>ERZ1643251.2403-NODE-2403-length-19140-cov-5.724600_pt1 | contig 19140 bp, 14 predicted proteins | sample MGYA00579261_ERZ1643251 | MGnify/ENA primary metagenome ERZ1643251 (study PRJEB29033, sample SAMEA4952267) | chicken gut metagenome | biome: Broiler Chicken; feature: Gastrointestinal Tract; material: Caecum | place: Ireland | collected 2018 | study: Broiler...
TCTTGCCAAATTGATTTCACTCAATTCAGTAAGACCTTTTCTATTGGTTTCAGTTAGATTTCACCTGATAACCGTTGGCGAAAAATGAATAAATGCTTTTCAGCCAGTGTTATCATTTTGTTATCAAATGGAACTCTAATACGTCTCAAACGCGCTGTTTATGCGGGTTCTCAATTTTTTTTACTTACTCGAACTCTATCGTCCCCGGCGGCTTACTGGTAAGATCATACATTACCCTATTAACCCCTCTTACCTCATTGATGATCCTGCTCATCACTTTATTGAGCACCTCATACGGGATCTCCGCCGCCTCTGCGGTCATGAAGTCCACCGTATTCACGGCCCTCAGCGCCACTGCATAGTCATAGGTTCTTTCATCCCCCATTACGCCGACGCTGCGCATATTAGTCAGTCCTGCGAAGTACTGACCGATGCTGCGGTCCAGTCCGGCGTTGGCGATCTCTTCTCTGTAGATGGCATCTGCGTCCTGCACGATCTTAACCTTCTCTGCGGTCACTTCTCCGATGATACGGATACCCAGTCCCGGGCCGGGGAACGGCTGACGGAACACGAGGTATTCCGGGATGCCCATCTCAAGTCCTGCTTTGCGGACTTCGTCTTTGAAGAGGTCGCGCAGCGGCTCGATGATCTCTTTGAAATCAACATAGTCCGGCAGACCTCCTACGTTGTGGTGGGATTTGATGACCGCGGATTCTCCGCCGAGGCCGCTTTCTACCACATCGGGGTAGATGGTTCCCTGTACGAGGAAATCCACCGCGCCGATCTCCTTTGCTTCTTCTTCGAATACGCGGATAAATTCTTCACCGATGATCTTTCTCTTGCGCTCCGGCTCGTCCACGCCTGCCAGCTTACTGTAGAAGCGCTCTTGGGCGTTCACGCGGATGAAGTTCAGGTCATAGGGACCGTCCGGGCCGAATACCGCCTCTACCTCGTCGCCTTCGTTCTTTCTGAGAAGGCCGTGGTCTACGAACACGCAGGTGAGCTGCTTGCCGATCGCTTTGGAGAGCATGACTGCTGCCACGGAAGAGTCAACGCCGCCGGACAGGGCGCAGAGCACTTTGCCGTCGCCAACTTTGGCGCGGATCTCTTTGATGGAATTCTCCACGAAGGAATCCATCTTCCAGTCACCGGCGCATCCGCAGACATTTTTCACAAAGTTGTTGATCATCTTCGTGCCTTCCGCCGTGTGGAGCACCTCCGGGTGGAACTGGATGGCGTACAGCTTTTCCGCTGCATTCTCAGCCGCCGCTACCGGACAGTCCGCTGTGTGCGCGGAGATTTCGAATCCCGGTGCAATCTGTGCGATATAGTCGAAATGACTCATCCAGCAGGTCGTCGGACTTGACACACCCTGAAAGACTGCAGAAGATAGCTTATCAATGAGCACTTCTGTCTTTCCGTACTCGCGGACGTCTGCTTTCTTCACCTCGCCGCCCAGCACGTGCATCATAAGCTGCGCGCCGTAGCACAATCCGAGCACGGGGATGCCAAGTTTAAACAATTCATCTGTGTAAGTCGGGGAATCCGGCAGATAGCAGCTGTTCGGGCCGCCGGTCAGGATGATCCCCTTCGGATTCATCTCCTTGATCTTTTCAATATCCGTCTTGTAAGAATAGATCTCACAGTACACATTACATTCTCTCACTCTCCTTGCGACAAGCTGGTTATACTGCCCGCCGAAGTCGAGTACGATCACTAATTCGTTCTTCACGTTTTCCTCCTGTAAAATACGGTCCTTCCGCTGTGTCGCACGAGCAGTCAGACCGCTTTTTCTTATGTATTCATTATAGTGGAGCGCCGGATGTTTTACAATAACAAGATGCAAAACTTTATCCGCGCGGTGCCGCTCTCCTGTCATTGGTTCTGCGGGCATAGTATCTTTTCTTTTCCGCATACATCTTTTTCTCTGCCGCTTCTACCATCCCGTCAATTGAAGTGACGTCCTTCTCATACTGCACACCCACAGAGATATAATAGTCTTTTTCCTGAAGAACCTCCTCCAATTCCTTTGTTTTGCTTTCCACATCAGCTTTATCCGCCTCAGGAACAAATACGATAAACTCATCGCCCCCTATACGGTATATATTATCGCCGGAAAATCTTTTCTCTATCTCCTGAGCTACCGTCTGGAGCATACTGTCGCCCGCATAATGCCCCTTGGTATTATTCATCTCATGCAGGCCATTTATATCTATATAAATGCAGACAAGCGGCCCAGTATGAGCCTCGCTCATTTTTGCAGCGTCTCTTTCATATCTATTTCTGTTATAAAGCCCGGTAAGTACATCCCGGTCTCCCTGCTCACGGATATCATTTAGGCTTTTCAGGTTGCGGAAAAACATCCCGAAACTAAATTCCATGTTTTTCAGCAGAACCACTGGCACGTGCCCGTTCAGCATATTACAGCCTGCCAATATTCCGCAGACATTTCCTTCTACATCGCCCACGGGAACCGCTATCATATTGTAGATTCCCTCAAATGTCTGCTCCGGGAATACAGCCCTGACGCTTTGTACATCATAGGCCGCAAATTCACTATGCCCCTGTTCAAAATATTGTAAAAGCCGGAGAAAATACTTCTCATCACAGCTTCTCCTCACACCGGTACTGTTTTCCCATAAAAACGAGAGTTTTCCTTGACTCGTGCCAACGGTCCAGAACGCGACCCTTTCCGCTCCTATAAACGCTCCTGTCTTTTCCAGCGCCGCCCATATGTTTTCTTGCTTCACGTGTGCGTTAAACAACAGTTTCTCTACATCATATATATAATTAAGTGTCTCAATCTGACGCTGTTTTTCTCCTATCGTCCGCCTTACATAATGCAGCATCCACAGGAAATAGGCTATAAAACAGAGAATTTCAAGCATCAGAAAGGTATTCAGCAGTCTTTTTATAGCGTTTGCATTCTCAAAAACAACATTCTCGGGCACAGATACAGCGATACGCCACTCATTGATCTGCATCGGTTCATAATAAAAATAAAGGTATTCCCCAATCGTTTTAGATACGAAGATCACATAAGAGCTGTCGCCCTCTGAAACGCCCTGCTTTAGCTGCGCAGAATCGTATCCGGGTGCCATCTCCCGTTCTCCCAATCCCCATATATTACCCACTTCACCGGGATGCCATGTGTCGATCAGAAAATCTCCGGTATTGCCGTCTATAATATACAGAGCCGCCTTTCCGCCGTATGGATCAAGTTCTACTCCTTCCGGCATCTTTCCAAGATCGATAATCCCGCTCAAAATGGCGGCTGTCCGGCCGTTTCGGATAATCGGTACGCAGTGGCGCACAATATATTTTTCAGGATCTTCAATATCCGTCTCCCGGTCACTGATATGGGGACCCATCGCAGCCTCTTCTTCAAAGGATAATACCCCCTCTGCATCCACGATTCTTCCATCCTGCCTAAGCACAGTATTATCCGGGAGCAGCAGTTCAATACCGGACATAAGGCCGACGCTTGAATAAGAATCCAACAGACTCCATAGCTCTTCTGAGTAGAGGTCGTCATACTCCTCGATCACTGCTGCCAGCACTTCCAGCGTCTCCCTGTCACTTTGCGCGTACATCTCGATCATATCAGCAACATTATCCGCCTCTTTATAGAGCCGCTCGATACTTTTCATCTCTTCCAGTTGATTGATGTGATTTGTCGCGACAACAGAAAGCGTCACAATCACGATGACCATTATACTCGTCACCAACATAGAACTGTCCCAGCGTATTCTTATCTGTTTTTTATTTCTTTTTCTCATATCTATATTATTCTCTCATATCCGATAAACCTGTTCTAATACCCACAAATCTTTCAAGGCGATGCCACTTTGACGGCCTTTCATTACAAAGAACTTTCCTGAAATATAAAAAAGTTCCGATGTAGTCATTATACGTCGGAACTTCCGGATCTGCAATTATTCTTTTATGCCGTGTACTTTGATATTTTTTCGCAAAGCTCTTGGCAGTCGTCTGAGTACATCTGCAGTTCGATCTCATTATTAAGCCCAAGATGAATGATCCCAAGCAGCGATTTTGCATCGACCACAACTCTGCCTCTTCTCATGTCCATATCAAAGTCATACTTAGAGACTGTATTCACAAATTCAAGGATCTCATCAGGATGCTTAAAAGTCACCTTCATATCATTCATTGTTCATTTCACCTCTTCTTTCGAATATCTCCAGTCATCGTTTTCATACTACCATACTTTTCCAACATGAAAAGGGGGAAATATTTAAAAAAGGTGAATTATTTTAATGAGATAGCTTTCGAAATTCCGTCGGGAGCATCCCAACCTCCTCCTTGAATACCCTGCTCATATATTTGGGATCCGCATATCCTGTCAGCTCAGCGATCTGGTTCAGCTTCAGGCGGGTACTTAACAGCAGGCCTTTGATTCTTTCGATTCTCAGCGAACGTACCGTCTCCGTAAATCCTTTGCCTGTCTCTTTCTTAAACTGTACGCTCAGGTATTCTTCTGATACGAAAAGCCTCTCTGCCATCTCCTCCAGTGTAATGCCCTGATCATAATATTTCCTTACCATCTGAACCGCTTTTTTTATCAGAGGACTTAAGCTACTGTCGTTCTCATCCTCAAATGCCTGAAACTCCAACACGCCAGTAAATTTTTCCATAGCCTCGCGTATACCGCTCCAGCTTACAGCGTCCGCAATACTCTGCATACTGTACTGTATTTCCAACTCCGACTTTATCTCGTGTCCCATCTTATAAGCACTCAGCACGGACATATTGAAGCGGATAAGACATTCCTTCATGTCCCGGGGACTATGAGTTTCTCTCCTGAAAATGTCATAGAGCCGGTAATAACATTTCTTCATTTCCTCCCCGTTCGCCGAAAGCACTGCCTGACGCATCTGCCCTTCCAATTCCACAGGATATTTCAGCGGAATAACCTCCAGCTTGTCCACATCTTCCCGGCGAATCAGCTCTCCCCTCTCGAACAGCAGATTCCATTCGCGAATCCGGCGCATCCTGCGCAGTGCCTCAGGAAGATCAGACAAACATTCCGCCCCTTCCCACAGGCAGATCATTTCCCCGCTGACACTCCCGCTCAGAGAAGGAACGACATGATCTTTGAAAACGGAATATTCATATTCAAAAAAACCTCCTGTTGTCTGCCTCTCCTGAGAACGGTTGCCCCCGGTGCGGTAAATCACCGCCGCCATAAGATGCCATGTATCAATGGCAACAGGGCATACGCAAAAGTCCTCGCCGGTTCCGGCTTTTTCTAAAATCTCCCGCACCTGATCTCTCTGCTTTGTATATCCATTTCCGAGCCATACAGAAAAAAGCGCTCCCGGCTCTTCCAGTGTAAAGCCAAATTTTTCCTTTGCCATCTGGTTGAAATGTCCATCAGGGTACAATTGCCCGTTAAGACATCCTGTAAAAATATTCTCTAATGTAAACGTTTTCTCCAATATCTTCTGCTCATCTGACTTGTCCCTCGCCTGAAGAACAGCATGCTTAAGCTGTGAAGTTTTGACAGGCTTAAGTATATAATTATCAACGCTCAGCTCAATGGCCTGTCTGGCATGATTAAAATCCGTATCCGAAGTAATGATAATCACCCGCGCGCCGATCTTCTCTGCCCTCATCTTTTTAAGCAGAGACAAACCAGTCATTCCCGTAAGCAGCAGATCCATGATAACAAGCTCCGGCTGTCCCTCACAGATCAGTTCCCACCCTGCCTTTCCATTTTCTGATGTACCCACCAAAACCGCTCCCGGACAGGCATCCTTCACAATCCTTTCAATTTTCTCCCTTGTCCGCCTCTCCTTCTCAATGATCACAAACCTCATCTGCCGCGCTGCCTTTCCGCATATCTGATTACAAACTGTTTCATTAAAAATACCTTTTTAAATTATAGTATAAATACATAAATGCTTCAATACAGCCGTATGATTTCCCCCGCATCATGATATGCCGCAGATGCCAAGAGCAGAAGCGGTAGGTGTAAGAAACGCCTGTGCCTTTCTTACACCCATCGCTTCTGCTTTTTAGCCATCTGTTTCTATCCATGCTGATGAAGATACTTCTCTCTCGTAGCCATCCCGCCCCGGATGTGCCGCTCCGACTTGTTCATGTCCAGCACCTTGCGCGCCTCCCCGGCAAGGGTGGGATTGATCTGGAGGAGCCGCTCGGTTACGTCTTTATGTATGGTCGTCATTAATTAGAATGCTTTCATCCAGTCCTAAATCTCCGAACAATCTGAGGTAAATATCCACGTTTCCGTCCTTGTCCACTTCAATTTTCTGGATGATCTGCTTTAACTGCTGATTTGTCATCTGATGTACATCTGTAATATCTTCAATCTGTTTAAATGTACTGTTTAAAATATTTCCCAGCTGTTCTCCCTTGGTCAAATGATACGATACTAATTTCATTTCATTTTCCAAACGCTCGATTTCTTCACGGGTACCACCAATCTTCTCGTTCAGTTCTTCGCGGGAGATTAGATCATCCGTATACATATCCATGTATTTCTGTCTGGTTTTCTGTAGCTTAGCAAGCTGCGCATTCAACTCTTTTTCGTATTCTACGTTTTCATCTTTTGCCTTATACACACGCTGGAATTCTTTTACCACATAGGCAATCACTTTTTTCTTCTGCTTCAGTACATTTGAAAAATATTCCTGCAGAACTTCTATCAGCTCTTCTTCATCTACAACCATTTTATTCGGGCAGCTATCCGCTCCTTTTCCATTTCTTCCGGAACATACCCAGCGAACATAAGTATTCTTATAAGTACGGACTGTCCTGCGGAAAGACCAGCCGCATTCCTTGCACTTAATCAAAGTAGAAAACAAATATTTATTGCTCTGACGTTCATGGTTAAGATTAAAAGCAACATTTCTTCCACGCAGGATTTCCTGTGCCTTTTCAAATGTTTCATCGTCAATGATCTGAAGCTCTGGTCGTTCCACAACAAGCCATTCTGTCTCATCCTTTTCTTTTCTCTGCCCCGTCAGAAAATCACTGACTTCCTGCTTTCCATTGATAATCTTTCCCGTATAAATCTCATTAGTCAGAATACGGCAGATTGCATTCTGACTCCACTTACAATTCCGCTTGGTCCGAAAGCCCTTTTCATTCAGCATATTAGAAATCTTTGCAGCACCGTAGCCTTCTTCTGTGTACCACTTATAAATCTGCTTTATAACTTCGGATTCCTCTTTATTGATTGTAAGATTGAAATAATCTCCGATTGTTTTATCATAACCATAGACGATATTGGGAACCCGCCCTTTTTCCGCATTCATCTTTTTGCCGAACTTCACACGTTTAGATGTATTGGCACTTTCTTCCTGAGCTAATGCTCCAAAAATGGTGAGAACAAACTCACTATTTCCCATGCTTGTCATATTGGCTGTAAGGAACTGTGTTTCAATTCCTAAAGCTTTCAACTTGCGAACATTCTGTAAAAGATCTACGGTGTTTCTGGCAAAACGGGAAATATCTTTTACAACCACCATATCAAACAATCCCTTTTCCGCATCAGCCATCATACGGAGAAATTCCTTACGGTTTTTGATTTTTGTTCCGGAGATACCCTCGTCTGCATATAATTTTACTAAGGTATCTCCAGTCCGCTTAGTGTATTCGGCGAAGAACTGTTTCTGGGCCTCCAGACTGTTGAGCTGGTCAGCTTTATCAGTGGAAACCCGGCAATAGGCTGCTATGTTCATAGGATCGTCCTTCCTGTTAGATGCATATCACTCTGTTACTACTTTTATTATATCTCAATATGAAAAATAGTAAACAAAAAACCGAGAATCTTGTATTGTTTTTCAGCTGATTTTCGCCCTCAATACAAACTCTCGATTTTTTCTATACCTTTTCTATACCACTTCTATCTTTTCATTAATACTAATCAATTCAGCTACTTCATCTAATTCAAATAGTTTTCTTCCGTATTTTCCAGTTCACTTATAGTAATATAATCCGATTCATTTAATGCATTCTGAAAGGTCCATAATGTAAATGTAACACGATCTCCATAGATATAGTCATTTACATAATCTTCAATTTCTTCATCAGAAATATTTCCATACGACAGTATTTTATCTATTACTGCCTCCTTTTCTTTTCCATTTATTTCTTTCTCTTCAATTTCTTTCTGCAGTGCAATATCACGCAAAGCATACCATGGTAATGTCTGTAATTTTTGTTTTCTCTCTACAGTATTCAATCATGTTCCTCCCCATTTAATCTATAAATTTTATTCGTACCGCCTCCGACAAATACTTCGCCAGTTCTTCCACCAACTCATAAACTTTTGTTCCCGGTGCTATCTCTGATGGCGTTTTTCCTTGTCCCCCTTTTATAATCCGTTTCGCGTATCGTATCGCCAACTTCGGACTTCCATGTTCCATCAATACTTCAAAAATACTATCCATGTTTTTCTCATACTTTCCAATTTTAAGCTCTTGAAATTTCTCATTCAGAAACTTCTTATACTCCGATCTATGGTTGTTTGAAGTATAATAAGCGAAATGCAGAAGGAACCAAAACTCTATGCATTCATTGCTCCATGCAGCATGATACTGTAATTCTGAATTTTCTTTATTCAATTTTTCCGCACGTTCAACTACGCCATTAAAATGCTGCACCGGGAAGCTATCTTTATCGTACACACACCATATCTGCCCTTTTTGAAGTTGGTTTTTCTTCACATATTCCTCTGCCATTCCGATTACACGCATAGTCTCCGCCTGACAAGGCTCTATTTCAATCAAAACCATATCCTTGTAAATCGGATTTTCTTCAATCCGTTTTTTGAACCCATGGAAATAGTTCGGTTCCGTTTCCTCACCTTCACAGAATATATAATATCTATATTTTTTCATTTCCAAATGTTCTTGTCGACGTTTTTTTCTCCACGCATCTGTTCTTGCTTTCTTAGGCATTGACTTTCCCCCAATCTATAATTCTTCTGAGGTATGGATCAGCGCCATACTTACCTTCAAGGTACTGTTTATCAAATTTAGCGTCCTTGCGAACAGATTCGCCTTTCTCATTTTTAAATTCTACAAGAGAATATAATTTTGAATTTTGTACATTGTCCTTTGCCACAAACCAGATCTCATCTCTCCGGAACACTTCACTATTCATCGTAGACAAATCATGGGATGTAAATATTAACTGTGCTTTTTTCTTATTGATGCTCATATCATTGAACATCATAATTAAGTGGCGTAATAACACAGGATGAATTTTGGCATCCAATTCATCGATTACCAATGTTGTGCCAGATAATAAACTGTCAGCGATAAACGGCATCAATCCGAACAGTTTCTTCGTGCCGCTAGATTCTTCAAGCAAATTCAACTCTGCTTCATATCCATCCACCATGTGTTTTGTATACACATCAATTCGATTGTTTTCATCCTCCACTACCCTGAAATCTACGATATCCAAATCCATTTCCTGAATCATGTCCAACATTAACTGCTTTACATCTTCCGAATTTGACACCGCCATGCGAAGCTCTTCGATTGGATTCCCATAATTCAAAAAATCAATGCCATATTCGAACCATTCTAAGACATCCTTCACAACCTCATTTTTCTTATAGGTGATTCCCAAATAGGATAACAACGGCAATGTCGCAGAAAGTTCATCACTGATTTTTAACTTTGCAAACACTCCCTTTAAAATGCTTTCTTCTGCTGTTCGTTCGAAGAGAGCTGATCGTCTTCCTGTTTCCAATTTCACCCGATCGAGGGATTCATATACAACAACCTCTCTTTTCACATGAAGAATATATCTGTATTCTGCCAGTTCTGTCTGGAAGAAAACCTCAAATTCTGTTGGTTCATTTCTCATTTCTTTCGAAAATGCAAATGGCTCAATCAGCAATCTTTTCCGAAGAAAAACACGTTCTTCATTATCTCCGGTTGCATATAGCGGACGCAATACTTTTGCCGCCACAGTATGCAATGCTTCCAATACATTTGATTTTCCGCCTCCATTTGGGCCGTATATTGCAGAAACCGGTAAGAATTGCTCTCCATTTTTATCTCTTATTACTTTATCTTCATGCTCAGAAATAGCCGCCGCCTGCATATCAAAAGTGACTTCATCTCGTATACTCTTATAATTTCTAACTGTAAATTGACATAACATACCGTTACCTCCAATTTAGATTTTCTCTTCTATATATTATTATACACTGTTTTTTGTTTTTGTAAACAATATATGAGACTTTTTCTCATATATTTCCTTGTAATTATTTTCGCTTCTAAATAATTAAAAAAGCCAAGATATCACTAAACATACATCTAAATAATATCTTGGTTAAATCTTTGACTAAAGCTTAGATCAATCTCGGATAGAATACGAATTCCTTGGTTAAATCATATTCGAGCTTTAATTTTCACTCTACTTGTCCTCTTCTATCTTCTTCTGCACTCTTCTCAGTCGCCTCCTGTATAGTCCTCTCCACTTTCTTCATATTAACCTCAATAAATACTTTCAATATGTAATCGGCGGTCACTTCCGCAGTATTAGAATTGTGAAAACGATAATTCAGTTTTTGTCTCTTCACAGCGGCGCTCCCATCTCCTTTTCTCTTTGTCCATTACTATGAAAATATCTGTTAAAATAGTCCTAAACATTCAACAAAGTCTTTATCTCTTGAGCTTTATCTCTGACATTTTTCATTCTTCTGCTAAATCCATCCACTTTTACTGGAACACACATCCCAAAATCCCATTCCATATAACCAATGGAAATTAGCCTCTTTTACAGGGTAGAACTCCATCTTTCTTTTTTTACAGAGCAAGAGCCACCCATGTTTTACATTATCGTTTTTCTATCCATACCGTTCCATGAGTTTCTTCTTGTCGGAGCCGCCCTGGATCCATAAAAATATCTTGGCCTTTACCAAAATGTAAAAGCAGCACTTCGTAGAAAATTGGCATCCTAAGGCAAAACAAAAAGTAGCCATACGATTTTATCTCTAAAATCATATAACCGTATTTATCCAAAAATATACAATTTTTGCTGCGAAGCCAACGAACGGGTATGGGATGCTCCCCATCAAGTGAATACTCCGGATAAGAATATCCCCAAAATTGCGATATGGTAATACCGGAGTGGATCTTGCTCTGTAAAAAACATGTCAAAACATTCTATAGTTTGCATTATGAGAAGTTCCAGGATGGAACAGTAAAATGTATTGAGGATGAGATACCGTTTGAGCTGCCGGAGGGATGGAGCTGGTGCAGGCTTCTATCTATTTCAGAGGTTATCACAAAAGGGGCTTCGCCCAAATGGCAAGGTGTTAATTATCAAGCACATGGAACTTTATTTGTTACTAGCGAAAACGTTTATAGTGAACAGTTGTTATTAAATACACCCAAATATGTTTCACCAGAAATCAACCGTATTCAATCGCGTTCAATGTTAAAACAGCATGACATATTAACAAATATTGTTGGAGCATCAATTGGACGCACTTGTGAATATAATTTGGACGAAGAGGCCAATACTAATCAGGCGGTAGCAATTATCCGTATGATTAATTTGAACGTTGTACCATATGTTTTGAAACTGATGAATAGTGACTATATTATTTCTCTTATGTTGCGCGATCAGGTCAATGTTGCAAGAGCTAATTTAAGTTTATCAAGTTTAGGTAGCTTCTTGATTCCTTTACCGCCATTACGTGAACAAGAAAAAATAGCCATACGCTTATCCGACATACTGTCCCAATGCGAACTGATTGATGTAAATAAGACCGATATTAGTGGCTTAGTTGACTTGGCAAAATCTAAAATTCTCGATCTTGCTATCCGGGGAAAACTTATCCCACAAGATCCGAATGATGAGCCTGCGTCCGTACTCTTAGAACGCATACGAACTGAGAAAGAAGGACTTATAAAACAAGGAAAAATCAAGCGTGATAAGAAGGAATCTGTCATCTTCAAAGGTGAGGATAACTCTTATTATGAGAAGATGAGTGATGATGTGCGCTGTATTGATGAGGAAATTCCATTTGATTTGCCTGCAACGTGGACATTTGCAAGGCTGAAACATATTGGCGAAATTGTCGGTGGGGGAACGCCTAAAACCAATGTCAGTGAGTATTGGGATGGGGGTATTCCATGGCTGACACCTGCTGATTTAAGCGAATATGAGGATATGTACGTTTCTACCGGTGCCAGAACTATCACGAAACTTGGCTTAAAGTCTTCTTCTGCACAAATGCTGCCGGCAAATGCAGTCTTATATTCAAGTCGTGCACCCATAGGATATATTGCAATCGCGGCAAATCCTGTTTGTACAAACCAAGGTTTTAGGTCTGTTGTTCCCTATGACTTTGCTATGAGCCCCTATTTATATTATTGCCTTAAAGCTAGAACAGACAACATTGTTCAACGGGCAACAGGAACTACTTTCAAAGAAATATCAGGCTCTGAAATGGCAAAAACAATAATCCCTCTGCCGCCGCTTAATGAACAGACCCGAATTTTCAAGAAAGCCACTCAACTGCTTGAAGTTATATCTGCAATCGAAAAGAGCCTCAGTTGAGACCCTTTTCGATAAGGCTTAACTCTGTCATCACCACCTTAATTGTCTCCGCAATTCTATATTGCTCGGCTAATGGCGGCAGCGGAACAATGGCACGCTTTAACATATCCTGCGTAAGTTGGTTTATGGCAGTGGAGTTGCTATCGTCAAATACACTTCTAAAATAATTTGAACGCAGGAAATGAACGATGTACTCATAGCATTCCGTTCTATATATTGCCATGAACGCACCAAATAACGCCGGTTCTCCGAGGTCGGAAATCAATGCACACTTGCCCACAAGTGCTTTGCTACCATTTCGAGCACATATCAATATATCATTTTTCTGTGCATATTGATTTTCTCTAATCGTAGTGTTCACACGAACCAAATCGCTTAAGTCGATTTGGTCATTAACTATGTTGCAAGATCGCAAAACGATAACCCCATCTGGATCAACGTCAGACGGTCGATACGTAAGACCGATATTTGTTGTACCAACCATTGAAAGATTACACCATTCCCAACCCTCTGGAAGATCGAAAGGAAGCTCATCGTCAAGACCACGGAGCTTTCCATCGGGCATCTTCTCATAATAAGAGGAAGTCACATATTTCCTTTATAATATTTGTGCGGAAAACCGCAGAAAATATTATAAGGAGGCCGCTTATTATGAAGCAGCAAAGTACATTTGAAGAACATCTTCGAAAGAACAATCTTTCTGAAAACACGATCACATCGTATTTGTGGACAGTGGAATACTACCATGCCCATTATGATACGATCAGTAAGGAAAATCTCTTGGCATACAAAGGGTATCTGATGGAATTTTACAAGCCCAAGACGGTAAATCTCCGCATTCAGGCCATGAATAAGTATCTGGTCTATCTGGGGAAAGACAAGCTACAGCTGAAAGCTGTAAAAGTTCAACAGAAGAACTTTCTTGAAAATGTGATCAGCAATGCTGATTACAACTTTTTAAAGAAACAACTTAAAAAAGATGGTAATAAGGAGTGGTACTTTGTAGTCTGGTACCTAGCTGCTACCGGTGCCCGTGTCAGCGAACTTATTCAGATAAAAATTGAACATGTTGAACTGGGGTACTTCGATCTGTACACAAAAGGAGGTAAACTACGCAGATTGTACATACCGAAAAAGTTAAGAGCGGAAACCATTGAATGGCTGGGGAAAATAAACCGTTCCTCCGGCTATTTGTTTTTAAACCGCTATGGAAAGAGAATTACTACCCGTGGCATCTCCCAGCAGCTTAAAAACTATGCTGAAAAATATGGTCTGGACAAAAAGGTAGTGTATCCCCATTCTTTCCGACATCGGTATGCCAAAAACTTTTTAGAGAAATTTAACGATATCGCATTGTTGGCTGATTTAATGGGACACGAAAGCATCGAAACCACACGAATATACCTACGCAGAACCGCCAGTGAGCAACGGGCACTGGTAGATAAAATCGTCACATGGTAAAGGGAACAGCCGCCTTCAATTTTCGAGGGCGGCTGTTGATTAAGATAATGCTTCAGATATTGTATTCAAATATTCAAATACGTCAGAAATCTGCTGGACAATGCGTTCCTGCTCTTTAACAGGAGGAAGTGGGAAATAAGCATTTTCAACATATTCCTTGCCGATACGTTGCTGGCCGACAGCTCCTGTAAAGGTCTGCTTTCCATTTTCTATAAAGTAATCGGATTTTACATACGCTAACAAATATTGAGCGAAGATACTTTTGCCAAGAGGTCGCAACACATGAAGTTCTGTTGTTCCTGCACCATATCCGTTAACCAGATTCTCAAAAACTGTAGATTTTCGATTTTCAAAGCATGGAGTAATCTTGGCTATACCAATATCCCCCTCTGCGAAGTGGGTGAATCCGGTTTTCACTTCTTTCCAATGGCGCACCTCTGCAGTGTGCTTGCCACTATATCCGTCATCTATCAACGGCATAGGAATGAATGATACATCCAGAGCATCATCCAACTTATTCCGAGGATTGATAATAAATATATCTTTGAGGCGAGTCCAGCGCCAAGAATCTGGAATATCAAAGGGAAGGTCATCGTTGATACCTACCGGCATCTGACCATCATTCAAATAATAAGAGTTATCCTCACCTTTGAATATAAAAGATTCCTTCTTATCACGCTTGATTTTTCCCTGTTTGATGAGCTTTTCTTTTTCAGTTCGTATGTGTTCTAAAAGTACGGAAGCAGGCTCATCATTTAGGTTTTGTGGTACAAGCTGACCACGAATGGCAAGATCAAGAATTTTAGCTTTTGCTTTTTCTACATATTTTAATAGTTCTACCTTATCATCCTCAATAGAAGATACAATATGTTCTGCTTTATAAATAGCCATTACTATTCTACTAACTTCTTGTAAAGGAGCAATGGGTAACAATACCTTTTGAAATTCATCAAAATTAATACTTTCTACAGTTGTCCCTGATTTAGTATATTTTAGAAGCAACTGTGTCTCCATTCCTTTTAGACATACATAAACGTATTCTGATAGTTGTGGCATATGCAGGACAATAGCCTTTAGATCTTGATTAATTGTTGCATGTTCTTTGAGGATGGAGACTGGCAATGTATGTCGAAGAATTCCGCTACGAGTAACGAGTAATAATGTGTCTGGCTGATATAAACGCATTTGTTCTGCGCCTAATGTACTCAGCCGTAACTGCGAGGAAGTTATATATTTGCTTTTCATATCTTTAGATGTTACCCAAAGAACATTTCCGCCCCAGTATTCTAGACGAGATGTTGGAGGTGTTTTTCCCCCAGAAAAAATAGCAATATTGGATAAGCGTTCCCACGCCCATCCCTCCGGCACATCAAACGGTATCTCACCTTCGATACATTTCACACTGCCATCCTGAAACTTCTCATAATGCAAACTATCCTCACCAACGAAGATAAGTGAATCATTCTTAATATCTTTCTTTTTTAACTTTCCTTCCTTAACCATCTGCTGCTTTTGCTCACGGATTCTTTCAAGCAAAACCGATGCCGGTTCATCATTCGGATCCTGTGGCACAAGTTTGCCGCGGATAGCAAGATCCAGAATTTTTTGTCTTAATGCTTTGGTGTCCATTATTCTTCCACCTCTCCTATTAGCTGTTCCAGTTCTGCAACCGCTTTTGCAATATTGTTCGATTTTTCTTTAATCATATTCAGTAATTCGGCTAATGTATAATCATCAACGTCTGATTCTGCTTTCATCCACGTAATATCCAAACTTGTCTTATCACGAGCTAAAATGTCTTCGATCGTAAATTTACGCCATCTTCCATTTGGATTTTTTTCGCTATACGTTTCTTTACGCTTACTTAAGTCACCATCCGCATAGCATTCCACAAAATCATCAAAATGCTCTGCTTTTAATGGATTCGTCTTACCAAAGGACGGCATATCATTTCTCAAGTCATAAATCCAAACTTCTTTTGTATTATGCTTATCCGTTTTCCCACGGGTAAAAAATAACACATTGGTTTTAACACCCTGAGCATAGAAGATACCTGTCGGCAAGCGAAGAATCGTATGTAAATTACATTTATCCATTAAATCAAGGCGAATACGTTCTCCATCACCGTCTGCAAAAAGAACATTATCTGGGAGAACAACTGCGGCACGAGCCTTACCATCTGTTTTCAAGCTACGGTAAATATGCTGCAAAAAGTTCAACTGCTTATTACTGGTAGGGAATGTAAAATCATCGCGGGTCGCACGCTCACCACCCTTTTTCGTTCCAAAAGGCGGATTGGTCAATACAACATCATAATCTTTCATGCTCATACCCACGCTGGATAGCGTATCACCCAAAAGAATTTTGCCCTCAATATCATGTAACATTGCATTCATCAATGCTAATCGATGTGTATCATGCACTAATTCGCAACCGGTAAAGGCTTCTTCTCTTTCAAATTTAGCTGTATCTGCATCCAAATCAAAGAAATCATCCGTTTTTGAACGTACATACTGACTAGCAGAAATCATAAACCCAAATGTACCGCAAGCAGGATCGTTACAACGTTCACCCGGCTGAGGTTTTATAAGTTTAGTCATAACATCGATCAAGACACGAGGTGTAAAGTATTGACCTGCACCAGATTTTTTCTCATTCGCATTCTTCTCCAAGAGTCCTTCATAAAGATTGCCAAGTCCTTCTTCTCTGGCAGAAAACCAATCCAATCCGTCAATAGTCATAATAATTTTCTCAAGGTTTTTAGGCTCGTCAATATTTGTTGCCGCTCCCTGATAAATTTCACGTACACGTCCGGTACATTCTTCTCCCAAATGAGCAAGTAATTCTTTATAGAACTTTTTTAATTCTATACCGCTTTTAGATGTAAGCTTGTCCCACCGATAAGCTTCTGGAATCTGTACCTCCGCCCCTGTTTCCTTCGCCATTTTCAAGAACAAAATATATGTCAATTCAGTTACATACTGATGATATGTAATCCCATCATCTCTGAGTACATTACAGAGATTCCAAAGCTTTGAAACTATTTCTTGCGTTGTCATTATGCAACTCTGCCTCCATCATCGTAAAGATATTCATTCAATTCTATTATGATACTTTCCAATTTGTTTTGGAAAACTTTATTTATTTTTGCGAATCCACCATTGCTCTTAAATCGACTATCTTCATCAAACACTTGCACATTGAGCACAGATTCTTCCATCAGATATTTCTCCATACGACCAATCCAGCTCATCTCCTGTTTTGAGAAATCATGTGCCTTTTTCAGTTTATCTACTGCTCTGCGAATTCTTGCCTCATGACTAATCAACGCAGAACCAATAGCATATCTGCGAATAAGGCTAATAATATCAGCCGCAATTTCTTCATTAGTCAGCTCTGATATTGCTGTATTCAACTGCTGTGTTGTAAATCCTTCTCTATCAAGAGTCAGACGCAGCGCCTTTAATGTATCTCTTGTCAAATCTTTTGGTCTTGTGCAAACAATATTTAATGCCGCAATTTCATTCATATGCGTATTTATGTATTCCGAAAATGCATCCAGATAATCTTCCGGCTTATCAGCACTTCCATATCCTCTCGTGTGTCCGGTTAGCACATCTTTCTCATTAGAAATAACAACCGCTCTGTCTCCATTCAACTTTGTCTCTTGTATATATTCAAACATTTTCCGATATGCAAGCAAACGATTTTTAGCCTCAGTAGGTTTTTGCTTTTCAATCTCAACAATAAATTGCGTCGGATCCATACCCCCTGTCATACTAATGAACTGTTCCATCGTCCGATCATCCATCTGCCGCTTTTTGCGCTGCAATTTTGCAATAATCTGATCAACCTGCGCCTTCACCACTTCTTCTGCTTCAACCTCTTCCAGCCCGTCTAAAAGCTGTGTAAAACTTGTTGTCGGATTCACTACAACCGGCTTCATAGTGTTTACCGGTTCCAAAGAATCATAAACCCCTACAGGATCATAAATCTCAAAGTGTGTTTTATGAATCTTCGGACATAGTCTGGTTGCCCGTCCCAACATCTGTTCAAAAAGAATACGCGATTTTACTCGCCGCATGAACACTAGCGTAGTAATTTCCGGTACATCGATACCTGTTGTAAGCAAGTCAACAGTAACTGCAATACTTGGAAAACGTTCATTTTTAAAGAGTTTAATTGCTTCTGTTACTTTTTTCGGATTTCCTCCGCCAACGCTACCGGTTATTTTCTTAATGGCATTGTTATCAACACCCGTCTCCGAATAAATTTCTTTCAGAATGGATACAATCATATCTGCATGGGAATCATCTACTGCATATATAAGGGTCTTTCCCTGTTCTTCCGGATTTTCAGGATCTATATCTCTCGCAATCTCAGCCAATACAGTTCTATTAAAGTTCTCTGTAATAACCTGTCTATTGAAGTTTTCGATGTCAAAATCAAGTTCATCCTCTAACAATTCACTATTTGTAATTTCTTGGGTGACGGGATCATAGATCATTACTGTGTCACCGGTTTTATAATGAATCCCTCCAGTACTAAGTTTTGTTTCTAAATGATGCGGTGCATCATGATCTACAAGATACCCTTCTATTACAGCTTCTCGATAAGTGTATTTGAACACTGGTTGCCCGAAAATCTCTGTTGTCTGCAATGCTGGAGTTGCTGTCAAGGCAATTTTTACTGCATCAAAGTATTCTACCACACTGCGATATTTACTCTGATAATCACGCTGGTCACGATACAGAACTTCTATATCGCCCATTTCTTTGTCCAAAATATATCCACGATGTGCTTCATCAATAATAATCAAGTCAAAATCTGTTACCGCAGGCATTACATCTCCTTCGTTGTAAAGGATACGTTTTACCATACTCTGAACAGTAGCGACCTGAATACGAGTCTCTTTATCTACTGTTTTCTCATCCAGTCCTTTAATATTATAAATTTCATCAAGCGTCATCAATTCTTCAAGTTTGACTTCTTTAAAAACATCTGAAGCCTGATCACCTAAAGAAGTTCTGTCAACAAGGAACAAAATACGTTTAAAACGATTTGTTTTTAAGAAACGGTAAATCATACCAAGCACAGTACGGG
>ERZ1643251.2404-NODE-2404-length-19138-cov-7.586910_pt1 | contig 19138 bp, 20 predicted proteins | sample MGYA00579261_ERZ1643251 | MGnify/ENA primary metagenome ERZ1643251 (study PRJEB29033, sample SAMEA4952267) | chicken gut metagenome | biome: Broiler Chicken; feature: Gastrointestinal Tract; material: Caecum | place: Ireland | collected 2018 | study: Broiler...
GTTGATAAATTATTATCATAACTACTATTTTACCTACAAAAATTTTTTACACCCTGCAAATAACTAGTAAAATAGAAGACAATTATTGCCAATTATGTGTCTAGATTTTCAAATATCTTTTGACCAAAAGAATTTAGGAAAATTATTAAAATAATTGATAAAGCAACTAATCCCAAATTAACAATATAAATATAGTTAATTTTAGAAGTATAATCATTAAATATTAAGAATAGACCTAAAAGTAAACCAGCAAATGTTGTTATGAAAGCAGCAGCGCTTTGCTTGATTGCTTTAATTTCACTTTTCCAAGTAAAATTGGTAAATAAAAGATTTACTACTAAACCAAACAAACTAATAAATATACTGGTAGTTAAAATTGTGACAAAAGAAAGAATATTGATTTTTGTATCTAAATTAAATGCTATATTAAAAATAATTAAGGCAATTATAGATGCTCCAATATTAAGTATAATATTACTTAAGACTTTTGATAACCAAATATCTTTAAATTTAAGAGGTAACATTTTTAAAATATATAAGTTTTTTCCTTCAAGTGATAAAGATGAGGAAGAAGTACAACTTAATAAAAGAAAAAATATAAATATTAGTGGTAAATTTTTAATAACCATTGCTTTAGTTATAGGAATATTTTGAATATTATCTAAGTCAAAGAATATTAAAAGAATGGGGATAATAATCAATAATATTAATCCCAAGCATGAATTTAGTAAATAATTTGGAGAATATACTATTCTTTTAAGTTCCTTTTTTATTAGACAACTAAGTGGGCTTTTGTTTTTTTGTTTTTTCCATTTAATTATTTTAGTGTTCAAACTTGCATATTTAGTTGCAATTTTATTATAAAATATACTTAAAAATAATATTAAAATAATAATGGATACTAGTGATAATCCAACAAATATAATAGTTGAATTTAAATCATTATTAATTATCATGTTGGTAAAATATTTAGTTAATGGATAAACGTTATTAAAAAAATTATTAAAACTGTTTTCAATATCAAAAATATTTAATTCTAAATTACTATTTAAATTGAAAGCAAAATACATACTAAAAGTTATTAAAGCAAGCATTAGAATTGTCTGAATAAGTTTCTTATATTTAAATCTTGATGAGATAATTGTAATTATACTATTTATAAATACTGCAATTGTGGTGGGAATAATTGGTATTATAAATAAAGATAAAATCATCTTAGTGAGCATCCCAGAATAATTGATAATATCAAGATAAGCAATATATACCGGTACCATTATTAATATGCTTAACAATAAATTAAAAAAATATATATTTATCAATTTACTTGCTACTATTGTTTTTTTACTAATTGGTAAACTCAATAAAAAATCACTATCTTGTTCATTAAAGATATCCACCTTAAAAACACTTATGGCTAGTATAAACATGCTACCAATACCAAAAAATTCACTTAAAGCAAGGTAAGCAATATGTAAAGCGTTGAAGCCTGTTACCATATATCTAGCAAAAAAATAGATGAATATACCGATTATAAAATAAAGACTTATAAATAGTATTACCTTTACTAAAGAAGTAAAACTTTTAACTGAGGATATATTAAAATAGTTAGAAAAATTAATTTTTATTAAGCTAAATAGATTCGACATTGTTATCTATCTCCATATATATTTCTTCTAGACTTTTATTTTGAATTAGAGAATTCATTTCTCCGCTATATATAAGTTTTCCTTCTTTTAAAATAACTATTTTATTGCATAGTTTTTCAGCCACATCTAATATATGGGTTGAAAAAATTGTAGTTGCTCCATTGGTGGCTAAGTTGTGCATTTCTTGTTTTAAATTGTGAGTACTAACTGGATCAAGTCCAACAAATGGTTCATCTAATATTAAGATTTTGGGTTCATGCATTAAGGCTGCAATCAAAGAAATCTTTTGTTTCATTCCATGTGAATAACTACCAATTTCTTGATTTAAAAAATTAGTCATCTCAAACATTTCACTATATTTTTGAGCTAATGCAATCTTTTTGTTTTGAGGAATTTTATATACACTAGCAATAAAATTTATATAATCTATACCACGGAGATGTTCATATAAATTAGGATTATCAGGAATATATGCTATTTCGTTTTTGCATGCAATGGGTTCTTTTTTTATCGATTTGTTGTTAAGTAATATTTCTCCTTCTTTAAATTCTAAAATTCCAACAATACATTTTAGAGTTGTAGTTTTACCAGCGCCATTATGTCCAACAAAGGCACAAATGTCTCCTTCTGCAAGCTCAACATTTAAATTTTTAACAACATAATTATTTTTTGTATAGGCTTTAGAAAAATTTTTTATTGAAATCATGTTATTATCCTCACTACTTTTAAGTTCCGTTTTCAGTATAACAAAAGTAAAGGTATAATGCAATAAATCTTTTATTATATTAATCTAGCCCTTTTCCTATAGTCAATTATATTCTTATATCTAAAATATATTGTAATTATGTAGAACTATTGTAGTTTTTTTTCATATAATTTAATAAATGGACTTTACTTTTGGTCTGTTTTATATTAAAATTAATACACATGGAACCGTAGCCAAGTGGCTAAGGCGTAGGTCTGCAACACCTTGATCGCCGGTTCAAATCCGGCCGGTTCCTCCATATTAAAATAAAAATCCCAAATCTGGGATTTTTTTATTTTAAATTTATTTTATAACAACGATTACGTATCGTAATAAGTAGATTTACTTCTTCTGCATATTCTATTGCATCTGTTGTTTGTAAAATCAGTTTATCGTTAACTCTCGATGGTGTTACATTAATAACATCTACTTCATAAGTTTTTTCAAATAAGACATATTCAAGAGTTATAAAGTTACTAGTAAAGGTTGTTATATTTTTAATATTTTCATATGCTGCTGATTCCGTATCCATTGTGAAATCGTAATCCATTATCAATAATGTTTGTCCCATTTGATTAGCAGTTCCCGCTAAAACTAGACCGGTATAATTACGACACGTTTCTTGGTAACAAGCTTCATATTGATATTCATATCTATTAGCTATTTGAACACTGTTAATAGCTAATGATGCATTATTTAAATAAGTACTTGAGAAAGAAACTGTTTCATTAAGCCTTGCACTTCTTACAACGTCGACATCCATAATCCTAGTTGGTCGAAGATTAACATTAATGGTAACTGCCATAAAATTACGAGATTTTTGAGCAGGTCCTGTGTATATTGTTAAACGATAAGTATTATGAACTTGTTTTTCAGTTAAAATATAAGGTATTATATAAGTTCTGGAGTCTCCAGCATCTATCCTTTCTCCCATATATGGATCACCAAAATCGATAAAGTAGTTTCCTATATCTAAGGAAGGATTAATATAATCATTTCCTATATAAATTTTTAAATTATCATAATCCAAATATGTATAATTTGAGTTATTATTTGTAATTTCTAATTTTAATACCAGATAGTATCTGCCATCAACAATAGCGTTTCCTGATTGATCTATATTCGTTAACATGCTATCAGTTACATTAATTCTAAGTCCTTCATAACTAAATGATTCACCCTCGTCATATGTATAACGGATTTTTTCATAGCTTTTAAACGCTAAAAATATTGTTATTACTACAACTACTGCAAAAATTATATTAAATATCATTTTATTTTCTAAATAATAATAGTAAAACTCTCGAATAAATCGACGTATAAATCTTTCAGCTTTATATGTTTGAAAATTGATGTTTAACTCTACTTCTTCAGAGTCTTCATCAGTTATTTCTAGTTCTTTTAAATCGTTTTTAAAATCGAATTGTTTAACATTGAATCCTAAGGAACGTATTCCTAAAACTATGATAAAGAAAAATTGAGGATAATAAATCAGCTGGGCAATATCGCGATAGGTTCTAGCTGCTGCTGTTGACCATAAGCTTTCCTTTAAACCATCTATTAAAAATGCCGCTATAAAAACAAATACTAAAAGGATAGCATAGTAAATTATTGCTGCCATATAAATTTTGTTAGGCTTTTTCTTACTTCGTAAAAGAATAAAAATAGCAATTAAGCTAGTTATTACTAAAAATATAGTTAAATAAAGGGTCCAGCTTATATATTGAGAGGACATGTTATCAACAACAGTAACAGAATAACCATTACTGATAAATGTGCGAATAAACGTTAATATTTGTCTTGAACTAACAGCGATATAAATAGTAAGCAAAGTTAAAATAATGTGAATTATTCTAAAGCGTTTGATTAAAAATCCATATGGTTTTTTTAAAATCATACTATCGCACCCTTTTCCTCATAATAATTTTACCACAAAAAAAATATGATGCATAGACCATATTTTTATCTTTTAGTAACTAATACTTGATCTTTTAGTAGATAAATTGTTTCATTTTGATTTAAAAGATCCAGTTTAGATATTTTAAACATATTTGCTACTGTATCTAGTGTATCCCCTTCAGCAGTAATGTAATAACTATATCCACTCTTAGGAATAAGTATTTGCTGATTTGGATAAATGTAATCATCCATATCTAAGCCATTTAAACTAGCAAGTAATGTAGGGTTTATATTATATTTTTGAGCAATTTTATAAAGAGAATCTCCAGCTTCAATTGTATAAACAGTGAAGTATTGTTCTTTATTTTTAGGTACTATTATTTCCATACCTACTCTTATTTCATCAGGAAAATAAATATTATTTATATCCATTAATACTTCTGGTTTAGTATTAAACTTACTCGCAATGGTTTTCAAATTATCATTAGGTTTTATCGTATATTTATCAAACATTTTATCACTCCTAATAATAAAATATGAATTTTACAATTTTTGGTTAATCAAATATAAAGACCATGTTTTGATGATTAAAGTTCCATTCAGAATATTTAAGTAAAGCCTGTTCACCATCAAAAGGATTATATTTATATAATATATCTTCAGAAATATAATATATATTTAAACCATCAACTTTGACTAATTCAGATACATTACGATTAGTAATTAAAACATTAGTTTTTCCATCAGGGACTTTCATATAAAGCTTACTATCTTCAAAAACAACATCTAAATTTTGTTCTTCACTAAATGTTGGTTTTTCTTTTTGGAAAGTTTGATTACTTATATTTTCCCAGTCGCCATTAACTAAGATTTCACTACTTGCTTTATATATTTCTTTTTTATCTAAGTCAATATAAAACTCTTGATTTTCTTTTAAATCGTACAAATAAACGTTATTTTTATCATTGCCAAGGAAATAACTATTAAAGTAAACTTCAAATCTTAAATCGATATTAGATATTTTAGCATTATTTGTGTTAATAACATATAATTTATCAAAAATATAATCTTGTTCATAATCGGGAACTAATAAATAGTTTTCAAAAGCATATATTAAAGATAAATTATAAATATCTTTGGAAAACAACTTTACTGTTTCTTGAGAATCTTTATTTAAATATATAAAATCATGATAATTCCAAAGTAAATATGTTTTATCATCTAAATCTCCGATATTGATATTTTTATAAGAATCTTTGGATGTAAATGTTGATTTGTCGCCGATATTTTCAACGTAGTAACTGTCGTTATCAGAACAAATATTATAAAGATTGACATCTGTTGTTGTAAACTCAAGACAGGTTTCATCATCATTTTGGGTTACTTTAATATCATCAATTAATTTACGTTTGTTAGTATATTTATCTAAGGATATTAATTCGTAAGTTTTATCATCATAATCAATGCTAAAATAGTAAGCATTTTTATCCTTATTGTAACTTTCAGTTACGGTTAAATCATCAATATTATATTTTAGTTCATAACTTGATTTACGCAAGTAAAAATAAATAAAAATACTAAATAAAACAATTAAAGCAACTACTAGTACTACATGTTTTTTCATACTTTGTTAGCCATTTCTGGATGAGCATATTTTTGCTTTTCACTCATCATTAATTCTGTAACATTTGTTTCAATTTCATCTAAACCAGATTTTGGCAAATTACAAATTTCAACTTTTTCTTTAACCGTATCAATAGTAATTTTACCCCATACAAGTCCTTGATAAACAAGTAAGTCGTTATATAAATCTGGAGTAATAGAACTTAAAAAATAACCCCATACTACTCTTTTTTGCCCAATTAGAATTCTTTTGTTAGTAAGGACCACAACACAACTAAAAAATGGTTCATAAAATTTAGTGTTTTTTTGTCCAGCAAAAGCAAAAAGAGCTTTTTCACCAGGATTTAAATGCTTTTCTACTACTTCACAATGTTTTTTTAAACGCCAGGCAATTCCTCCTGGATGCTTTCTTTTAAAATTTAAGGCTAAATCGTATACACTTCCCATGTTATCACCTAGTTATATTTTATAATAAATTATTAAGTTTAGCAATATTACTTTACATATGAAGAATATACCCAACGATTAGTATTAATTTTGGTCCAACCATTTTTTTCTTCCATTACTGCTACAGTTGTTCCTTTAGGGAGTGGTGCTTTGACTTTAAGGATAGTTCCAGCAGGTTTACTACGGACATTGAGAAAATCAGCAGTCGTCGATTTAGTTTCATAATATTTGCTAGGTTCTTTTTTAGTTACATAATTACTAGCAACATATTCTTTATCTGTGATTCTAGCCCAGTTATTAACAAATTCACGAACTTTGATACGACTATTTTTAGGAAGAGTATTGATGGCATTATAATTTGTTCCTGGTCCTAAACGGATGTTTAGAGATTCTGCAGTTGTATAGTAGTAATCATCTTCTTCAATATCGGGGATATATAAATCTAAGAAGTTAAGACCTGCACTATTTTTAATCGTAGTAAATGTATTATCGATGAAAAAAGCATCTTCTGGCTTAACTGACCCACCAGTGGTGTTGATAACCCAAATATCATTAGTATTTTTTACCCAGCCTGATCCTTTAAATTTTCCTCGACCTACAACTATGTGAAAGTGTTCGCCGGTAGCAAAACCATCTTTGCCTTCGATAGCAATCGGTTCTTTCCTAGTAAATGTTTGACCAATTTTAAGTTTATTTAGTTCTGCATCTTCAATATGACCTATCATAATCGTGACATAATCAGTGAATGTCGGGGTAATAACAGGAGTAGTCGATTCAAGCCATAAAACATTAGAAGAACTACTGCCAACACCATATATTTTTTTAACAATCATGGCATCGCAAGGACAATAAAAGTAACCATTTGGTCCAGTAGCTCCACAGTTGTCGTCGATAGGATAATCTTTTGGTGTGCCAACAGTATGTCTTGAATGAGAAAAATCATTTTTATATGTTTGAGTTATGTTCATAATTTTAATTGGATAAATTAAATAATTCATTAGCCAACACTCCCATCTTTATCAACAACTTCTTCACTATCTTTGGTATTATCTGTAAGGGCTTTTAAATTTTTAACTATATCATAAGTTCCGCCGGCGATGATACCAGACATGGCAATAGTCACTGAAACATCTTTAGTCATAAAATAATATATAACTGCAACAACTATACCGATGATTAGATTTTGAATAGGTATTATATGATCAGATATCCATGTTGCTTTTTTGGCGAGTAATCCTAAAATAAGCGTTGCAACAATAGTTACTAAACTCATAATAATTTCAATATTCATAAAATTCGCCTCCAGTATATAATATGGAGACATTAAAAAAAGGAAGCGATGTTTGTCCACTTCCTTAACTAACTTTCTCAAATTGGGAATTATAAAGATTAGCATAGAAACCATTTTGTTTCATAAGTTCTTCGTGGTTACCTTGTTCAATAATGTTTCCTTCATTCATGACTAGAATTAAGTCAGCATTTTTAATTGTGGATAATCTGTGGGCAATGATAAATGATGTTTTACCTTCCATAAGTTTATCCATAGCTTTTTGAACTAATTCTTCAGTACGGGTATCGACATTACTGGTTGCTTCATCAAGAATTAAGAATGGAGCCTTATCAAGCATACCACGAGCAATTGTGATAAGTTGTTTTTGGCCGGATGAAATAGAATCATTGTCTTCAATTAAAGAATCATAAGATTTTGGTAGAGACTTAATGAAATGATCTACTCCGACAACTTTACATACTTGTTTCATTTCGTAATCAGATATGTTTTCTTGATTATAAATGATGTTTTCTCTGATGGTTCCACTGAATAACCAAGTATCTTGTAAAACCATTGTAAATAATTCGTGGATATTATCTCTTTTTAGTTCATTAATTGATACACCATCGATTTTAATATCCCCAGAATTTATTTCATAGAATTTCATAAGAAGATTAACCATGGTTGTTTTACCTGCACCAGTTGGACCAACAATAGCAATTTTTTGTCCTGGTTTAACTTTGGCAGAAAAGTCTTTAATAATCATTCGTGATTCATCATAACCAAATTTAACATGGTCAAATTCCACATTTCCTTTAACTTCTTCTTTTTTAAGAACTTTAGTTAATTTAGATTCATCACTCATTTCGCCTTCTTCTAAGAATTCAAATATTCTTTCAGATGCTGCTGCCGCAGATTGCAAGCTAGTCATTGCTTGAGCAATTTGCGATAATGGATTAGTAAATAATCTAACATATACAATGAAAGCAACGATTACTCCGAATGATATAACATCATTTGTTACTAATACTGCTCCAACAACACAGACAACTACATAACTAAAGTTACCAATGAACATCATTATAGGTTGCATAAGACCAGATAAGAATTGACTCTTACGAATAGCATTAAATACTTTATCATTTAATTTATCAAATTTTTCATCTGATTCTCTTTTACCATTGTAAACTTTTACGACATTATGTCCTGAGTAGATTTCTTCAATATGACCATTCATATTACCAAGTTCTTCTTGACGTTCAACGAAATATTTTTGAGATTTTTTCAAGATGACAGCCATAATTGAGAAACCTAGTAAACTAGATACAATTGCACATAAGGCAAGAATCCAATTGGTAACAAACATCATTAAGACACTACCGATTACTAAGGTAATTGCTCCAACTAGAGAACCAATACTTTGAGACATTGTTTGGGCAACTGTATCTACATCGTTAGTTACACGTGATAAGATATCACCAGTTGAATTACGGTCAAAGTATCTAAGTGGTAATTTATTAATCTTAGTTATGATTTTGCTACGAAGTTCTTTAGCAAAATTGTTGGATACTGTTGCCATAATGAAATGTTGAAAGAAACTAAATATAGCACTAGCAACATAGACAATTGCTAAGAATAAGGCAATTGATTTGATGGCAGCAAAATCCATTTGAGGTTTAACGATTTTCTGGATACTTTCAGGCATTTCATCGATTGCGGCGAATATTTCACTTGACGTGCTATCCTCAGTTATGCCACTCATAATGGAAGCAAATTCCATTTTATCTTCATTAGATATATTTGGATCTGACATTATTTCTGTAACAGTAGACTCACTGACATTTGGAACTAAACCATCAGAAATAAGATCAGTCATTTCACTTAGTCGATCCGGAGCAATAATTGAAAGCACGGCACTTACTGCTGCAAGAACAAAGGCTATAACTAACAATTTATGAAATCTATTTAAATAATGTACTAATTTTTTCATGGCCCCACGGAAGTCTTTAGCTTGTTCGAAAGATTGGCCACCTTTTCCTCCCATTGGTCTAGGCATTATTAAGTTCCTCCTCACTAAGTTGGGAAAGGGCTATTTCTTTATACACATCACAAGTTTTTAATAACTCTTCATGTGTTCCCATTCCCACACATGAACCTTGATCAAGAACAATAATCTTATCAGCATTCATGATTGTACCAATTCTTTGCGCAACAATAAACGTTGTAGCATCTTTGGTATGTTCTTTTAATTCTTTTCTTAAAGTAAAGTCGGTTTTATAATCTAGAGCTGAGAATGAATCATCGAAAATATAGATTTCAGGATTACGAGCAATAGCTCTAGCAATAGAAATTCTTTGTTTTTGACCACCAGAGATATTTGTACCTCTTTGGGCTAAATAAGAATCATACTTATCAGGCATCTTTTCAACAAAATATGCACCTTGAGCTATTTCTATGGCTTTCTTTATTTCATCACGAGTGACTTCTTCCTTACCATTATCACCATAAGAAACATTTTCGGCAACTGTACCACTAAATATTACGGCTTTTTGAGGGATGTAACCAATTTTATTATGTAAATATTCTAACTTATAATCCTTAACATTTACACCATCGATGATGATTTCACCATCAGTTGCATCATAGAATCTTGGAATTAAGTTGATAAGTGTCGACTTACCAGAACCAGTTGAACCGATAAAGGCAATAGTTTCACCACGATTTGCTTTAAAACTAATATCTTTTAGAATATATTCATCAGCATCGGGATATTTAAATGATACATCTTTAAATTCAACTGTTCCTTTTAATTTAGGATCACTTTCAGTAACTGTACCATCAATTATCGCAAATTCTTCATCTAATACTTCGTTGATACGATCGGCAGAAATTGCAGCACGTGGATACATGATGAATATCATAGCAAGCATCAAGAAAGACATAATAACTTGCATACCATAAGATGAAAATACGACCATGTCACCAAATATAGCTATTTTTTCACTCATTAAGGCTGCATCGATCATATAAGAACCGATGAAGTAAATTGCTAGAGTTGAAAAATACATTATCAAATACATTACTGGTTGCATAATGCCAAACATTCTTTGGTTAAATAATTGCGTACTTGTTAATTTATTATTAACTTTGGCAAATTTTTCTTCTTGGTACTCCTCAGCATTAAAGGCTCTAACTACTCTGATACCAGTTAGGTTTTCACGAGTTACACCATTTATTTTATCAAGTAATTTTTGAACAATTTTGAATCTTGGTAAAACTATTAGCATCAAGAAAATCAAAGTTATTAGAAGTATTAATACGCCACCGCCGATAACAGCACTCCACTGCCAACTCTTATTAAGTATTTTAGAAACTGCCCAAACGGCTGTAATTGGTGCTTTAATTAAAAGTTGTAAGCCCAAAGCTACCAACATTTCAATTTGGGTAACATCATTAGTAGTTCTAGTAATTAAGCTGCTGGTCGAAAACTTTTTAACTTCTCCTTCACTAAAATTTTCTACTTTTTCGAAAATATCTTTACGCAAAGTTTTGGAGAAAGATGCAGCGATGTAGGATGCAATATAACCAACTACTACTGCAGATGCTAAACTACCTAAGGCACATAGAAGCATTTTAGATCCTTCAACCAAAATTTCGGATACTTGATTACCTTCAGTTTGTACTAATTGGGTAATTTGAGACATATAATCTGGAAGTTTTAAATCTAACCAGACTTGAAAAACTATTAGGGCTGTAGATAGTAATATTAACAGCCAATCTTTCCTTTTTAATTTCTTTAATAATTTAAACATACGCATTTCCTTTCTAAATATTTTTTGTCATTTTTTCAATAACTAAATAAAAAACTTTCTTTTCGTCATCAGTTATTCCTTCCCATAATTTCTTAAAAACTCTTTTTTCGACAACCTTAAGCTCGTGTATTATTGGCTTAGCGGAGTCATTTACAATTATATGTTGATAACGTCGATCTTTTGTATCTGTTTCAAAAGAAATATATCCTTTTTGAAGTAGTTTACCTACACCTTTAGATACATAAGCTTTAGAGAAGCCACGGATTTCAACCATATCACAACCACGATTAAGTTCAGAATTATTCGATAAAAAAAGCAAGACATCTGCTTCTGGTTTACTAATACCAACTTTACGAGCAACATTAGTAATCTCTTCATCAAACTTAATCTTAGTTTTTTTCATAAATAACATTATCTTACCAATATTTTCTTTCATCCTAATACACCTTACTTAGTTTTCTAAAAAACAGTTTCTACGTGAACCATTATATGCAAATATATATTGTTTGTCAACAAAAAATATGAACTTCACTAAATATTCATATTTCTATTATTTTGTGTTGATAACTCATTATTTATCCACATCATTATTATATTTACTATGTAGTCTATTTCATCTTGGTTTAATTTTTTGTTCTTAGGTATGTGATGCCATTTATATAGACAAGATCTACAACAAGTGGCAGTAGCATGCTCTGCGATAAAAACTGGATGTCCACGCATTGGTGTTTGTTTACCATCGTTAGGAATTACTGCGAGAGCTAGTCTACTACCAATAAAATCATAGGCGTGTTTTTTTATTGTGTCTAATCCTTTATTTTGAATATATTCAAAATCTTTTGTTTTAAGATGAAAAGAACTGCGAAACTTGGATTTAGATAATTTCTCCAGTATTATTTTAGAATTATTCATGTTATCCTCCATATTTTATTGTAACAAAATAATAAGCCTCGTTAAAGAGGCTTATACTATTTTTTTCTTTATTATTACCGAATCAAATGCATATAGAATTGCTGGTAAAATAAAAATAGTTATTAACATTGATATTAATGTTCCGAATCCCAAGAAAATTCCTATTGATGATACAACACCAGAGCTAGCGATAAATCCAATTAATAAACCAGCTATTGTCAAAATAAAACCACTAGTTACGATTGTTGGTAAAGAATCTTTAATTGTTCCTACTAAAGCTTCTTTCTTATTCATTTTAGTACGAAGTTGTAAAAAACGATTAGTTAATACTATAGCATAGTCAATTGTTGCACCCATTTGAATAGCTGAAACTATGATATAACTTATGAAAAATATTTTTTGATTAAGTAATGTAGCTAAACCAAAAGTTAATAAAATACTTCCCTCAATTGTTAATATTAATAAAGCTGTAATACTTAAAGATCTAAATGTAACAAATAAAATTATAGCAATAAACAATATTGTTACTAATGTTATTATTGTGTTGTCTTTTGAAAATGATTCACTTAAATCCCTAGCACTTACCGATTCCCCAACTAAAACAACATTATCATAATATTCTTCAGTATCATCACGAATCTTATCTAATAATTCGTAAGTTTCCGTTCCTTCTACTGGAGCTTTCAATTCTAAAATTATCCTTGAATAATCATCACTTTCTAAAAGGGGCTTTGATTCTGATAAAATAGTATAATATGAAGTTATCATATTTTCTAATTCAGAGGTTAATTCTAATTCTTCTTTATTTTTATTTAAAAATTCTAGTAAGTCGATTATAGATATAGCATAGTTGGATACTTCAGAATTGGAAATGTTAATTTGGTTGTTTTGAATATAATATAAGTAAAGACTACTAGCTTGTTTTTCAGATAATTGGAATAGTTTTGCAAACTCTTGATATTTTAGTTTGGTACCTAAATATAAATCTTCAGATATTTGATAACTGCCAAGAGAAGTAGCTTTAATAACACTAGAATTTTCTAAAAGTTTATTAGTAAGTTCTAATTCCTTAGAGTAATCTTTATCTTCATTTTCAACTAACACTACTAAACGATTAGTACTACCAAATGTTTCTTCAATGTTTTCTAAAGTTATTTGATTATCACTACCATTATTAGCTTTTACAGAATAAACATTATAAACGTATTCATAATTAGGAATTAAAAGACAGCTTATTACTAGTAATAGTACAAACACTGGCAATAAAAATTTGCGTGAATTTACTATAAAGTTAGCTAATTTAGATATATTCGGTACATAATTTTTATGCTCTGTTTTGTTTATTAATTTTGAACATAAAATGATTAAAAGTGGTAATAAGAATATAACTGTTATCAAACTACATATTATTCCTTTTGATAAAATTATACCAATATCAGCACCAATTTTTAGTTGCATAAAAACTAGGGCAAGTAAACCAGCTATTGTTGTTAGAGAACTAGCACAAATTTCAGGGATTGATTTAGTCACAGTTTTTTTAACTGCTAGAATTTGATCATCTGTATCATTTTTCTCTTTCATATAATGATTCATAAAGATAATAAAATAATCTAATGATAAACCTAATTGCAATATAATTGCTATTGACTTAGTAATATATGATATTTCTCCAAAGATAAAATTACTTCCCATGTTTAACAGAATCGAAATGCCAAAAACAATAAAGGCTAAGACTATTTCAAAGTATGATGTGGTAGTAAATAGTAAAACTAAAACAATAATTATGATGGCAATAATGAGTATTATATTCATTCCTTCAACCACATCTTCACCATTTTCAATATACATATAATATTTTTCATCTGATACTTCATTAGTTATTTCACTAACTACTTCATCTCTAGTTTCTGCATCGACGTTGGCTAATTCAATGACAAATAAAGCATTTTCATCTTTAAAATAGTTTTCGGAAGAATCAAAAGAAACACTAGTTACATTCTTAATACTAGAAATGTTTTCTTTTATATTAAGAGCATCTTCATAGGAAATGTCGGTAAGCATAACCTGAATTTCATTCAGTGCTCCGAATTCTTCTTCCATCAATTTAATACCTTTTTTGGTTTCTGTTTCGTCACCAAGGTAAGAAGTTATATCATAATTAACGGATACGTTATTTATATTTATAGCACATATAATTATTAATATAAGAAATATAATTAAAAACAAATAACGATAGTTAACTATAAAATCTCCAATTTTAACTAAAATTTTGTTATTTTTCTTTTCTTTCAAAAAAATCACCCGTAATAAATTATATAAAAAGCCTAATCAAAAAAATAGTAGTGTTTTTATAAAAACATATAAATATTCTACCAAAATTGAAAAAAGTATATTATTTAATTATCCTACTTAAGTATAATTTTGTTATAATTATGTTGGTGATGTTAAATGGATCTACGAGTTAAAAAGACTTATAAATTATTAAGTGATGCTTTACTGAAGTTATTAGAAGAAAAAAATTTTGATGAAATTAAACTAACGGAAATATGCGAACTAGCAATGGTTCATAAGACTACTTTTTATAATCATTTTAATGATAAATATGATTTGTTAAAATATACTTTACAATGTATTCAAAAAGACATAGTAAGTAGTATGCCAAAAACAGAATCTCTTTTAGAATTTTATTTTGAATTAGCCAAATTATATATGTCTAATATTAAAGAACATGAAACTTTTTATCGTCGGGTTTTAGCAAATGATGTAGATAATTTGTGTGCTACTTTACTTATTGATATGTTTATTACAGATTTAGAAAATAAAATCCCCAAAGAAAAGATCCCATCTTATTATGTTGCTACCTTTTATGTCTATGGGGTTTTTGCCACTATTAATGAATGGTTCAAGCGAGGCATGAAAGAAGATAAAGAACAAATGATTTTTTATCTAAAAAGTATTATTGAAAACAACTACCATTTATAGTAATTGCAAGAATTAAATCCTTATTTTTACTCATACTAATAATAAGGTGATTGTATGTCCTGGATACTTAAATTAAAAATAATAGGTACATTTGTAGCTTCTTTATCTTCTTTTCCTCTAATGTTTTTATACAAAAAATTTCCTAACTTTTTTACTAGTATATTTTCTCCAGTAAATAATTCCTTATGGGAACATGTAAAAGTTATATTTGGAAGTATATTAATCGGGGGGATTACTCAAAAGATTATTATGTTAATTAAGAAAGTACCTGTTAATAACATCTGTTTTTCAACTTTTATTAGTGCAATTATCGCAATACCAATATATATAATTTTAGCATCCATTCTTTTTTCTTTATTTGGAGAGAGAAGTGTTATTAAAATTTTAGTAACTTTTATAGCAATATTAGTTGCTGAAGTTATATCATACTTTATTATGAAAAGGCCAGAGTTTAAATTAGAAAACTATACAATTATTTTTGCTATTATCACTTATATTATATTTGTGTTTATAACTTATTTAAAAAAATAAAAAACCCCGTATTTACGGGAGTTATAAACTTAATGGTGGAGCAGAGGAGGATCGAACTCCTGTCCAATATGCTCTATTATACAATATCTACAAGTTTAGGTAGATTTGTAATGTCCTAATTAAATGGCTCTACACTAACCTCATAATTAGTAAGTTTAGTAATATTCAATATATTATCCTAAACAAATAATATATTATATCTTATATTTATGAACCCCTATCTTAACCTATAAGAGAAATTAAGTAGAAGTGCTCCCTTAACCTACTATTAGGCAAAAGCAGGAGCGAAACTATAGTTATTAGTTTCGTCATTTAATTTTAGGTTTGCACTTAAGGTATGCCGACCACTTGCAATCATATATAGTAACATATGTCGAAACCAAAATACTGCCCCATACAACATAATTATAACAAAAAAAGGACATATTGTCCACTTGTTTTCAACAAACGTTCGCACTTGATTCTGCATTTAAAGAATAATCTGTAAAATCACGTTTTAAATATAATGGATATGCTGCTGCTCCAATCATAGCAGCATTATCGGTACAATAAATAAATTCGGGAATTGTCAGTTTAGCATTATTTTTTTTGGCTACATTTTCTATTTCCTTGCGTAAATATTTGTTAGCAGATACTCCTCCAGCAACAATGACATTTTTTATTCCCGTATTCTTTAATGCTAAATCTGTTTTTCTAGCTAGTTCATCAATGGCATTAGCTTGAAAACTGGCTGCTAAATCAGCACGTCTTATTTTATTGCCTCTTTGTGTTTCATTATGAACTAGATTAATTATATAACTTTTTAAACCACTATAACTGAAATTATAAGTGTTATCTAGCACTGGTTTTGGTAGATCATATGATGGAGTTCCTTCCAAGGCTAATTTTTCAATTCCTGGACCTCCAGGATATGGTATATCAAGTATTCTTGCTACTTTGTCATAGGCTTCACCGATGGCATCATCAAGTGTAGAACCTAACAGTTCAAAGTCATAATCATCTTTCATGATAACCAGTTCAGTATGTCCTCCACTTACAACTAAGGCAAGTAAAGGAAACTCTAATTTGTTATCAATGGCATTAGCATAGATATGGCCTATTAAATGATTTACTTTAATTAAAGGTTTATGGTAAACGTAAGATAAAACTTTAGCAAACTCGATACCAACAAGTAAAGAACCTAATAGACCTGGTTTATAAGTTACAGCAATGGCATCGACATCACTAACTTGCATTTTAGCTTTATTTAATGTTTCTTCTAAAACCATAGTTATATTTTCTGTGTGCATGCGTGATGCTATTTCTGGAACAACTCCCCCAAATTCAGCATGAGTTTTCATTTGGGTAAGAATTGTAATCGCTACAACCTCATGACCATTTTTTACTATTGCAATACTCGTTTCATCACATGATGTTTCGATTGCTAAAATAAGTGTATCTTTCATTTATTTATTCCCCCATTTCATAATATAAGCATCTTCATTTCCGTAATATTTATTACGTTTGCCTACAACTTTAAAACCAACCTTTTTATATAAAGTATAGGCAGGTATATTAGAACAAGATACTTCTAAAGTAATTGTTTTATCATCTTGGTAACAATAGTTATTAATAAGATATTTTAGTAATTTAGTCCCAATATTTTTATTTCTCTTTTCTTCTGCAACAAAAATGCTTAATAAATCAATGTTATCCCCAAAATCTAGAGCATATAAGTAACCGTCGATATAATCAGGATTTTCACTAACTAATACTATGGCTAGTTCACTATCAATTTCGGTTTCAATATGAAAAGTTGATGCAAAATTTTCATGAAGAATACTTCCTAATGTGTTTATTTCATCAACATCTTTACTACTTGCTACTCTTATCAATTTCTACTCCAATTTTTTTAATGTATACAGGTTTTACTTGATGAGGATTAATACTCTTTCTATTTTTTAAGAATGCATATATTTTTTCAACATCGATGTTGTAGTTTAGATAATAATCATTGTTAATATTTAGTGTAGCAAAATCTTGATCTTTTAAATAAGTGTAATCTTCAATTAAATTAAAAGATTCATCGAAATTACCCACGTAATAGCCATTAGAATCACTAAATGCCACTTTGTAAGTATTATTACTTATAGCCATGCATTCTAAAGCTGTAACGGTCTTTATTGGAATATTTAAGGTATATGCTAATGTCTTAGCAATAGTTACCCCTAAACGAACACCAGTAAATGATCCAGGACCATTTACAACAACTATTTCATCTAATTTAATACCATCGATAACTTTGACTATACTTGGAAAAATATATTCACTATTATTTTTTTTGTTGATAACTAATTCTTTATCAACAATTTTTCCATCTTTTAAAAGATATATAAGAATATCCCATAGATGAGTATCAATAAATAAAGTGTACATTATAATACTGCACTGCAAAGTTCTTCATATTTTTCACCATATGGCATAAATACTAGAACTCTGGTATCTTCATCAATTACTTTAAACTTGATAACTAATCTTTCTTGAGGTAAGGAGTCTTTGATAATGTCTGCCCACTCGATGATAGTTATGCCACCTTTATTGAAATAATCTTTAAAACCTATACTTTCATCTGTTTCCTCTAAACGATAAACGTCCATATGATATAGTGGAAGTTCACCACTTTGATATTCTTTTATTATATTAAATGTTGGACTAGTAATAGTATCTTCAATGCCAAGAGCTGCCGCAAATCCTTTAGTGAATACTGTTTTACCACTTCCTAGTTCTCCTATAAGACAAATAACCATATTAGGAAATTTTTCACTTTCGATGTTTTGCGCTAATGTTAATGTGTCTTCAACTGAACGTGAAGTAAATTTATATTCCATAATTTAATCACCTGAATACATTATAAATTAAAAAAATCACTTATACAAGGTATTAGTGATTATTTGACAGTTTATTTTAAATTGTATTTTTAAGCAAAAAAAAATAGGCAACTTCCTATCTTAGCATTACACTATTGTCGGCGTATTAGGTCTTAACTTCTCTGTTCGGGATGGGAAGAGGTGTATCACCTAAGCTATCGTCACCTATAAAGGATTTTGTCCTTTAAAAAACCTGATAATGCAATACACATCAATTAGAAATATATAAATTAAGTTAAATCCTCGATCTATTAGTACTAGTCAGCTCAACGTATCACTACGCTTCCACCTCTAGCCTATCAACCTTGTCGTCTACAAGGAATCTTACTTCACGAAGAATGGGAAAATTCATCTTGGAGGAGGCT
>ERZ1643251.2405-NODE-2405-length-19130-cov-7.449122_pt1 | contig 19130 bp, 18 predicted proteins | sample MGYA00579261_ERZ1643251 | MGnify/ENA primary metagenome ERZ1643251 (study PRJEB29033, sample SAMEA4952267) | chicken gut metagenome | biome: Broiler Chicken; feature: Gastrointestinal Tract; material: Caecum | place: Ireland | collected 2018 | study: Broiler...
TAGCAAATTTTTTTTTTGCTAGCCTATTCTACCCCCCCCGCATTTTTGTCAAGCGAAATTAAATAGTTTTTAAATAAAAAAATAGAGATTAATTAAAATCTCTATTTATTTTCGTCTAAATATATATACCTTCTGCAATTTTCACATTCTAATATGCCGTTTTTCTTTAACTTTTCTATCTGCGCTACGGAAAGCTCCATCATGCAGCCGCCGCAAGATGAACCTCTAAGTGGAACAAATATCGGGAAAAATTTGTCTGTGCGCTTTGCTTTATAACGTGCAAGCAAATCTTTGTCTATTCCCTTTTCAAGCTCGGCAAGCTCGGCTTGAGCTTTCTCTATTTCCGGCTCTAATTTTGCTTTTTCCGCTTCAAACTTTTGCTTATGCTCCGTATGCTTGGTTTTAGCTGCATTATAACGTTTTTTAGTGTTGTCAAATTCGTCTAGTATCTTCTTAACGGCGTCCGCTTGAGCCATTATTTTTTTCTCTAAATAATTTAAATTAGATACTATTTTATTTGTAAGCTCTTTTAACTCTTTTATCCCGTTTTCGTCTAAATTTGTTAGATCCTTCTTCTCTAAATTATCTAATAATTTTTGATTGTCGTCGAAAGCCTTCTTTAAATTATTGTATTCCCTTACAACATCTTCCGCGCTTTTATCTAAACTAGCCGAGCGAGCTTGAGCGTCCTTCGCCACGTTTTGCATGCTTTGATAGATTTTTTTATCTTCGCTTGAATCTAGCTCTCGTTCTAGATTTATTACTTTTTTATCTTTCTCTTGATATTCTAGAATTTTCTTTATATCCATATTTATCTCCTTATTCATTAAAATCTACAAGTTTTTTTGCTCTAGATGGGTGGCGAAGTTTTCTTAGTGCCTTTGCCTCTATCTGACGAATTCTTTCACGCGTTACGTTGAACTCTTTACCCACTTCTTCAAGCGTGCGTGGGTGGGAATCGTCTAGCCCGTAACGAAGCCTTATAACCTTTTGCTCTCTTGGAGTTAAAGTTTCAATTATTGAAAGTAGTTGCTCACGAAGCAAATTTTGGCTCGCCACTTCAACCGGAGATTTTATAGTTTCGTCTTCTATGAAATCCGCAATTTTGCTATCGTCTTCTTCGCCTACTGGGCTTTCAAGTGAAATAGGGTCTTGAGCTATCTTTTGTATTTCGCTAACCTTTTCCACTGATAAATTCATAGCTTCTGCAATCTCTTCTGTGGTTGGGTCACGGCCAAGTTTTTGAATGAGCTGCCTTGTGGCACGCGTGAGTTTATGAATTGTTTCCACCATGTGAACTGGTATTCTTATAGTTCTAGCTTGGTCTGCCATGGCACGCGTTATGCTCTGACGTATCCACCAAGTTGCATATGTGGAAAAACGAAAGCCTTTGGTATAATCAAATTTTTCAACGGCTTTAATAAGACCTATGTTTCCTTCTTGAATTAAGTCTAAAAATTGCATGCCAGAGCGACCCACATAACGCTTTGCTATGCTTACAACAAGCCTTAAATTGCTTTCAGAAAGCTTTGCTTTTGCATACTCGTCGCCCTGCAAAACTTTTTTAGCTAGTTCCACTTCTTCTTCTGGTGAAAGTAGCGGCGCCCTGCCGATATCTTTTAAATACATCTTAACAGGGTCATCCGAGTTCACTTGCACTAAAAGATTATCTAAATTAACGTCCTTTTCCGGCTCTATGGTTTTTATAATTTTAATGCCATGGTCTTCAAGCCTTTTTATAAACTCGTTGGTTTCATCTGCGGTTGCTTCCGCCTTAAAAAGCTTAGCATAAATATCTTCGTCGTTGACGGAGCCCTTTTTATGACCAATGTCTAAAAACTTTTTAAATTCTACTTCTAATTTTTCGTTAAGCATTAAAATCCTCCAAATTTTTATTCTTCACTTGTTTTGTTATTCTGTTCAATTCTTCTAAAATCTTTTTTCGCTCTTCCTGAGAGCTTGCTTCCTTAAACATTGTGGTAAGCTTTGCCTGTCTATCTTTTAAATAGCTCTCCACAACAAGCCACAAACACTCTTCAAAGTACTGTTTTTCGTCCTTAATCTCTTCAAAGTTGTAATTTATTATGTCCTTGATTTCTGGAAGGTTGTCCACGTCGAAATAGTCAAAAACTGTTGTAACGTGAAGTTCCTTGCCTTCGCTTTCTCTTTCCTTTATTAAGGAATATAGCGCTTTTTGATTTTGGTCTTCAATTAGTTTTGAAAGGTCGAACTTAATTTCCACAAAGTCCTTTCTATGAAGCATGCAAGCTAAAATATAGCTTAAAGCTTTCGTGCTGACGTTAAGCGGCTTTATAACGCTTTCTTCCTTCTTTTCTTCTACGGCTTTGCCAAGTAAGTCGCGACGAAGCACGTCCAGTGGCACGCCGGAAATATCCTTAACAACTTTTAAGTAAACGTCTTTTTCCGTTTCCGAAGTTAGCCCTCTTAAAACTTCCAAAGCTTCCGCAACAAACTTTGCCTTTTCCGCCGGATTTGAAATATTGTATTTCTTTTTAACGGATAAAATTTTAAAATCCGTTGCCGGCACGGCCTTTTCTAGAAGTTCTTTAAGCTTGTCCGCACCAAACTCTTTTAAAAATTCGTCTGGGTCCTTGCCGTCTGGAAGCATGGCAACCTTAACGTTTAAGCCCGCCGTCTCTAAAATTGGTATTGCTCTAAGGCTCGCCTTAATTCCGGCAAAGTCGCCATCAAAGCAAAGCACGATGTTTTCAGAATACCTTTTTAGCTCTCTGGCGTGCTCGTAAGTAAAGGCTGTTCCAAGGCACGCCACAGTTTGCTTGAAGCCCGCCTTGTGCATGGCTATAACGTCTATCTGACCTTCTACAATAATTATGTTCGGAATGCCATTTGCCTGCTTTTCCTTTTTAACAAGATTAATTGCATACACCGTTCTACTCTTATCAAACACAGGCGTAGACGGCGTGTTTTTATACTTTGCCATGCTTTTGCCCGTTAGATCTCTGGCGCTAAAAGCTATGCAATCTCCGCTTGCGTTCACAATTGGAAATATAAGCCTTCCTGCTAAAACGTCGTAGTAGCCGCGCTTGTTGCCGCTCTCAATAAGCCCAGCTTTTTTAATATCTTCAAGTTTTTTTCCTTTCTCCGTTAAATAATTGACTAAATCTGTATAATTTAAACTATACCCTATTTCAAAGTCTTCAAGTTCGTGTCTGCCAAGCCCACGTAATTTTATGTAATCCTGAGCAAGTTTTGCTTCTTTTAAATATATGTTTGCTTTGTAATGCTCGCGAGCAAGATTCAAAATGCTAAGTAGCTCGTCCTTTTCCTTTTTCCTTTCTAAAAACTTTTCGTCGCCAGAATATTTTGGAAGTTCCATGCCTGCGTTTTTAGCTAGTTCTTCCACAGCTTCTGGGTAGTCCAAATTTTCATATTTCATTATAAAGGTTATAACGTCGCCAGATTCCTTGCAGCCAAAGCAGTGATAGTATTGGTCATATTCATTTATGCAAAAAGAAGGAGTTTTCTCGGAATGAAACGGGCAACAAGCCCAATAGTTCCTTCCTTTTTTCTCCACGTGAATATATTTAGAGATGGTGCTAACTATTTCATTTTTACTCTTTAGTTTTTCAATGAAATCCGAACTATATCCTTTGCTTAACATTATAATCCTTTAAAAAATCGCAACTAATATGTATATTCGACGTGAAAAGTTAATATTCCTTTTTTATTTTTAAATATTTTTAAAAAGACGTAAAAAAACTGCAAAGAGTTTCACTTATAGAAGATTTTTTAAAATTTATGGCGGGTCGCGGGAGGAGATTCATTCGACTGCATACTAGCTTATCTAGAAATTCATACAATCCAACTAGCAAATACCACTATTAACAAGATTCCTTCCGCTCAGAATGACAGCGGAGTGAAGCCTTCGCAAGAGCCTTCGAAGTCTCTTCGTTAACCATTACCATCGTCACCCTGAGAGCAGTCGAAGAAGATATTAAAGCTATAAAATAAAATTAATTAAATTAATAATCCATAAAAAAATACCCTAAAATTCAATTTTTTTTGAATTTTAGGGCGTTTTTATGTTAATTTTTATTATTTTGTTTCAATATTTTCTTTTTCTTCAATAGTTTTTTCTTCTATTTTTTCTTCACTTTCTAGGTTTTCTTCACTTTCAGTTTTTTCTTCGCTTTCGTCTGAACTTGTTTTTTTATTCGGCATCGTTACAACACCAAACACAACTAGCACACCACATATAGACATTATTATGTTTGAAATTAACTCTTCTTCTATTTCTAAACCAAAACATTTTGCTATAGATTGTGCTAGTATTACCACCGCACCGGAAAGCGCCGTCCAAAAGCCGTAAGATTTTATTCTGTCTTTAAATTTCATTTAATTTACTTCCTTTTTTCTTTGGAATTATTATTATTTTTTTCATCTCCTTAACGTCTTCGCTGATATCTTCAACAACGTCTAGATGATGAGAAAGTTTTTTAATTGCTTCTTGATATTTTTCTTCACGTTTTTTGCTATCCTTAATTTGAATAAATAGAAGGGACACGAAAAGTATGGCAAAAATACCATTACTTATTATTATGTTTATAATGTCTTGCCACATTTTATCTATTTCTTAAAGTACGCTCTAATTGCGAATAATAGTTGCCAAGTTCTACTTTATATTGGTCATTATTTAGTAGTTCTGCTAGCGCTTCTGCTTTATCTAAAGTATAGAAATAAGAAAGTGCGGCGTTATATTTTTCTTCTTCTTTAACTCTGTTTAATGCTGTGGAGCCGTACTTCCCTATAAAATCTATTAATTCCTGATTTTGCTTTTGCTGGTCTAGCTTATACTCGGCTTCTTTTTCAGCAATTTTATTGTTGTACTCTAATACTTCCTTCTCTTTTTCTTCAATTTCTTTGTTTATCTCTTCTATTTTTTCATTAAGTTTTGTAGCGTAAGAAATATCAAAGGAATTTAAAGCACTATTTTTTTGGCTTTCAAGAAGGCTCTTTTCTTCTTCAAGCTCTTGGAACTTTTTGGTATACTCTTGGTCGAGTTTTGAATATTCGTCTAGCATACCTTGGTCGAAAGCGTCTAGAATGTTTACCACAATTGAAGACCTTGCAAGCCCCCTACTAGTTGCATCTTCGGACGCATTTTGTTTAAGCTCCGCATAAGTATTCTTTAAATTCTCTTTTTGTGAAGTTAAATTTTCTTTGTTTGTGTTTTGAAGATTTTCAATATTTGAAACTTTACTTGAATATTCTTCTAAAATATCGTTCTTGCCTTGGTCTAAATAACTTTGAAGGCTGGATTTTGCACTCTCTTCAACTTCTTCCTGAGAAGGCGCAGTGTACTCCATTCTATCTAGGGCAATACTGGAATTATCAAAAGAATATTTTTTGTCGATGTTTTTAAACTGGTCAAAAAGGTCAGTTTGTTTTTTTATTTTTTCCGACTGTTCGTCTGTGAATTTGTACGTATACATTTTTTCTCCTTTTGCATAGCTCGAAATTCTAAAATTTCTGGACTATTTTCATAATATTTAACACGTTTAAAACGTTTGAGTTTATAGTAGACTTCTAAATCATCCATACACTGAAAGCACCACTTCCGGACATGATATCTCTGCCAAAGCGTTTTCCGTAATAAAACTAATTTGAACGTATTCGCCGCGCACATTAGTTTTAATTCTTTGCGTACCAGATTTTCCTTTTACATTGTAAGTTTTTTCTTCGTAATCCGATTTAACGTTAATTTTACAGTCGTATTCCGACTTTAAATAAATTTCCTTAATGCACTTTTGTTTGCCAGAGTATCCAAGGTTAGAATTTGGCGACGTCCACACGCTTTTTAAGCTATTTCCAAAAATTTTGCCGTCGTGAGTAAGTTCTCCCATTTTATTTGCATAACTTCCGTTAAAACAAGCCACAAGTTTGGAGACTTCCCCTTCTTCAAGGCTAATCATTTTGTTTATGTCAACTCCCCTTAAAACGTTTATTTCGCCGGATTTTAAATCGTATTCAATTAGCGCGTTATTTACAAAGCTTCCGCTTTCGCAGCCAATAACTTCGCTATCTGGAAAGTTTAACTTGCAAGCAAGATAGTATTTTCCGTTGTGAAAACAAGCAGACGCGTTTTCATTTTCTAAGCCTTCAAACATGTTCTCTATTCCAAGTTCTAGTTTTGTTGTGGAATAGCCGCTGAAATAATGAATGCCGTCTTTGGCTAGAAACATTATTCTATCTCCGCAAGAGCAAACCGTTCCACCGTAAATTTTTACGCTAGAAACAAAAAGTTGGCTCACGCTAAAATCTTCCAGTGAACCGTATGCAGATACTCTTGCCACGCCATAATCTCTAAACACGTACACGTAGTCGTTAAAGGATAGCACGGCACACATGCTTCCACGTTCGTCCACCATTTGAATAAAGCCTGCTTCGTCTAGTTCGTAATCCCAAGACGTTGGGTCTAGGTTGGCGCTGAATACAAGTGTGTTGCGCTCGCCTTCCAAAATTGCAAACAATCTTTCATAATGGATACAAACGGATACAAGTTTGGGTGCGTCTTCATAGGTTTTTGCAAGATAATTTTGTGTGAAAACTAACATATCGTCGGTTGGAGAGCTAAAAATCATACAATCTTCGCCATTTAACCTATAATTTATTGCAACGGGCACACTTGTGAAAAGTGGAATGTCCGGCACTTTAAAGGAATTTGATACATAGTGGAATACGTCGAAATAGCAAAGGTCGCCGTCCGCGGTAGTGTACATAACTTTGTGTCTTCTTTCAAGCGCGTTCGTGTCGTAATATCTGAAATGCCAGAGATTAGTTATATTTTTGTTTTGATAAATTTGTATAACCCTGTCTTCACCAAACTCGTCTGGAATTGTGTTGGGAAGCGTAAGTTCTTTAAAGCCAAGGCCTGTTTTTAATGCACCGTTTTTTATTTCGTAGTTGTATACAACTTTCCCTTGTTTGTGTGGAAGAAGATTGTCGTCTACTTCCGTGTTCATTCCAGAAGCAAAACTTGTGTATGAAATTTTGTAATTTTTTGTAGCCTTTGTTTTAACCCTGTTTGAATAGAACACTAAATCCACCTCCTAACAGGAATACGAATTTCACTCTTTTTTAAACAGGCGTCTCTAAGCCCTGAATAAAATCTTGTTTCCCAAACTTCTGCGTCGTCGTACAAGCCAGAAATCAAGCAGTATTCCATTGCTATGCCATAGGCAAGCACTCTTTCTTGAAGTTTACCACCAAACATAAAAACTTCGTCTTCAAAATCTAGTTCGTTCGGCACGTAGTTATATGTAAGCTTGGCGCAGAGTATGTTTGCATGAATACCGTCTTCTTCTATGGTGTATGGTACGTTCTTGCCATTTGCGTATAGCTTTCTAACTTCCGTTATGTTTTTGGAAATATTTGCGTATGGAAGAACGCCGTTTATAAAAAGAACGTCTTCACTTTTTACAAGTGGCAGATAGGAAACAGCTATTTCATTGTACACAAGGTTAAAGCACTTTTTTAAGTTTAAAATTTCTTTTGCTTCTAGTTCTGGAACAGTGCTATTTTCTCCAAACGGAGTAAAACTAGCCAGTTCTTCCTTATTTAAAAACGTAAGTGCAAGCGATATTATTTCCTTAACTTTCATATATTCCTCTCTTTCTATTTTCTTCGTCCAGCTCTTTTAATAATCTATCACGATTTTCTACTCGAGTTTGATTTACAAAGTTTACCGTACGAGCATCGAGTTCATCATAAGGAACAGTCAGACAATAAGTGTCCGACTGCCCGCTGTGATGAATTTCGTATTTTTTCTTATCTGTGTTATAGAGGATAAAATATTTGAAATCTATTTCCTTTAACCTTTCTGCGACGTAAAAGACGTCATGCTTTATTTCAATTAACATTTTTCTCCTCCTTTTTTATATGGGTAAGGAAGCGCTGGCTTATAGCCAGCAGGCGATTTCATCGCCTAAAAATTTTCCTGCGGAAAATTTTGCTTCCTTACCACTACACTGTAACGTGAGCCTCTTCAATAGCAGTAACAATATCGCTAAACGGACTAGAAACAGTAGCTGAAATGTTAGAGATTTTAGCTTGACCGTTTGGTCTGTCGCAGATAAGGTCTGCATATTTAACTAAGGTTGCTGAATATGTTGGATAGCCGGCATTTTGTTTAATAACCTTGCCGTCGTCACCTTCAAGCCACTTCCAGTCGCAAAGTTGATGAAGAGTGAAATCGTTTGTGTTTAAAAGGTACATTGTGCCATCTTCTACAAAACGGTCTGCCACTACTGGAATGCCGTTGTAAGTAATAGCTTTATAGCCGCCAGCAAGTTCGCAAACGTCTATATTTCTTCTAAACTTTGTTAAGTAGTCTTGATATGCTCTTCTAACTTTTGTAGAGCAAGAGATGAAGTTAACTTCGCTTCCACTAGCCTGCTCTAAGAAATCTATGGCGTCTTGAATTAAAACGTCAGAAATTTCAGCAGAAGTTGTAGAAACGTAAGGGTTAAGCCAAGGATATTCGCTCTTTGTTAAGCCGTAAAGTGTTGTGCCAGAGCCAAATATTGCGCCAAGACCTGTAATTTCATAGTCCTTAGAATTTTGAACGTATACCTTAGAATCAGCTGCAATAGTTGTACTAAAAGATGATTCAAAATTAAGATATATACGCTTATTTGCTCTATCTACGTAAGTTACTCTGTAACCGCTAGCACCTTCAATTTTGCTATCTGCATTGTAAATATCTACAACCATACCTTCTATGAAGTTTCTTACGTCGTCCATTTGAAGATATTTTTCGCTTGTTGAATATGCCTTTGTTACTGTTCCAAGAAGACCTGTTCCATCTCCATAGAGCATTCTTCCAAGATTAAAGCTGCTAGCCTTAATTAAACCTTCCATTTCATCGTTTAAAAGGTTTACAAAAGCGCCCGCATTATTTGCAGAAGCTCTAATTGCCTTATCGGAAATTTCAATTCTTCCGTAAAGGTTTTTTAATGACGTTTTGAATTGTACGTAATTATTTCCTGCTGCCTTTGGAAGTGGGTCTGTTTCATCGCCAGCACCAATGCCGCCGTTTATGCCGTAAGGCGCAAGTTTAATAATTTCTTTACCCCAAACGTCTTGTGATGATTGTTTAATTTTGCCAAGAAGTGGGTTTGCATTCACGTTAAGCTGATTTGCTACAACGCCTAAATACACGCTTTTTAACGCTTCGTTGGCACTTGAAATTGATACCATAATTTTCTCCTATTTAAAAAATTTCTCTACATATTTTTTGGCATCACTTAAACTTTTGGGCGTAAACTCTTCCTTAGAAGAAGGGCTTAAACCGCTAGAACCTGAAATAACTTCTGGGGCAGTTTTTAGCTCCTTTAAATAGCTTTCTAAAACTTGTTTTTTAATTTCTTCATTGTTAAAAATATAAGAATTTAAAAAGGTTTTATCCTTAGCTAGTTTTTCAGGTTCAACATAATTTTTCATGGCTATGCCGGACCATGCTAGTTCTAAAGCGTTTTCCTTGCTTTTTAAATCTTCATTATTTAAAATTGCTTCGGAAATTTCTTTAGAATACTTTTTTGCCTCTGGATTTTTTTCTAAGAAGCTGGCTACGCGTTTATTCCAATCTTCTTCTGTGTACACAATTTTATTATTTTCTTTTTCCAAGGCACTTAATTTTTGGCACTTCTTAGTAAACTCCGCCTGCAAATTGTTATAGGCTGCAAGTAAACTTTCCGCGTCTTTAAATTTACCAAGGGAGCCGCTAGTTTCAGGTGTTTCCAAGCTATTTAAACTATCTTGCACTTCGCCTTCAACTTTGGGTTGTTCCCTAACTACTTCTTCTTCCATTAATTTTCTTCTCCCATTAAACTAATAAATTGTTTGTGTTTTCTTATATGTTTTAAAAGCTCTTCTTTTTGTTTTTCATTAAGGTCGTTTGCTAAATAGAAAGATGTATGCTCGTCTATGTGAAGCTTATGATTATCTATCTCGCATGGCTCTGGCATACTATTTTCAAGAAGCATAGCGTTTTCCTTGCTTGCGCGCTTGGTGTGCTGTTCGTTTAAATCCTGAGAATTTTCCCAAATGCCAAAACCTAAAAGGTCTAGCGCCTTAATTCTCATACGGTTACTAAGCTTTCCGTTTTCGTCGTGAAGTAGCCCAGCATTTAAAAGTTCAAACACCATACTTCTACGCTGAGCCAAGCTTTCGTTTATCTCGTTTTCCGTTTCAAACACAACTTCGTCTGAGGTTATATCCGACGTTGTGAAATATAGCACTTCTAAGTCGCCATTTTCTCCAACAACTTTTAAAAGCCTTGGAAGCGTTGCAAATTGTTTATAAAGTCTTAAAACTTGTTGTGCCATTCTTCTTAACGCTTCGCGAATATTTTCCGCCGTTACTGAAATTCTAGTTTCGTCTTGGTCTATTAAAAGTTGAAGTGCAGTTCCAGAAAGGCTGTTTGTTACCGTACTATCGTTAAGTATGTCCGATGTTCCGCTAACCAAGGAAATTTCATTCAAAAGTTTTTCTTCTTCATAGGTAAAATCTAGCGGCACGCTGCCTGTGCTCAAATATCTTGGTGCAGATGAACCTTGCCTATACACAAGCACTTTGCCCGGACACAAGCCTTCTTCTTCCAAGTTTTCCGTGTCCACAGAGCCGTCTTCTACGGTTAATACGCCCATAGAAAGCCTATTTAAAAACTCATGTTTTCTATTTTTGATTGCGTTATACGAGCGTTGAAGCGGAATAACTCTCTCCACAACGCTTGTACCCCAAAAACTTCCCGTTTGGTCTGACGCTACTTGTCTTATAAACGGAAAACCGCGTTTGCCGTCTTCGCCGTTTATAAAAGGAAGCTCGCCCACGTGTAAAAGTTTGTCGCCAGCAACTATTACAAGCCTTCCGTTTGGATACTTAATGGTCGGAGCTTCGTAGCGCTCTATAACTATTGCGTAGTTATCTCTTGCCGAAGATATAACCTTATTTACGTTAGAGTTATAGCCAAGCCCGCCCATATTTCTTGAAACGCCGTCTAGCGAGAACACGTTTAAAGTTTCCCCTTTAACGTCTACGCCCCACTTATTCTTGATTTCATCTACATGGTACGCCTTTGCGTGAATTATGCTTCTGCAATCTTCAATATTAGAGCAGTTCACGCTTTCCGGATAAATTTCAAAGGGCGAAACCGCGGTAATTTCCACGTCGCCACTTTTTATAACCTTTCCGTTTTTATCATTTACAAGTGTAGTGCCTTTTGCGCTATTCCAAATAACTTTATAAAACGCCGTTCCGCAAATTTCGCTCCATTTTGTAGCTTCCGTTATAACGTTGTACACGTTTAACTTGTTATATATGGAATTTACAATTTTTTTTGAAATTTTAGCCGTTTTAATATCCTTTTCGTCGCCAGAAGATGGAACAACCGTCATGGTTGGGCGAACACGTTGGAGCTTAGCGAGCCTTCTTTCAATAAGTGGCGCTATATGATTATAAACTTCATGTTCCTGCCAAAAAAATTGTTTTTCAAAGTCTGTAATTTCTCCATTATAGCCAATTCCACAATACTGATTGCCCATAACAAAGTTCATGTTTAATTGCCACTGAGCTTCAAAGCTTCTCTTTTCTTCCTGTCTTTTTTTGAAGTCTTCAACTACTTCATTTACTAATTTTTCTTCAACTTTCATAATTTCTCCTTTAAAATTTACTTAACCTTTTAGGTGAATACGGGGCGTCTAAGCTTCTTGGAACTATGCTTTTTCCAAGCTCTTCATAAAGCCCTTTTTTACAGCTTTCACAAAAGTGAATTTTTGGGCTAAAACGTTTTTTGGTAAACAAACAATATTTAGCCTCGTTTTTGCAACCTAGCATATCGCAGGTTGCCTTGTAGGAAATTTCTCTAACCATAATCCTCCTCTTCAAGCAGTTTAATAAGCCTGTTGCGCTCTGCCCTTAGCTCTTCGTCCGACATAAGTTCAATTTCTTCCCTACTTAAATTGCCATAGCGTTCAATTAAAATTTTCATAGCAGAGATATCTGGCGCATAGTGTTTTTTAGTAACACGTTTTTTAGAAAGTTTAGGTTTGCCTTCCTCGTCGTAAGAATACTCTTCCACCACTTCGTCGGCGTCGTAACCCAGAGCGCGTTTAATAATTGCCTTTTTTAATTTTTTCTCGTTAAATTCCTCCATATTAAACCTTCTTAAATTAAAAAAGTTACCGCCGGAGCATTCCCGCGATAACTTTAATTACCCTAATTTTATTTTATAACTTAAAAGAATTCAAATAATACTGACAAAATAGTTTTATTTTTAATTAAAAGGCGTCAGAGCTAAGCTCCGCGCCTTTTTTGAATTTTGTTGCCACCTAATAATAGTCGCTCATGAAGCTTGACCTTCTGGACCTTCTTACTATTAGCCAAATGGCTACACCTATTATTGCAGCTCCGCCTATTCCGCCTAGCGTCCACCAAAGCCATGTTAGGTCTGATGCCGCGCTTTCTGATTTTTCTATGTTAGCAATAAGTAAAAATTCTTGATTAGACGTTCTAAAAGTTATTTCTTCGTCTGACGCTTCGGAATCTCTTAAAAAGTTTTCAATTGGGTCTGACGTGTTGCCCGCTTGCCAACCTAAGAATTCATAGCCATCTCTTACTTCTATTCTTATTACAACGTCTGCATCACGCGAAATTGCGCCTTGGAAAATATAGCTATTTTCTTCTGTAAAATCGTATGGCACTTCATTGATGTATATGGTTGCACAGTTTTCCGTACTTAAAGACGTTCTTACTGTCATGCTGCAAATCTGGCTTGTGAATATTGCCCTTAAAGTGTAAGTTTGGTTCATTTCCGTAGGCGATGGAACATATAGATAAGAATTGCCTAAGTTTTCACTCGTAAACCTTACGGCAACAGATTGCCTTGCTTGGTTTCTAGTATCTTCCATGCCTTCCTCGTACTGACCAAGCCTTGCAGTTGTTAGAACTTCTTGCCCATCTACAATGGTTACCCAAACCCATTCTACAAAGCCATAATCCGTGGCTGGAACAGCTTCAAATTCGTAAACACCGTCGTTTGAAATGGAAATTTCAATGCTTTCAAGGTCTCTTTGTGCGCCCTTAATTTTAACGCCACCCTGAGCTGCATCTGCGCTTTCTATTATAAGAGTATGATTAATGGCTTCTGTTAAAATGTTATAGAGCCCAGACGTTGCTGCCGTCATTTCAAACGTTACTTTAACACTTAAAACGTTACCGGCTTCGTCCTTCTCTTCTTCAAAATTTAAATTAACGCCGTCTTTTTGAATTGCAGAAACCCTATATAAAAGCTCTTCGCCTTCTTTAATGCTAGCAGTAATTGTTACTGTGTCGCCATATCTAATGGTGTTATTCTCCCCTAAACTTTCGGCCTCTAAGCTTGCAATAACATGGCTTGATGGCTCATCGTTAGAAGGCGCAAGCGTGATAGTAAAACTTTGAAAAGGTTGAAGCACAATGTGGTTGCTGTTAGCAATTGAATGCCAAGTAGAACCAAAATCCCAAGGATAATATGAATTCCAAAGATTCCCAGACGTAAACGTGGATTGCTCTCTAAATATAGATGCACTTTCAAGCTCCGTGCAGTTTACAAGCGAATATTCGCTTGTTGCTCCAAGTAGATTATACTCTGAACTTGAAACCGCGTGATTGTTTGATATGCTTCCAGCGCTTGGCAAGTATACTCCCGTGCCAAGTTCGCCGAATAAGAGCCCTATTTTAGGTGTAACGGCATCGTTTACCGTGCTACCATAAACATTTCCGCTAACAAAATTGTTGATAATATTTCCTTTCCATACAACGCCAACTAAGCCGCCCAAAATAACGTCTGATACTGGCATACTTTCAGAATCTAAATCTAGTTTTGTAGCTTCCGCCCTTAAAAGATTGTCTGAACTTTCCGAGAATACAAAGCTGTTGGTAATTTCACCTTCTACCATTTTTCCAACTAAGCCGCCAACTACAATTTGACTAGCAGTTAAGCTTGTGCCTGTTGCCATAATTTGTGCCGTAGAATAGCAGTTTTTAATTTGCGTACCCGTGCTTGAACCAATTAATCCGCCTGCCGTAATAGACGTGTTTGCTTCCACTTCAATATATCCGCTAACTTGAACGTTTTCTATTGTGCCGCCTTCCGAAGTGCTAGCAAGAAGCCCAACGGTTGAAATTGAAGAAGTAAAGGTTGTCCAATTTTCTATATTTAAATTTTTAATAGTTGCGCCTGTAAGTCTATTGAAAAGTCCGCCTGCGTCGCTTATAGATGTTACTTCTGGCGCTGTGGTATTAAAACTATATGAGCTTGGCGTAATGTTTCCAAAAAGCGAGCTATATGTAAATGAAATTAGTTCACTTTTTTCTCCGCCAATATATCCAACAATCTCGCTAGATTCTATATTAGAGCCCGTGCCAGTGCTGTTTGGCGTACCTGTAACTATAAAAGCATATCTTACTGGCTGCGTGCTAGTATTTTCCACATAAAATTCTATTTGCGTTAAATTGTTTACAGTAAAATTATACAAACTTGGGTTTTGAAGCTGAGTGTTATCCGCAAAAATGCCGTCCGCTCTACTTGGGTCTCCGCCAATGTAGAAGAAAATTTCATGTTCGCCCGGAGATAACACCGTTGTAAATTCGCTTGAACTAATAGTTTCGCCGCCGTCCTGAGATGCAACAAGTTGAAGGCTTAGGCTTATTGCGCGGTCTAGATTATTTACAAATACCTTAGAATAATCCGTAGGTCTTACTTGATTAAAAATAAAACTATCTACAAAGAAAGAATTTAAACTGCCAAGCCCAAAACTTATACTACTACTGTTTACAAGGGCGGCTAATGTGGAGCCTGTAAAATCGTCGTCAACTATACTTTGTTGCCTATATTCAAATTCATTTAATTCATTTGTATATCTTACTAATAAAAGATTGCCGTCTTTTTCAATTTGTATATCTTTAACGTCTTGGCTAATGTTATCTAAAATATAGTTATAAACATTTCCTTTATATGTAATTCTAAACGTCACTCCGCCGGCGTAGTTGTTATTTAAACTAGGTATAGTGTAAGTAGCAACGTCGTTATCTGCGCCGTCTAATGTTACTCTAACGTTATCATATGCTGATATGCCGAAATAATCATCTATATTCATAGAACCGGACTGCGCCGTTCTAACTTCTTCAATATTTAACGTGATGTTATTTTGAGATATTAGCGTGGCAAGGGTTGCAGAGTCTTCCGTTGGAAAAAGCGTAGAAATTCTATCCACTAGGGTTTTATCCCCTGCCGCTAAGCCGCTATTTAAAGTTATTGATACAGATTTGTGAGTTTGATTATTTTCGTCTATATAGTTATAGCTATATTTAAGAGAAGTTAACTCGCTAGCAATATGGATAGTGCTTTCAATAACGCCATCGGCAATCTCAGCAACGTTGGTATTTTCTCTGGTTAAGTTTATTGCTTGGTTTTGGTCCTGGGAAAGCGAAATGGTGTAGCCGTTTCCGTCTAACATTCCAGAAAAGTTTAAGGGCGTATAATTAGAAAGTGTTATATTAGATGCTAAATAGTAATTATCACTAGAATTTGATATTGATAAAAAATCTTCTTCATTATTAATAGGCGTTCCAGTAGGCGTAGCAGCCTTTGCCACATAGTTTGCGTTTAAAACGCCGAACCCCGTAGCAGCCATACAAAATATTAAAATTAAGCTAAATATTTTTTTCAAAATAGTTACCTCACTATTTATATTCTACCTAAATATAACACAATTATTTAAATTAACAAAATTAATTTTAAATAATTAATAATATTTTTTTGATAATTTTTTTATTAATTTTTCTTTATCCTTTTGAATATCGGATTTTTCAATTGATTTTTTAGGCGTTTCCGGGCGGCTAACTATGTAATATCTAAGCTCGTCTAGCGCGTGGTCGTCCTTTTTTATGGGGTTATCGCCTTTACCCCAAAAATAGCCTTTAAATTCTCGAATTAAATTTGTGCAAGTTTTAAAAATAAAAAGTTTTGCCTTACCTTCCGCATTTTTTAAATAGCTTTTAACTCTGGAAATTCCCGCAAATAAATTCTTGTCTACCTTAGGGTTTGCAAGTATTCCGTTATCGTAAAATAGCTCCACAACACTCTTTTCCGCAGCTAGTGTTCTTTGGCTTGCCGCACTATCTATAAGCGTGGAAATCATGCCGTTACTTGCCCTATGCCAATTTAGTTTATTTGAAATCTCTTTAATTTTTTCCGCATGATAAACAACGTCTTTTTTAGCTTCAAAGTGTTCTGCTATAACGTAGACGTTGCCATCGTAGTCCACGGCATACCAATGCGCAGAAAGCGGATTATTAAGCCCCGGGTCTATGGAAATATTATCTTGCCAGCTTAGCGGCACGTCAAAGGGTTCTATAACGTGAATATTTTCGTCAAACTCGCTATAAACAAGCCCGCCCGAGCTCATAAACCGCCCATATTTTCTACTTTCTAGCTCGCTTTCAGATAGCGTTGACGTTAAAAGTTCAATTTCGCTTTTATCTAAAAATGGGTTATCTTCCCACGTCATATTTTCGCACCAAACTTCCGGGTTATTCTTATCATTCAAATAGATTTCATTATACACCCAAGTTAAGCCTTTTAGCGGCGTCATTGTGCCAAAAATATCCCCTTTTTTATCAAAAACACGCATCAAACACTCGTAGTAGATATCTTCCGGCGGCTCTTCGTCGAACCAAACGAAATCTAGGCTTGCACCTTGAAACTTTTCTCTGCCTTGGTCTGCACTTTTAAAATAAATTTTAGAATTTAAGCCAGAAAGGTTTTTTATAACAATGTAGTCTATTATTCCGTTCTCGTACCCTTCCTTTTTTCCTTCCATCATGCAGACGTCCACAATCCAATCTGGGTTTAAATAGTGCAAAATTTTACTTTGAGCCACTTCTCTTTGAACTTGCCTAGATACAGACACCACCCAGCCATTAACACACTTTTTATTCTTTCTAAACGGGTGTATTCCCCTTGCAAGCCAAATGCACTCCACTGCGCCGCACTCCGTTTTGCCGCTTCTATTTCCGCCAAACACCCACCTATTTCTTTTTTGGCATTTATGAAAAAGCATTTGCTTTTCATGCACAATTTTGCCCGTGTTGTACCTACTGAGCGCGTTCTTCATATATCTTTTAATAAGTTCTTTTGTTACGGCATCTAATTTTTTAATAAGTTCTTTCAAGTTAGCCCCCCTTCCTGTTATATAAAAAAATGCAAAGTTGGCTAATTTAAGACAAAATTATATATGCCAATTTTGCAAATAAGATTTAAAATTAACTAATGAAAATTTTAATTATTTTAGCTATAATTTTTGCTAACGTTTTTAGTTTTTCTTTTTCCTTGCCTGCAAAAGCGCAGTCGGACGAAATTATATACGCCAGAATTACCACAAACAATGTGTGTTTTTACTCTGCGCCAAACGACACGTCGCAGCTTTTTTACATTCCAAACAGCTATTTTGTGCAGCTATTAGATAACGCCGGCGACTACTTTTATAGCGCGCGATATTCCGACCTTTACGGCTACGTAAAGAAGAGTGAAGTAACCCCGGTTTTAGGCACGCCAATAACTCCATATGCTGAAAAACTATCTTTTAGAGTGATTTCCTTAAACGGCTTAGAGCTTAGAAGTGTGCCTAGTAATAGTTCGCCGTTTGAAATAGTAGATAACGTGCCATATTTAGAAACAGACCTTGTATACTATGGCTCAATAGACGGCGACACCATGGTGCCAGAATGCACAAACATTTGGTATTACTGCAAATATTTAAACGGAACTACTAGCAAGCTAGGCTACCTATACTCTTTATTTTGCGATAAACTTACCACAATCCCTACAAACACCGAAGTGCTTGAAATTAGAACGGAACCCATTTTTGTTGAAGAAGAAAACACGGGCTCGCCCAGCACACTGAATTTTTCTTCGCCCACGCAAATTTTAATAGTTGTTGCAGTGTGCCTTCCCTGCCTTCTTATAATTTATCTTCTTTTTAAGCCGGCAAGAATTTTAAGCAAGGAAACAAATGCTGAAAAGCCTAAAAAAATCAAGCGTTTAAAAAAGAGCGACTACTACGAACTAGACGACTAGTTAGCACTATAAGAAAGTTTTTTATATGTTCTAATTATGCTGTTTAAATAGCTACTATCTATTTTTATATAGTCAGTAGCGTCGGATTCGTTAGAGATATCAAAAAGCCAAGCTTCCTCTTTATATTCCTTTTCTATTTTCTCTTTATCATAGCCCAAACCTTCTAATGCCATGCTCGCCATAGTTAAGGCTTCGTCTATTCTTCTATAAGCCGTTCTTTCCGAAATATTGAAGTGCTCGGCTAACATTTTAAAATTAAAACCATCTATGTATCTTAAAATTAAAATTTTAGCAAGCTTTTTATCTATGCCTTTAATAATAGAATCTGTTAGCACCTTTAAATTGATAAGTGCATTTTTTCTCTCAGTAAGCTTTAATAAATTTTCAGATAAATTGTAAACGTTGTTGTAACTTATTGCACTGCCAGACATTACTCCCCCATTTAACGCCCTAGCTTGAAACACTTTGTCTATGGAGTCGATAATTCTAGGCAAGTGCCTATAAATCATAAAAATTGTTTTAATCCAAGATTTCATTTATATTTCCCCCATTATTCAAATAATATATTGCCAAAACTATTAGCATCAAATGATTTGGCAACTTTTTGTAAAAAACTTCGAAATTTTTCTATTTTTTTACAAAATTTGTCGACGTTTTTGCTTTTTATAGAACTTATGTTCAATAATAAGGATAAAAAACTGCCAAAAGCGTGTCAAGGTTAGAAAAATTTTTAAAAAGTTTTTTCTGGGGAAATTTTATAATCACAAACCTGTCAAAATCAATAAACACTGCCAAAATTTTTAAAAAAAATTTAAAACGCCAAGTAAAACTTGACGTTTTAGTTTATATATTTATGTTTTACTTAAATTTTTTAGTTATTTGTATAAATATGTCACGGCGCGGATTCCGTAACTTAACTAAAATTTCCAATTATTTTTGTTACGCTTGGAAATTTGCCCATCTCTCCACTAAC
>ERZ1643251.2406-NODE-2406-length-19130-cov-5.112346_pt1 | contig 19130 bp, 17 predicted proteins | sample MGYA00579261_ERZ1643251 | MGnify/ENA primary metagenome ERZ1643251 (study PRJEB29033, sample SAMEA4952267) | chicken gut metagenome | biome: Broiler Chicken; feature: Gastrointestinal Tract; material: Caecum | place: Ireland | collected 2018 | study: Broiler...
GGAGAATAACGATCACAAACCTACCGCAATCATAGCCAATACAATAAAAGGTTATGGAGTACCTTTTATGCAGAATGATATTCTGTGGCATTATAGATTTCCGCACGATGGTTGGGAATATGACATGGCAGTTACAGAGCTTTATAAAAATAAGCCGGCGGGCATAGAAGATCCCTATACGCCGGGGGGCATAGAAAATCCGCAGTTACCAACAGAAGAGGATGATATTTATAATGATCATACATTAACAAGTACCTGGAACACGAGTTATCCTGAAAAAATGAGACGTGTTGAAGCACCCTCAGGAAGTGGAGAAAGAGAACATTATATATAAGCAGGAGAATAATGAAATGAGAGATACATTTGTTAAGACATTAATAGAACTTGCTAAGAAGGATAAAAATATTGAATTATTGACCGGTGATCTGGGATTTGGTGTGTTGAAACCGTATTGGGAGCAGGTTCCTGACCAGTTTACGAATGCAGGAATAGCCGAACAAAATATGACAACTGTAGCTGCCGGTATGGCACTTGAAGGGAAAAATGTTTTTACATATTCAATAGGAAATTTTCCAACATTACGTTGTCTGGAGCAAATACGAAATGATTGTGCCTATCATAAGGCAAATGTCAAGATTGTATGTATTGGCGGGGGATTTGTATACGGTTCTTTGGGAATGAGCCATCAGGCAACAGAAGATCTTGCAGTCCTGCGAGCTTTACCGGATGTCGTTGTAATGGCACCGGGAGATTTAGTGGAAGCTGAAGAATGTACTAAGGCATTGGCGGCATATAAAGGTACGGCATATCTGCGGTTAGGACGCGGAGGAGAAAAAAGAATACACAATAAGATAGATAACTTCAAAATCGGAAAGGCCGTTAAAGTAAGAGACGGGAAAAGAATTGCGATTTTTTCAACAGGTGCAATCTTTGAAGAAGTGCAGGAAGCTTGCGATGTGTTAGTACAAAAAGGTTTTGAACCAGCTGTGTATACATTTCTAACAGTAAAACCAATTGATAAAGAAGTTATTGAATACTGCAGTGAAAAATTTGAAATGATTGTTACATGTGAAGAACACAATATAATGGGAGGATTTGGATCAGCAGTTGCAGAAGTGATGGCCGAAATGAAGTCAAAAAAGGCTTATTTGCTGCGTGCGGGTATAAATGATGAATACTCTGTAAAAGTTGGAAACCAGAAATATCTTCGTGGTCAATATGGTATTGACGGTCCGGGAATTGTGAAGAAAATCGAGGAAAAGATTAATGGGTAAAAGAATTCTTATTACGTCTACGGATTTAATGATGATACAGTTCCTTGTCCCCCATGTAATTAATCTGGCAGATAATGGGTACGAAATTGAAATTGCCTGTTCTAATGTAGGTGGAAAAATTGAACAGATAAAGGATAGACTGAAAAATACAGTGAAAAAAATACATGTTGTAAAATTAGCAAGAAATCCCTTTACGCTTAGAAATGTTAATGGTTATAAAGAGATGAAACAAATCATCAATAATGGTGGTTATGACATTATCTGGACTAATGAACCCGTTATGGGCGTTGTTACCCGTCTTACAGCTAAATTTGCGAGAAGACGAGGAACAATAGTGTTGTATATGGTACATGGGTTTCACTTTTTTACTGGAGCACCGATCATTAACTGGATGATTTATTATCCAGTCGAGAAAATAATGGCAAAATATGCAGATATAATTGTGACTGTTAATCATGAAGATTATAAGCGCGCAAAGTCCATGAATGTTAAGAGAGTAGAATACATTCATGGAATAGGTATCAATACAGACAGATTGTTATCAGAAAACAATAGTGTTGATATCAGAAAGGAATTGGGGATATCGTCCGAAGATTTTTTGATTATATCAGTGGGGGAATTAAATAGAAATAAAAATCAGAAGGTAATTATCAAAGCACTTGCAGAAATAAAAGATTTAAAAATTCATTATATATTATGTGGAAAAGGCGACCAACTGGAAGTGTTAAAACGTCAGGTAAGAGTTGCTGATTTGGATCAGAACGTGCACTTTTTAGGATACCGTACCGATGTATTGAATATTTGCCGTCAGGCGGACATTTATGTTATGCCTTCATATAGGGAGGGATTGCCGGTTGCCTCGCTGGAGGCAATGTACTGTGGACGGCCGTTATTGACATCTAATATACGTGGGCTGATTGATGTAATGGAGGATGGTGTATCTGGTTATATGTATAGTCCGGATGATTATAAAGGTTTTGCGGACGGAATTTATAAATTGTGTGGAGCTCCTGAACTGCGTAAGAAAATGGGAAAAAGAAATCAGGAATACGTGAAACAGTATTGTATTGAGGCAACTAAAAAAGAAGTACTGGATCTTATATTTAGTTTATCAGGAGGACATAGAAATGGATCCTCAATTTAGTATTATTGTACCAATTTATAATGTTGAAGACTATTTAGAGAAATGTGTAAATAGTATTCTTGAACAAAGCTATCAGAATTATCAGTTGATTCTTGTTGATGATGGATCTACAGACAGGTCTCCTGAATTATGCGATGAATTTTGCAAAAACAATGAAAAAATTTCTGTAATGCATAAAGGAAATGGGGGCTTGTCAAGTGCAAGGAATGCAGGGCTGGATATTGCTAAAGGGGAATATATCATTTTTTTAGATAGTGATGACTATTGGGATGATAGAGACGCACTATTAAAAATTTATACTAGGATACAGTCTACACATTCAGATATTTATATATTCGGTATGAAAAAGTTCTTTCAGAGCACAGGAAAATACGCAGAGGAAAGAAAGCCGATATTTATGGAGAACAATTTATCATTCGTAGAAACAATTAGGTATTTGATGCAAAGTAATACTTTTGTTGCTTGTGCATGTGATAAAGTCATTCGTCGAGGAATAATCGCAGATAATACATTGCGCTTTATGCAGGGACAGATGAGTGAAGATATTGAATGGTGTATAAAACTTTTATTTTATGTTGAGTCAATTGAGACTATATCCGAATGTTTTTACGTGTATAGACAGCAAAATAAAACTTCAATAACTTCTAATATTGCAAGGAAAAATATGGAGGACATTTTACAGGTTATTGAAAAATATATGTCATGTGAAAAAGATTACGTAAAACATTTTATTGCAAATCAATATGTTCTTTGGATTACAACTGCAAATAGAATTTCAATAAAGGAAATAAGAGATTTAGTACAAAGGGCAAAACAGTATTGGTTTTTGTTGGATTATGATTGGTATCCTTATGTGAAAAAAGTAAAACGAATAAAATGGCTTGGATTTAGCGGAGTGAAAGCTTTACTCGGCTTTTACAGAAGATTAAAATATTGATGATAATAAATCATGTGGGGTAAATGGGATATATGAAAATTCTTATTATTTCTATGGAAACATGGAAAAATGATACAAATGGCGGAAATGTTCTCTCGAATATATTTAAGGGGTTTGAAGCGGAGTTTGCCCAAATATATTGTTCGACCGGTTATCCCGATAATAATATTTGTAAAAAGTATTTCCAAATTACAGATGCAATGGCCATACAGAATATCTTGCACAGAACTCCAATGGGAAGGAAAATTTATATTGGAGAATCAGGCGATGGCGAATCTTTAGCTGTAGATGAAAAAATTAGCAATATAAAAAAAACAGGCAGTTTCGAATTTTTAAGAGTAGCCAGAGAAATTGTTTGGAGTTTGTCAAATTATAAAAATAGTGATTTAAAAAAATTTATCACAGATTTTAATCCTGATGTTATATTTGCTCCATGCTATGGTGCTACTTATATGTTATCAATTACGCGATATGTCTTTGAAATTACAGGAAAGCCAATAATATCTTATATTTCAGACGATTTTTATTCCTTAAGACAATGCAGGTTTTCACCAATATTTTGGATAAATCGTTTTGTTGTAAGACGAAGTGTGAAAAAAACATGGAAAAGTTATAGCCTTATATACACGATGACTTCGGAACAGTTAAAACTAATGTCAAAACTGGGAAGACCAATGAAGATTTTATGTAAAAGCGGTAAATTTGATAAAAACACAGCAAATAAGTGTATTAATAAACCTATACGATTTATATATGCAGGCGGATTATATCTAAATAGGTGGAAAGTTTTGGCTAAACTTGTAAATGCTATGCGGATAGTAAATCAGGATGGAGTGAAAATGGTACTGGATATTTATACAGGAACAACTCTGAGAAAAAAGGCATATTCAATTTTAAATGATGGAATTACTAGCAGAGTTCATTCTTCTATATCATTTAAAAACCTTATGGAAGAGTATGAAAAAAGTGACGTAGCATTGCATGTGGAATCATTTGATATTAAAAATCGTTTAAATGTAAGAATGTCTTTTTCAACAAAAATTATTGATTGTTTAGATAGTGGATGTGCAGTTATGGCTATATGTGATAAAAAGCAGGGGGGATTCCAATATCTTAAAAGGAATGATGCAGCTTTATGTATTAGTCATTCTAAAGATATAGAACCAATGTTAAGATCTATAGTTAAAAATTCAGAAATCATTCAGGAATATCGTAGAAAGGCGCTTGAGTGCGGAAAAAGAAATCATTTGCAAGAAAATATAGCTGCAGGCATAAGAAAGGATTTTGAAATTATATCAACAGGTGGTGTAATATGAAAAAGATACTTCAAATTAATGCAGTATATGAAGAGGGGAGTACAGGAAGAACAACAAAGGAGCTGAATGAATATCTTCAGTCAAGAGGATATGAAAGTCGAATAGCTGTATCAGCAGGAAGTCAAGGAGAGAATATATTTCTTATAGGCAATAAATTTGATCATAAATTACATGCTATGTTTTCAAGAATCTTTGGGTTACAGGGGTATTTCAGTTATTTTGCAACTAAAGATTTGCTTTCTTATATTGATAAAGAAAAACCTGATGTTGTCCATCTTAGAAATTTGCATGGGAATTTTATTAATTTACCGTTATTGTTTGGTTATCTGTCAAAGAAAAAGATACCGACAGTTATAACATTACATGATTGCTGGTTTTACACTGGGAAATGTTGTCATTATACGGTTATAAAATGTGATAGATGGAAAAAAGATTGTGGAAATTGTCCTAAATTACATGATGATAATGTAAGTCTCTTTTTTGATCATACGAGACGACAATTGAAGGATAAAATAAAATTTATACAATCTCTTCCGTATGTGGCTGTTGTTGGTGTATCAGACTGGATTACTAATGAAGCTAAAAAATCCAGAGTCTTTAAAAACGTTTCTAATATCAGTAGAATCTATAACTGGTTGGAGTTGAAACAATTTCATCCTATAGATTCAAGTGAGTTGAAAAAAGAACTGGGGCTGCATGATAAATTTATTATATTAAGTGTTGCGAGTGGGTGGAGTGAAAAAAAGGGCCTAGATAAGATATTCGATCTGGCAAAAGGACTTGCTGAAGATGTTGCTATAGTTTTAATTGGAGGCTATAGTGCGAATGAAAAAAAAATTCCTAAAAATATATTATTAGCTGGCACTGTTAGGAATCCACAATTGTTATCAGCTTATTATTCTATGGCGGATATATACTTGAATATGTCATTAGAGGAAAGTTTTGGGAAGGTTTCAGCAGAAGCGCTGGCATGTGGAACTCCTGTAATAGCAATAAATTCGACAGCTAATGCAGAAATTATAGGTCCGGGCTGTGGATTTTTATTTGATAAATTTGATAAAGAAGAAATACTTCTGACTATAAAGCAAGTTAAAAAAGAAACAAAGAAAAAATATGAATCAAAATGTACTCAATGGGCAAGAAAGAATTTTTCTAAAGAAATTAATGCTGAAGAGTATATAAAAATATATGAAAAAGTAATAGGACTGAAGGGCATATAATGACTATATTATTAATACTATTAATATTTTTATTTATCACCTACATAGCAGTAGGTAAAAAAAATCGTAAAGTGTATATTTTTAGTTCTTTTTTACTTTTAGCGACCTTTGCTGCATTAAGATCATATCAAGTAGGTCCAGATGGAGCTGTCTATGCAAATTATTTTCAATCCTTAAAGACGATGGATTATTCTAATATTGCAGTATATTTTACAAAGGAACCCTTTTTTTATTACGTAACAAAATGGCTGCAGGATTTAGGAATTGATTTGCAAGGCTGGTATGGTATTATCGGTGGAATATTTGCTTTAGGAGTTTGTAAAATAGTATATCAGTATTCTGAACATACATTTTTGAGCTTCCTTTCACTATTGGCTTTAGGATATTATACTTTTTCGTTTACAGGGCTAAGACAAACAGTGGCTTTGTCGATAGTTATTTTAAGCATACCTTTACTGAAAAAGAAAAAATATTTCTTTTATATTTTGGTAGTACTATTGGCGGGAATGTTTCATAATAGTGCTTTGATATTCTTAATAATGCTATTTATGAAAAATATAAAATTTTCATTTAGGCAATACGTGGTGACTATTATAATAGGGGTTGCGTGTACGTTTATTTTCAGAGGTCCAATTTATAATTTATTGTATCTGATTGTTGAGAATACAGGTCGTTTTGAGGGATACGCCGGATATAGCTATGGACTATCTTGGGCAGGATTTATTATTCAGGTAAGTATATTATTATTTTCTTTGTTTTGTATGGATGAGGAAACACGGGAAAGGAATAGATTATTTTTGAATTTAAGTTTTGTGGGGATTTTCTTTCAGATGTTTAGCGCTCTGATCGCAGAAATGTTTAGAATTAGTATGTATCTTAGCATATCCAATATTATTCTTATTTCGAATGTCTGCATGGGAAATAGATTTACAAAAGGAAGTAAGCAAATAGCAACTTTAATAGTCGCAAGCATTCTGCTTATATATTTGATCCAAAGCAATTGGAATTATCAATACATTTTTTATTGGCAGAATGGTGGGTAAAGATGCCTGGAAATGTATATTCCCAGACGGAGATTAAAGTTGCGAATAATTGCATCTAGTAAGGCGGATATAAATAGTACTATTTGGTTTTACGCAGTAAGCCGATAAATTTATTGTTTTTAGTAATTGACAAGGTGGAATATGGAGATTTTTAATAAATTCAAATTAGGTATATGGAATATTGGAATAATCGAGAAAGGTATAGATGATATAATCGGAAGAAAACAAGAAGTTCAAATTCGTTGGCTAAAACATAAATACAAAGATCGATTTTTTGCAGATCCATTTTTGTATAACGTCGATAAAGAGAATTATTATGTCTTGGTAGAGGAATTTCCCTTTTACCTAAATCGGGGATATATATCTATGTTGACTATAGAAAAGAAAACAATGGTACTGCTGAAACGAGAAACGCTTATTGAAGAGCCATTTCATTTATCATATCCTTTTGTTTATAAGAACGAAATTATACCAGAAGCATATAGAAGTGGAAAATCCACTGCGTATAAGTTTGAAAAAAATAGAATTATCGAAAAACATGTGATTGCAGATATGGGATTAATTGATCAGACTTTTCTGGAATATGAAGGTAGAGAATGGATTTTTGCGACTGATAAAGATAATCCCTTATGTGGTTTGAAAATTTTTTATCGTGAGAACGGGGGAGAGTGGCAAGCTCATGCTAAAAATCCTATAAGTATTGATATTAAAACGGCACGACCCGGGGGACATTTTTTTCAAATAGGACAAAAATTATATCGACCGGCACAGGACTCTGAAAAACTATATGGACATAGGATTAGAATCATGGAGATGTTAAATCTCACGCCGGATGATTATAAGGAAAAAGAGGTCGCTATTTTATCCTCACAAGGAAATCCGCCTTATGAGATGGGATTTCATACATTTAATGTCGAAAATGAATTTATCGTTGTTGATGGTTATAGAGAATATCATAGTTTTTTTGTAAAACCATTGTGTTTAAAATTGCCGAAAGTTATGAAATTTATTGGTGAGAAAAGATGAAACAAAAAGATTTGGATTTTTTTAAAATACCCGAAGGAATACGAATTCCATATTTAGGTGGAAAGATTTATGACTATATAAGTAATATTAAACGGAGAGAAATTCAAGAACTAAAGCTTACGGACTTTAAATTAAATACCGAATCTCGGAAAGAAAAAATAATAGTGTCTCTAACAACTTTCCCTGCACGAATAGATACCGCTAGTTATGCAATTAAATCATTGTTTAATCAAACTATGAAGCCAGATAAAATTATTTTGTGGCTGGCAAAAGAACAATTTTCTGATTTCCGGTTTCCAGATATATTACAGACATTATGTGACCGGGGAATGGAGATCAGATTTTGTGAGGACTTAAAAGCTCATAAAAAATATTATTATGCATTGAAAAATCAGACTAGGAACGAATTAGTTATTACATATGATGATGATATTATCTATCCAGAAGATAGTATTGAACAATTGTATCAGAAACATTTGCTTTTCCCTGACTGTATCATTTGTAACAGAGCGCAGTTATCGTCGGAAGAAAAAGGCAGGTTGACACCTTATTCTACTTGGAAAGTGAATTCAAGTGTTGGAGTGGATAACCCATCCATGAAGCTTTTCCCTTCGACTGGAGGAGGTACATTATATCCCTATGGAAGTGTAAACGAGGAAACTTTTAATATAGAAATAATGAAAGAAATCGCTTTTTCAGCGGACGATTTATGGATGAGATTCATGAGTGCGCTGAATGGGACGTCAATTATTAAAACAAAAAAAAATCATAGAACATTTACAACAATTGAAAAGCTGCAAACAGAAAGTTTACAGACCTTAAACTGTCTTGGCGGTGAAAATGATCGAACAATTGAACGTTTAAGTAAGCGGTATCCAAAGGCTTTAAAAACAATTCTTGGAGATAGTTAAATGGTAAAATTAAGTATTATTATACCGATATATAAAGCAGAGAAATATATACATAAATGTGTAGATAGTGTTCTTCAGGAGGCACCCACCGATAGTGAAATTATACTTGTAGAAGACGGATCGCCGGATAATTGTTCCAGCATATGTGATGCCTATAAAATGTGTGATCACAGAGTGAAAGTGATTCATAAAAAAAACACAGGGGTTTCTGATTCAAGGAATATTGGTTTAGATGCTGCGGCAGGAGAATACGTTTTTTTTATCGATAGTGATGATTATATAGATAATAAATATTTTGAAAAACTTTTTGAAAAAAAAGCAGATTTAGCTATTGGATCATTTGTTGCGTTCTATGAAGATTTATCACAGATTACGCCAGGGCTTCCGAGCAAAACATATGCTTCATTGAGCGAATATCTTGAAGACTTTCATGTTTATTTCCCTGTGATTTTTAATACCGTCTGGGGAAAATTATACAGAAGAGACTTGATTGAACAGTATCATATTAGATTCCCTAGAGAAATTTCTATGGGGGAAGATTTGCTTTTTAATATTGAGTATTATTACCATTGCAAAAAGATTTCTTTTGAAGCAGATGCTGTTTTGATGTATCGTCAAGGGGATGAAACTCTTTCTAAAAAAACAGATAACAGGTTATTTTTGTGGTATCAAGAGAGCTATCAGAAAGTTAAAATATTATTAGAAGATAATGAAACTTTTTCTGGTGAAAATAAAGATGTTTTTTACCGAAGTTTATTTGGAAATACTACGGAATGTTTGCTTAATGCAATAAAAAATAATGACTTAGAGTTTAACAAACTATGTGATGCGATATGCAAAAATACGGATGTTGTTTTTTCAGCCCAATATTGTAAGAGTGTGAAGGTTAAATTTATAGCAATCGCAATCTTAAAAAGGAACAGGCATTTAATAAAATTAAGTGTCAAATTGTACGAGTTGGCTTTAACCGCTAAAGCATTATGGAGGAAGATTCATTGAGTATTGCAACAAAAATTAAAAATAGAACACAGTGGTTGTTATCTTTTCCTATCAGTTGGGGAACGAGACTATTTGCCGGGTGTCCAACGGTAATTAGTGAAGAGGATTCGTTAAAAAGAATAATTTTGAATAGTGCATCGGTTGCGCGTTATGGGGATGGAGAGTTTAATCTTATTTGGGGAAATAACATTGACTTTCAAACTGTTAGCGAGGTTCTTAGTAAGAGTTTATCAGACATTTTGAAATTAGAAGATGAGAAGTTTATGGTCTGTATTCCCCATGAGTTTTATGATACAGAAAGTCTAATTAAAGAAGCGGCAGATTATTGGAAGAGATATGAAAGAACGAATTGCCTGCCTATTAGAAGAAGCCTCAAAAAGGGAAAAATCTATTATTCAGCAAGCATATCCCGATTTTATAGAAAGAGAAAGAATAAAGCGGAATGCGGCAAGTTTGTTGAGCTGTGGAAACAGGTGTGGGATAAACGAGATATTGTTTTTGTAGAAGGAGATAAAAGCAGGCTAGGGGTAGGTAATGATTTATTTGATAATGCAAAAAGTGTAAGGAGAATTTTGTGTCCATCAATTAATGCGTTTGACCATTATGAGGCCATTGTTGCAGCGATAGAAAATAAAGTTGAAAAAAAAGCGTTGCTTCTTCTTGCATTAGGTCCTACAGCAACTGTATTAGCCTACGATTTATATAAAAGGGGATATCAAGCAATAGATGTCGGACACATTGATATTGAATATGAATGGATGAGAATGGGGGTGACTGATAAAGTGGCTGTTAAAAATAAATATACAAATGAAGTGGAAGATGGGAAAGAGATTGGTGAGTTAAACGATGCTGAATATTTGAATCAAATTATAGAGAAAGTGGGGTGTTAAAAAATGAAATATGCTTTATATATGCATTCTGGCAGTGGGAATCATGGATGTGAAGCTTTGGTTCGTACAATATATGAAATGCTGCCGGAAAATGCGGAAGTTAAGGTGTTTTCAAGACGTCCGGAAGAAGATAAAAAATATATTGGTGACTTAAATATTGATTTTGTAGAGTGTGGCAATGTGCCGTCTATAAAAACGCTAAGAGGACTTATATCTGCGATTAAAATAAAAATATTTCATAGAAAATATGCGTTTGTTGCTCCAGCATATGCTCCACTGCTTAAATATGCTGATGAGGACACATTAGCGCTATCCATAGGTGGAGATAACTATTGTTATGATGGACTGCCAGAAGTAATGGATATTATAAACAATAAATTGAAGCAAAAAAAGGCACGAACGGCATTAATTGGATGTTCGATTGAACCAGACCTTTTGAAAAAACAAACTTTAGTGCGTGATTTATCAAAGTATGATTTCATTACAGCAAGAGAATCGGTTACTTATGAAGCCTTAGTGAATTCGCAAGTTAAAACCAGTGTGTATTTAATTCCTGATACAGCTTTTATGCTTAAGAGTAAAGAAGTAACACTACCGAATGGTTTTTTGCGAGGTAATACGGTTGGAATTAATATCAGTCCGTTAATCTGCGAATACTCCGAAACTAATGATATCATAATAAACGCGTATATTGAATTAATAAAGTATATCATTCGTAATACAGATATGCAAATTGCATTAATACCACATGTAGTGTGGGAAAAAAATAATGATAATTATACCATAGATAAAATTTACAAGGAATTTAAGAACAGTGATCGAGTTGTCAGAATAGAGGATTGTAGTGCAATAGAACTGAAAGGATACATATCTAGATGCCGGTTTTTTGTTGGGGCAAGGACACATGCTACCATAGCTGCGTATTCGAGTGGCGTTCCTACATTGGTTGTGGGATATTCTGTAAAAAGCTGTGGAATTGACAAGGACTTATTTGGAGAAGAAAATAGTTTTTTAATTAGTGTTAAAAGCATAAGAACAGAAAATGCATTGATAAATGAGTTTAAGAGCTTAATTGCTAATGAAAATAGGATTAAAAATCGATTAAAAAACTATTTACCTTTGTATACTAAAAGGATTCAGCAACTTAATAATCTTTTAGCTGAGGGAAAATGACATATGAAGCGTATAGGCATTTTAACATATTATTATGGAAATTATAATTTTGGCGGTTTGCTCCAAGCGTATGCACTTACTAAAGTTATAAATAGAGTGGGACAATGTGAGGCTGAACAAATTTGTTATCGGGTTTCGCGAGGAAAGCAGGATGAAAGTAATTCCCGGTATAAGATAACTGCGTTAAAATTAGTAAAAGGTATTTGTCGGCTGCCATATAGAATGATTGAGCGTTACCAGATCAACAGTGCTCTTGTAAAACTTAAAAATAGAAAGGCTATGGTCGAACAATGGGCAGAAAAGAATATACCACATAGCTCTACAATATATGATCGGAGTACTATTGAAAGAACAAATTCTGATTATAGTATTTTTTGCGTGGGGAGCGATCAAGTATGGAACGAACATTATAATGATTTTTCGTATTATTTGGACTTTGTAGAAAGGACAAAAGAAAAGTTTTCTTATGGGGCGAGCATATGTCAGAGCGTATTGGGCGAATCGCAGGCAAGAGTTATGAGCAATGTGTTGCCGGGATATAATGCAGTTTCTGTGAGAGAAAGAGAAAGCGCAATACTTTTAGAACCTATTGTTTCTGCAAATGTAGTTTTAGACCCAACTCTATTACTGGAAGAAGAAGAGTGGGACGAACTGTGCGCAAAGCGAATTATAGATGAGAAGTATGTTTTTTGTTATTTTCTGGGGAATAATAAGGAAGATAGAATATTATCAACTAAATTTGCAAAAGTAAAGGGGTTAAAAATAGTAACATTGCCTCATTTATCTCTGGACTATCATTCGCAGGATAAACATTTTGGAGATATTAAATTATATGATGCAGATCCATCAATATTTCTTTCACTGATAAAATACTCAGAATATATTTGTACAGATAGTTTTCATGCTACTGTATTTTCTAATATTTATAGGAAACGATTTTTTGTATTTGAGCGGCATGGTTACAGTGCTATGACGGCGAGGCTGAGAGATTTGCTGGACTTATTCGACGCTGAACAATTTCTGTGTGAAAATAATGATAAAAAAAGTTTGAAATATATGCTAAGCGTTGACAAAGAAAATTTTGGTATGAATAATTTAAGATTTCTTAAGTTAAAAGACTATTCATATAGTTATTTTGAACTGGTACTTAGTTAAATTACCAGATGAATTAAAAAGGATGATAATCGACATGGGACAGAAAATAAACCAAATAAAGGGTGGTGTTATTCTGTCGTATTTGTCATTGTTTGTGGGAAATGCGATTAGTATAGTATACACACCTATTATGATTCGGATGCTCGGACAAAGTGAATATGGTCTCTATAATTTGGTGGCTTCATTTGTTTCGTATCTGGGGTTGTTTAGTTTTGGGTTCGATAATACATATCTTAGGTATTATACGCAGTACAAGGAGACGGAATCTGAAGATAAAGTCGCATCATTAAATGGAATGTTTCTGATTGGTGTTGAGACAATATTCAGATCAGATTTTTGGCTCAAATTTAACTGCAGTGGAATTGAATACAGCGAAAACACTGATGTTATTGCTTGTGATAAATATTGCTATTACATTTCCTTCTAATTTGTTTACCATATATATAAACGCAAATGAAAGATTTATATTTAATAAGCTGGTGAGTATGATAAAGACGGTTGTTAATCCATTTGTAGTTTTACCATTATTGCTTATGGGTTATAAATCAGTTGCTCTTGTATCAGTAACATTATGCTTCTCAATTATAGTTTTAATCGTTAACATTTACTACTGTTTTAAAAAATTAAATTTTAGGTTTAGATTTTCAGGATTTGATTTTACCGTTTTTAGAGGGATAGCGACATTTTCCTTTTTTGTATTTTTGGGAGAGATTGTTGATGAAATTAACTGGCAGTTGGATAAGTTTTTGTTGGGCAGATTTTCCGGCACTGTTGCAGTAGCAATTTATGGTGTGGCTTCTAGTTTGTCTATGTATTATAGGCAATTTTCTATGGCAATATCAAATGTGTTCGGTCCGCGTATAAACAAAATCGTAGCTACAACTAACGATAATAAAACACTCACGGATGTAATGATAAAGGTGGGAAGAGCTCAATTTATTGTTCTGTCTGTTGTTGCCGTGGGATTTTTATTTTGTGGACGAGAATTTTGTTGTTTGTGGGCTGGGTATGACTATGCTGATTCATATTTGATAGCAGTAGCATTAATGATTCCCAGTACGATCCCATTGATTCAAAATGTAGGAATTTCGATTCTTACAGCAAGAAATAAGCACAAGTTTAGAAGCGTTGCATATACCTTTATTGCATTAGGTAATGCAGCTTTAAGTATTCCACTTTGCCAAATCATGCAAGGCTTAGGATGTGCAATCGGAACAGGGATTTCTATGATTGTTGGAAATGGATTCGTAATTAATTGGTATTATAAAAAATTAGGAATAGATATTGGACGATTTTGGCGCTCGATTTTTTCACTGGCAAAGGGACTGATTCCGATGGTTTTTGTTGGAATCATTCTGAGTTGTATAGCATTCGATTATTCGTGGATTGACTTGTTTTTAAGGATTATTCTTTTAATCATTGCATTTGTTGTTGGGATGGTTTGGCTTGGGTTGAATGATGATGAACGGAAAACTATAAAAAGTCTTTGTATTAAGGCGAAAAATAAGTGTTTAAGGTGAGGAAAATATGCAGATATATAAGAATAAATCAATGTGTACAGGCTGTACGGCCTGTAGTAATATTTGTCCTAAAGAAGCAATTTCGATGAGGCCTGATGATAAAGGATTTCTATATCCAGAAGTTAATATGTCTCTTTGTGTTCAATGTGGTAAGTGTAAAACAGTGTGTCTCACATACGAAGAAAATAAAAGGCAAAATAATGATTATGCTTTTTATTATATAAACGAAAATACCAAAACGTTATTAAAGTCCTCTTCAGGTGGCGCATTTTCGAAAATTGCTGAAAATGTTCTTATTAAAGGCGGATGTGTGTGTGGAGCTGTTTTTAACCATAAGTGGGATGTAATTCACAAAGTTGCAACAAATGATAGTGAAGTTGCTGAAATGAGAGGCTCAAAATATGTGCAAAGTGATTTGCAAAATGTATTTAGAGAAATAGAAGAATTATTAAAGTGTGGAAAGACAGTTTTATTTACGGGGAGTCCGTGCCAAGTGGTGGGGCTTCAAAAGTACTTGGGAAAGTATTATGAAAAATTAATATTAGTTGATTTTATATGCAGCAGTATTCCTTCACCAGAAATATTTAGAACATATCTTAAAACATTACAGAATCAATATGGAGAAATAAAAGAAATTTCATTTAGAGATAAGTCTGAAGGGTGGAAAAATTATTCGGTAAAAATTGTGTGTGATCAGAAGACATACCTAAAAAATCACAAAGAAGATATGTTTATGAAAGGATTTTTAGGCGGTCTGTATTCCCGGTCTTGTTGTCATAATTGTCCTGTAAAAGAAAGGTTGGGTTACTGGTCAGATATAACTATTGGAGATTTGTGGGGGGCAGAAGAGATTTTCCCACAACTGGATTTTTATAATGGAATATCGGTAGCTATTTCACATACAGAGAGAGGGCTGGCGCTGATAAAGGAAATGCAATGTAACAAATTGGAGTTAGAAGAAGTATATAAGCATAATCCAAGATATCAGTGTTCGCATGCTCCATATGAGGAGTTAAATAAGTTTTGGTGTATATATAAAAAGAAAGGATTAGAGAAGGCATATCAATTTGTATATTCTCCTTCGCTTATAAAACGGGTAAAAGAAAAAATTAAAAGAATTATTATGAGGCGAGAGTAGCTATTTTAGAAAATTTATAATTATTGATAATAACTTTATAGGAAAAATAAAACAATGGAGGGTGACTATGAAACTATCAGAAAAAATAATCCAGAAAGAAGAGAGAATTGCAATTGTAGGATTGGGATATGTCGGCATGCCTATAGCCATAGCATTTGCGAAAAAGAATATATCCGTTATAGGATACGATTTGAATGTAGAGAAAATTCAGTTATATAAAAAAGGCATCGACCCAACAAAAGAGGTGGGGGATATAGAAATAAAAAATACAACTGTGGAATTTACCGCTGATGAAAACAAGTTACGTGAAGCAAAATTCCATATTGTAGCAGTGCCTACGCCTGTAAATACTGATCATACACCAGATCTTACACCAGTGATAAATGCATCCAAAGTTGTAGGACGGAATTTAGTCGAAGGCTCTATTGTTGTTTATGAATCAACGGTATATCCTGGTGTGACGGAGGATGTCTGTATCCCTATTTTGGAAAAAGAATCTGGGTTGAAATGTGGAATAGATTTTAAAGTTGGATATTCACCAGAAAGAATTAATCCTGGTGATAAAGTGCATAGATTAGAAAATATATGTAAAATCGTATCAGGAATGGATGCTGAAAGCTTATATGAAATCAAGAAAATATACGATTTGGTCATAGAAGTCGGGACATATCCTGTCAGCTCAATAAAAACAGCGGAAGCTATAAAAGTTGTTGAGAATAGCCAGCGTGATGTCAATATAGCTTTTATGAACGAACTGGCAATAGTGTTTGACCGCATGGGAATAGATACAAATGAAGTGGTGGATGGAATGAACACTAAATGGAATGCATTAGGATTCCGACCTGGGTTAGTCGGGGGACATTGTATTGGAGTGGATCCATACTATTTTACCTATCAGGCTGAAAAGCTCGGATATCATAGTCAGATTATTTTAAATGGGCGTATTGTAAATGACAGCATGGGAGCCTTCGTTGCAGATGCAGCTGTAAAAATGATGATTAAGGCGGGAAAAGCACCTAAAAAAGCGAAGGTTGTTATTATGGGCCTGACATTTAAGGAAAATTGTCCCGATACACGAAACAGTAAAGTAAACGATATTATAAAACATCTTGGTACTTATGAAATAGATCCGATAGTGGTTGATCCGTGGGCTGATGAAAAAGATGCGGCTAGGGAATACGGAGTAACATTGTGTGATTTTTCGAATGTTGCTGAAGCAGATTGTATTATTATTGCCGTTGCGCATAAAGAATTTAAAGAGATAGGTCTAGAAAAACTAAATTCAATTTTTAAAAATGTTCCGCAAGATGAAAAAGTTTTAATCGATGTAAAAGGAATATACGAGATTGAAGACGTAAAAAAAGTGGGATTTACATATTGGCGGTTATGATGCAATTTGTTGTGAATACACAATACAAAAAGCGATATGCCTCATAGACCTAATTAGAGGGTATTAATGAGTGGAAAATAAACAAAAAGAGAGGAAAGATGGTGTTTTGGGTGGCTCTAAAACATCATACAAAAATAAGTTAATGGGTGAGAGTAAAAGGAGAATTAATTCTATTGATATATTTCGATATATATGTTCGGTGATGGTTATAGCAATACATACGGCCCCGTTTTCTGATATAAATGAACAATTAGGATACGTATTTTCTCAAATTATTCCAAGGATTGCTGTCCCATTTTTCTTTGCTGTGTCGGGATATTTTTATATGTCTAAGATGGAAAATGGGAATAATTGTTTTTTCAAATATTTGAAGCGGTTGTTAAGTACATATTTTATTTGGAGTTTTTTGTATTACACTATAGACTATGTAACTTGGGGCCATGAAAATTCTATAAATTTTATTACGCAAGGTATATATCGGTTAATAATTACTGGAAGCCATTTCCATTTATGGTTTTTCCCAGCACTTATATTTAGTGTTTGTATTTCCACGTTATTATTCAAAGTAAAATGTAAAAATATACTTATTCCTCTTAGTATTGGTTTGTATATTATTGGGTGCTTAGGATGCTCTTATTATGAAATAGGAATAAAAATACCTATACTGCAGAATTTGTTTACTTCATCATATTTTGAAATAATACGACGTGTATTGCTTATGGGTTTTCCTTTTTTTGTTTGCGGATATCTTGCGTATAAAATCCAATACAAGCTTCAGGGAGAATTAAAAAATATAACCCAGTTATGTATTTGGATTTTAAGTGTAGCTATATGGTTAATTGAAATCTGTATTGTGCGAATGTTAAAATTTGAAAATAATATTATAATAACATTTGCTTTGTATTTATTGGTTGTTACAACTCTTTGGATTCTAATTAGAAATCCGTTGCCTGAATGCAATAAAATTGTAGAGAAATATAGAGTGTTGGCTAATTTTACCTATTATTCTCATCCGTTTTGGATGATGTGTGTATCGTTTTTGGCAAGTTATCTATTTGGAGTAAATATTTCGGCAACAGTACTATTTGTATTAATTTTAATTATCACTTATATAGGCGGAATCATTATTTATAAATTAGATAATAGATATATAAACCAAATAGTAAAATAGAATATGGGAATGACAAGAGTCCATATACTAATCATTAAATATAATTTGATTGGTTAAAAAGTAATAAATGAAATGGAGAGAGCGCTAATGAGCATTTTTGCAAACAAAACCCTTTTAATTACCGGAGGCACGGGATCTTTTGGAAACGCAGTTTTAAACCGTTTCCTCGACACAGATATCGGCGAGATTCGTATCTTTTCCCGTGACGAGAAAAAACAGGATGATATGCGGCATGAATACCAGGTGAAATATCCGGAAGCAAGTAATAAGATCAAGTTCTATATAGGAGATGTACGTGATCTCCAGTCGGTTAAAAATGCTATGCACGGCGTTGACTACATTTTCCATGCCGCGGCATTAAAACAGGTGCCATCCTGCGAATTCTTTCCTATAGAGGCGGTGAAAACAAACGTACTAGGGACGGAAAATGTATTGACAGCTGCTATAGAAGCTGGAGTTAGGAAGGTCATTTGTCTTTCTACGGACAAGGCAGCTTATCCGGTGAATGCCATGGGAACGTCAAAGGCAATGATGGAGAAGGTAATCGTAGCAAAATCACGTACTGTTTCTCCGGAGAAGACAAGCATCTGCTGCACTCGTTATGGTAATGTTATGTGTTCCAGAGGTTCCGTGATTCCGCTCTGGATCGAGCAGATCAAAAAAGGAAATCCCATCACAGTGACAGAGCCGACAATGACAAGATTTATTATGAGCTTGGAAGAAGCGGTGGAGCTTGTAGTATTTGCATTCCAGAATGCCGAATCAGGGGACATTATGGTACAGAAGGCTCCTGCATGTACGATCGAGGTGCAGGCGCAGGCGG
>ERZ1643251.2407-NODE-2407-length-19123-cov-5.434078_pt1 | contig 19123 bp, 19 predicted proteins | sample MGYA00579261_ERZ1643251 | MGnify/ENA primary metagenome ERZ1643251 (study PRJEB29033, sample SAMEA4952267) | chicken gut metagenome | biome: Broiler Chicken; feature: Gastrointestinal Tract; material: Caecum | place: Ireland | collected 2018 | study: Broiler...
TAATTCCTATGTGTGTCTTGAACGAAGTGAAAGGAATGAAGCTTAATATGAAAAAAATTGTTGGAATCAGTTTTGCTTGTTTTTTTCTTGATCAACTGATAAAATACATTATCAATGAAGTAATATCACTGGAAAGAAGTGTTTCTGTTATAGGTGATTTTTTCCGAATTACTTATGTTAGAAACTATGGTGCAGCATTTAATATTTTAAGTGGAAACCGCCTCTTTCTGATTGCTATCGCATGTATTACTTTGTTTATCATATATTATTTTTTAATAAAAGATCATGTAAATAGTACATTAGAACAAGTTGGATATGGATTATTTATCGGTGGAATTCTTGGTAATTTATGGGATCGCATGATTCATGGTTACGTCATTGATTACTTGGATTTTAGAATTTTTCAAGTTCATATGCCAATCTTTAATTATGCAGATATATGTATTTGTTTTGGAGTCTTTTTATGTGTACTTGCTCTTTTAAAGGAGGAAATGGTATGGAAGAAATTACAGTCGAAGAAAAAGGTGGAAGATTAGATCAATATCTGATGGCAAAAACAGATATGAGTCGTACAAAAATACAAAAAATGATCAGAGAAAAAGCAATTTTAGTAAATGATAAGCCAAGTAAAAACAGTTATCAAGTAGAAATAGGTGATATCATTACAATTGCTCCATTTGAAGAAGAAGCAATGAGCCATGAGGCAGAAGATATCCCATTAGATATTGTATACGAAGACGATGATTTATTAGTCGTCAATAAACCAAATGGTATGGTAGTGCATCCTGCCGTTGGCAATCCACATGGGACTTTAGTGAATGCATTGCTACATCATGCGAAAGCATTAAGTGATATTAATGGAAGTTTTCGTCCGGGTATTGTACATAGAATCGATACAACGGGGTTATTAGTTGTTGCGAAAAATAATGAAACACATCTTGATTTGGCAGAACAACTCAAAAACAAAACAACCCACCGTAAATATATCGCGCTTTGTTGGGGTGTGATTGAAGAAGATAGTGGAGATATTATTGCCCCAATTGGTCGTGATTTGAAAGACCGTAAAAAAATGGCAGTAACAGATAAAAATAGTAAAGATGCTGTTACTCATTTTAAAGTATTAGAAAGATATAAAAATGCAACAAAAGTAGAATTAGAGTTAGAAACAGGTCGTACACATCAAATTCGTGTTCATATGGATTATATTGGCCATCCGATTGTAAATGATAAAGTTTATGGAAATCGTAAATTATTTGATGATAGTGGACAGTGTCTACATGCGAAGACTTTAGGATTTATTCATCCTCGTACTAAGCAATATATGGAATTTGATAGTCCACTACCAGAATGTTTTATCAATATTGAAAACAAATTAGAAAGATAGGTGATGATATGGAAGAACAAGGAATGGTAATTGAAACCAAAAACGATGAACTTGTGATGAAATTATTACATTACTTTATTACAGATAAAGATTATAATCCGATTGTTTTACACGGGGCTAAAAATGAAATTTGGTTAGAAAATTTAGAAAGTGATTATCCAATCATCCGAATTGTAACTGATTATATTCACAATGATGAGCAATTTCAGTTTGATTTATTAAAGACTCGTAGTATTTTAAAAAAGATTAAAAAGAAAACCATATCAATGAATATGGAAATGATTTCATTTTATTTGAATTTAGGAGATAATGTAAATTTAATTAAAGAAAAACAAAAATTCGAGCATATCTCTTGTATTCCTGTATTTGGTGATTCGACATCACAACTACAAAAGAATCAATTGATTTGTGAAGTTTTTCCAGATCTTGTAAAGCAGACAACTTTTAAAGAAAAAGGGTTAGAATTATTTATGCGACTAACTCAAGATATTACAAAGAAATCTGAAGAAGATGCCAAAACAGCAGAAGATGTTTTTCGTATGAGAAAGCCAGTTATTACTACTTTAATTATTTTGATTAATATTCTTGTTTTTATTGCAATGTATTTATTTGGAAATGGTTCTACAGATGTCGCAACACTTTTAAAATTTGGAGCTAATTTAGGAGAATTAGTGAGAGCAGGCCAGTTATATCGTTTAGTTACAAGTGCTTTTCTTCATATAGGTATTGTTCACTTATTGGTAAACTGTTATTCTCTTTATGTCATTGGACCACAATTGGAAAGTTTCTTAGGAAAGTGGAAATATTTAGCTGTATATTTACTAAGTGCAATTGCTGGTAGTTTACTTTCTATTTCCTTTGGAAGTAGTTTAAAAGTAAGTGCAGGAGCAAGTGGAGCTATTTTCGGATTGTTAGGTTCCTTAGTATATTTCGGATATCATTATCGTGTTTATTTAGGTACTGTACTTCGTTCTCAAATTATTCCAATTATTATTTTAAACTTACTAGTTGGATTTATGAGTGCTGGAATCGATAATGCTGCTCATATTGGTGGTTTAATTGCTGGTGTTTTTGTAACTATGGCATTAGGTATTAAAAATAAATCAACGAAGATGGATCGTATCAATGGATGGATTATTAGTATTATCTTCTTTGCTTTTTTGATATATCTAGGATTTTTTGGAGCAGTTGCTTAAAACTGCTTTTTTTCTACAAAAAAATCGGACTATAATTTACGGTATAGTCCGATTGCAATTCCTAAAATTGATACTTGGTCTAATATAATAGGATCCATTGTATCATTTTCTGGTTGTAATCTAAAATAATTTGATTCTTTATAAAATGTTTTTAATGTTACTTCGTTTTCTTCTGTCATAGCTACGACAATTTGGCCATTACGGGCAGTATTTTGTCTTTCTACAATGACGATATCACCGTCTAATATTCCCGCATTAATCATACTTTCGCCACTGACTTTTAAGGTAAATACTTCTTTATTTTTAGGAATTAAGTAAGCAGGTAAAGAGAAGTATTCTCCTGGATTTTGTATGGCTTCAATTGGACTTCCCGCTGTAATTTTTCCGAGTAGGGGAACTTCCACAACTTCTTCTTCTTTTTTTGCAAATTCATTGTCTACGAGCAATTCTATTGCGCGGTTTTTTGTTTCTTTTCTTTTAATAACGCCTTTTTCTTCTAGATTTTCAAGATGTGCATGAATGGTTGCTGGACTAGAAACACCAAGTGCGGCACCAATTTCTCTCACCGTAGGTGGATATCCGTATTTTACAATATATGATTTAATAAAGTCTAAAATTTCGTTTTGACGTTTCGTCAATTCTTTCATAGGCCCCTCCTTTTACATCCTGTATACAGTATAACATGTAAAATGTAAAAAGTCAAACATTTGTTTGCATTCCCTCTTGACACGAACAAGTGTTCGTAGTAAGATATAAACAGAAAGAGGAGGTTGTAGTATGAAAGAATTATTAAAAAACAAATTTGTGATTGGATTTTTGGCTTTTATTATTACATTTACTTATATGAGTTCTATGAGCCAACAGAAAATGGAGGAGGATGCATTGAAATCGGAACGTGAATATGTTGCGATGAATGTAAAATAATTTCTTCAAAAAGCGATTTACGAAAAGGTTTCATACGTGTTATAATAAATGCAGAATAGAGGGGATTTTCATATGACAATGGAAGAACTAATTATCCGCAATATTAAAACATTAGGAATTGATATGATAAAACAAGCTGGAAGTGGGCATCCAGGAATTGTATTGGATGCTGCTCCTATGATGTATACTTTATTTTCAAAGCATCTATTGTATAATGTAAATGATCCACATTGGTTAAACCGTGATCGTTTTGTATTATCTTCTGGTCATGGTTCTGCATTATTGTATGCGACGATGTTTATGTGTGGATATCGTTTGACTTTAGATGACTTAAAACAATTCCGCAAATACGGTTCTAAAACACCAGGACATCCTGAGTATGGAGTTACGGAAGGAGTAGAAGTTTCTACAGGACCGTTAGGACAAGGAATTGCCACTGCAGTCGGATTAGCACTTGGAGAGAAGATATTAGAAAATCGTTTTTTATTAAATCGTGCTGATAAGAAAAATAAATCCGAGAAAATGTTCGATTATCGTGTTTATTGTTTATGTGGTGATGGAGATCTCATGGAGGGGATTGCTCAAGAAGCGATATCGCTTGCTGGAATTTGGGAGTTGAACAATTTAATTGTACTTTATGACTGTAATTCTATCAGTTTGGATGGAGAAACGAAAAATACATTAAATGAGGATATTTTGAAGCGTTTTGAAGCGTGTGGTTGGGATACAATGACAGTTGCGAATGGAAATGATGTAAAAGAGATTGATCGTGCTTTAGAAAAAGCGAAAAGAGCTTCAAAACCTACTTTGATTCGCGTAAAAACAAAAATTGGGGAAGGTTCTCTTTTGGAGGGGACAAATGCAGTACATGGTAAAGTGTTAGATGATCAAGATATAATCCAATTAAAACAGAAACTGGGAATGCCTGATACACCTTTTTATGTTCATGATGGTGCAAAAATGACGTTTACTCGCGAATTAGCACAACATACTAGCGCGAAATATCAGGAATGGGCCATTGAATATCGTCTGTATCAACAGGAAACAGGAGAAGACGTTCCGAAAGCATTAAAGTTTTTACTACGACGTGAAGAAGTACTTGATCTTGCGAAAAAAGAATGGCAGTTACCAGATCCTGAAGAAAAAATTGCATCTCGTGATTTAAATCATATGGTGTTGGAAGAACTTGTGAAATCGGTTGATGATCTGATTGGGGGAAGTGCTGATTTAGGATCTTCTACTAAGACGTATTTGAAAGATTATCCAGATATTTTAAAGGAAACTCATTATGTTGGGAAAAATATTTGGTTTGGAGTCCGCGAACATGCGATGGGAGCGATTTTAAATGGTTTGGCATTAACTGGGTTTCATACTTATGGTTCTACATTTTTATCATTTTCAGATTATTTGAAACCGGCTTTGCGAATGACAGCTTTAATGAATTTACCAGTAACTTATATCTTTACACACGATGATGTGACGATTGGCAGTGATGGTCCAACACATCAACCAGTAGAACAATTAGCAACTTTACGTGCAACACCGAATTTTTCGGTATATCGCCCTTGTGATGTGAAAGAAATTATTGGTTGTTGGAATGAAATTTTAAAAGAGAAAAAACCAAGTGCTCTTATTTTATCAAAAAATCCGGTTACAACAGTTGCAACTTCTGATGTCTCTAAAGTAGCATTGGGAGCATATATCATTGCTCCAGAACGCTCAATATTACATGCTATTTTAATTGCAACAGGTCCAGAAGTTCAGACAGCGCTTAGAATAAAAGAAAAATTATACCATGAAGAAGGAATTGATATTCGTGTTGTCAGTATGGTATGTATGGAGAAATTTTTAGAACAACCAAAAACATATCAAGATAAGATATTAACTCCTTATACAAAGACTTTTGTATTAGAATATTCTTCATCACTTAGTTGGTATCGTTTTGTTTATAATGATAAATTTTTGTTTACGATGGACTCATTTGGAGCAAGTGGTTCAAAAGATGATATATTAAAAGCTCATCAATTAGATTTTGATTGTATTTTAAAACGAATGATTGAAATGATTAAGTAGGGAATCCTACTTTTTTTCATGTATTTTCGACTCTTTTATATGATTCAATGAATATGGTGATGGTATGAGAACTTACTATTTATTTATTGTTCGAGAAGAAGTGGTTCAACAGTTAAGAGATAAGGAATTTGAATTGTTTTATCTATTAAAAAGAATATTAAAAGATCAAGAAGAGATGATTCCATATCGTATTCCTTGTTATTTACAAATTTGTAAACCGTGGCCGAAAGAAGTATTGATGCATTATTTTGATACAAAGTATCCTAGTTCGAAACGAAAAAAAGGTTATGTTGTTCGGGGACAATCGTTTGTGATTCGCTCTAGCTATTTAAAGATTGAGACAGATAAAACAATTCCGGGTATTTTTCGTTTATTGAATTATATTGATCCTTACATTTTTCTATGTGATTTTGAAAATAGTGATTATTTTTATTTAAAACAGTTTATGAATCATATGAAAATAAAGTCATAAACTGTAGTAAGTCTTGAAAGTTTTATGAATTTTTAGTAGAATACTATTTAGGAGGTTATAGTATGGACTGGATTGCATTTCTAATAGATTTATTAAAAGTGCTTGGAGGTTTTATTGCTGGAGCAGTAGTAGGATTCTTCTTGGCTCGTAGATATATGAAAAAATATATGAAAAAGAACCCACCAATCAATGAACAAATGATTAAGGGTATGATGATGCAGATGGGAAGAAAACCAAGTCAAAAACAAGTGAATCAAATGATGAAATCAATGACGAAGTATATGGACTAATCCAATACTTTTTTTATTATGAAAAGGAGACATATGAAACCATTTATTGGAATTATAGAACGTCCTGAGAAAACAAGAGGACAAAACGATGTAACTGTGATGTATGATGCGGTTCGTATTGCGGTTGTAAAGTATGGGGGAATTCCGCTTGGTGTGGTTCCTCCTACAGAAGTTTGTTATGTTGATCAAGTAGAACAAGAAGTTCCAAAATTAACGGAGGAACAAAAATTAGACTTAGATAGTATTTTAAATTTATGTTCTGGTATCATTTTACCAGGTGGGGATGAAGTCATGGATTATGATTTATACGTATTAGATTACTGTTGGAAACACCGTGTTCCAATATTAGGTATTTGTATGGGGATGCAAGCAATGGGAGTAAAATTTTCAGGACGAATGAAAGAAATAGATTCTTTTATCTCTCATCGTCAAAAGAAAGAAAATTATGCCCACGATGTTGTTCTTTCAAAAGATTCAAAATTATACGATATTCTAAAAACAGAGAAATTTGCTGTCAATAGTTTTCACAAATATATGATTGAAGATCCCAAAATAGATATTGTTGCTCGTTCTTTAGATGGGGTAATTGAAGCAATCGAGAAGAAAGATCACCCTTTCTTTATTGGGGTACAATGGCACCCAGAGACACTTTTATCATATGATATAGTGAGTCAAAAACTTTTTCAAAGTTTTTTTGAAACAGTAAAGAAAAGGTGAGAAAGATGAAAGTAGAAGAAGTACAAAAACTTCTACATGCTATATTAATTCAAGGAAAGATTACAGATAAAAAAATTGGCAAGATTGCGATTGATACGAGAACGATGAAAAAAGGGGATGTATTCCTCTGCATGATTGGAAAACGTTTAGATGGACACCAATTTATCGAAGAAGCAATAAAACTTGGAGCAAGTGTGATTGTCGTATCGAAAATGGTTTCATTTGAAACTGAGATACCTATCTTATTAGTTGATAATACCAATGAGGCATATTTTACTTTTGCTCGTTATCATAAAGAGAAAATAGAACCAAGTGTTATTACGATTACCGGAAGTGTTGGAAAAACAACAACGAAAGAATTAATTGCCAAATTTTTAAAAGAAAAATATTGTGTGTTGAAAAGCGAAGGAAATTTTAATAATCATATTGGTGTTCCCATGACAATGTTAAAATTAAAACCGAAACATGAGGTTTTAATTTTAGAAATGGGAATGAATCATGCTGGAGAAATTGCCCGTTTATCTGAATTGGCAAAACCAAATACTGCAGTAATTACTAATATCGGAACGAGCCATATCGGTTATTTAAAAACAAAGAAAAATATTTTAAAAGCGAAGATGGAAATTACTGAAGGAATGGACTATGGAACACTTGTATTAAATGGAAATGACCCTTATTTAAAAAAAGTCACATCGTGTCGAAAATACGATGTGATACCGGTTCGTTCTGATTGTTTTCATGCTCAAATAAAAAAAGAAAAGGAGTATTTTGGTCTCGTTTTACGACATCAAAAACAAGTTTATCGAATTAAACTCCCATATTGTGCTTTTCACTTATTAGATAATATTTTTCTCGCATTACAGGTGGGACTATTATATCATGTATCAATGTCAGATATGTTACAAGTATTAGAACACACACCATTTCAATTACAGGGGAGATTAGAACATATTCCATTCGGAATCAATCAGACTCTGATTAATGATACTTACAACGCTTCTTTTGAATCGAGTTATGCAGCTCTTTCTTATTTAAAAATGTTACCTGGATCAAAATGTATGGTTTTTGGAGATATTTTAGAACTTGGAAAAAAAGGAAAAAAAATACATCGTAAATTAGCACGTATCTTTCGTAAGGAAAAAGAAATTGATTATATATTGATTGGAACAGAAGTAAAAGTGATGAAGAAGTATTTAAAAAATAGTCATTATTTCAAAACAGTAGAAGATTTTATGACTTATTTATCAGAACATCCTTTTAAACAAGATTCTATTTTATTAAAAGCCAGTCATAATATGCATTTAGATCGTATGATAGAGAAATTAAAATAAAGCATTTCGCTTTATTTTTCGTGTAAGGTAAAATGAATTCCGATCATACCACCTAAAATGGATGTCATAAACAGTACAAGGTAAAAGATTAAATCTTTCATACGGAAGCTTTTATCAATTCCTAATACTTGAAACAATAGAAGAAAGACACTCACTACAAAAGCAAATTTTAAACCTTCTAGCCATCCTTTTTTGGTAGCAGAAACACTCATAAAAAAGCCACCACCAAAGAAACTAACTAATAGTATAATAAACTTGATTACAGCTACAGCTTGATAGGAGAGGACATCAAAGTAATGGAAGATAGAAAGAAAAAATGTAAATACGAAAATAATGGCTAGAAATAAAATAAAAGAAAATGTATATTTTTTTAAACTTTTTAAATAGTTCATATGATCACCTAATTCACTATATGTATTGTATAAAAAAATAGAACCTGTACAAAATGAAATAGGGTGATCATATGATAGAGATTTTCTTTAAAATTATTTTAATTTATCTATTTCTTTTAATTGTATTTCGTTTTCAAGTACACAAAGAAATTTCCAATATGACTTGTTTTGAGTTAGGAAATCTCATTTTTCTCCTACTTTTTTCTTTAGAAACGGCAAAACAATCTGGAACACAATTTTATGTTTACAGTCTTATTTTGATCTTCATATGGGAACTTCAAATGTTATTGGGATGGTTGATAAAAAGACAAGAAAAATTAAAAAAAGCATTTGGGAAAAGTCCAATCTTATTAATTGAAAATGGAAAATTAAATTTTAAGAATATAAGTAAATTAAATTATAGTTTAGATTATTTATTTGTAAAATTGAAAGAAGAAGGAATTCACAGTATTGAAGAAGTAAATTATGCGGTATTAGAAGAGGATGGAAGTTTAGCGGTATTTGCCAAAGAGGGAAGTGATTATCCATTTCCATTGGTGTTAGATGGGGTTATTAATATGAGTGGTTTAAGAGAAATTGGAAAAGATACAAAATGGTTATACAAAGTGTTGAAGGGAAAGGGTGTTTCTTTACAAGAAGTATTTTATGCATTTCAAAAAAATCACCATACTTTTGTAATTAAAAAACAAGATTTATTGAAAGAAACATAAAAAAAACTAGAATGCTCTAGTTTTATTTTTCTATATAGTGATAACTAACAGAACGAATGAGACGATTCATAATTGCAATTCCAAGTCCTTCTTTTTTTACTCCCTCGATAATAATGAAATCTGGTTTCTCACGATCCACTTGACGTAGTAATGTAAAAATATTGTGCATAATTTCCTCTAATTGGTGGATGTGCCCGTGAACATAAAATTTCTGATTTGGAAAATATTTTTGATGTTCTTGAAATCCTATAATCGCTGTATTTGGCCTTAAATTTTCTTTGATTAATTGAATCATAGTATCTTCATTATCAGAATATACCATCAAAGCTTCAGCATTTGGAGCATAGTGTTTATATTTCATTCCAGGACTTTCTACTTTTCCAGTCGCACTTTGAAACAGATGAGAATCTAATTTACAAATACCAACAACTTCTTCAATATCTTGTGGTGTAATTTTTCCAGGTCTTAAAATGGTTGGAATTCCATCGATTACTTTACAAACAGTGGATTCAACACCAATTGTTGTCATTCCACCATCAATCATAAAAGCAACTTTACCATCAAATTCTTCTTGAATGTCTTCCAATTTTGTACCACTAGGACGGCTAGAAATATTAGCACTTGGAGCACAAATTGGACAGTTCGCATAGGTAATTAATTTTCTGGCAATTTCATTTTCAGGCATACGAATTCCAACTGTATCTAATCCGGCAGTTACGACATTTGGTACTGTTTCTTTTCGTTTTAAAATCAATGTAAAAGGTCCTGGAAAAAAAGCATCAATTAATTTTTGTTCCATTTCACTAGGTGGCTCTACTAATTGTTCTAAGATATCGAAATCGGCAATATGGACAATTAATGGATTATCATTTGCTCTTCCTTTTGCTTCAAAAATATGAGTAGCAGCTTTTTCATCTAATGCATTTGCACCGATTCCATAAACTGTTTCCGTTGGAAAGATTCCAATTTCTCCCTGTCTTAATTGTTTACCACATTGTTGTAGTGCTTCATCATCGATTGTTTTAGTACAGTCTATTATTTTCGTTTTCATTCACATCACCGCAGTGTATTATACTACAAAGTAGTTTGTGTTTGCAATTTCCATTTATTTGTGATATTTTTTTAAATGCAGTATGTTGTAATAGAAAGGAGGGAAATATGTTAACAAAATTACAATTAGAAACTTTTTATCGTTCTTTTTTACAAGAATTATGTTATAACCTTTATGAAAGCCCTGTCTTAATTACAAAAAAAGATACAGAAGAACAATTATCTTATCAATTACAATTAATTGTAGGGGATGAAGTGATTCAAACAAATGTAGTAGCAGATATGACTGATTCAGATAAGAAAACCATTCGTTTTGAAACGCCATTAGAATATTCACTTGCAAAAATAGAAGTGTATCATGAAATGCCTAATTTACTCACGGTAACATTTTATCAGAAAAATCATAACACTGATCAAAAAAGTGCTATGACACCTACGGAAATGTATTTTACAGATGACAATCAGGCCTATGAAAATGGATTCTCATTAGATAAGAATATATTAATTGGAATTTATCGTCCTATGGAACCATTCTATTATCAAATGTTAGAGCATCATTTAGATCTATTAAATAAGTATGCGAAATTAGGAGATAGAAATAATTTAGAGGAAGAGAAGAAAGCAATTGCTTCTTTACATCAATTATGGATTGATGATTGTAAAAGAAAAAATGAGAAAGTGAATGAGATGCGAAGTATTGTATCCGATCATGGGAAAAGTATGAAAAGAAAACAACATGTCTTAAGTTAAGCATGTTGTTTTCTATTTAACAATTGATATACGTGACGGGCTTGATGTAGTGTAACAAAAATAATATTTGAGGAAAGCGCGATCACAAGTGCCCATAATCCAATTTTAAAATAGCAGAAAATAAATAGGATACAAGTTCGTAAAATCATGCCCAGAAGTGTTCCTTTCATTGCTGTTTTGGCTTGTTCCATTGCTTGTAATGAAGCTGTTAAAGGAGCTTGAATGTAGTGGAGTAGGAAAATTGGTGCGAGTACTCTTAAATAGGTAGTACCTTGTTGTGTTTGATAGATAATTTGAAGTGGCAGTGATGGGAAGAAGATAAAGACAGCAGTAATTGGAATTCCAATGAGAAAAGAAACTGCAATGGCTAGACCAAGCCGTTTTTTTGTAGCTTTATAATCTCTCTTTCCATAGCTTTTACTAATGACTGGAATTAAAGCTTGACTAATTGCCATTGTAAAAAAACTTGGCATAGTAAGCATTGGAAGTACATATCCATTTAAGATCCCATATTCATCGACAATAAAATGATTAGAATATCCAACTTGTAATAGTACATGTGTCATAATAATTGGTTCTAAGAAATATCCAATGCTTCCAATAAAACGAGAACCTGTTGCCGGAAGAGAAATATTTAGTATTTTTTTTATAATATTCCATTTTGGAATAAAATCGTATTTTTTCACTTTGATATGTTTTGGTAGAAAACAAAAGAGAATAATAATCGAAGTAAGTTCACTTACAATATTGGAAAGAATGATAAAAGCAACTGCATATTCAATTCCTTTCATAAGAAAGTATGGAATCCCAATGATAAGTGTAAAAAGCCATACCACGTCTTCTACAATACAAGAGAATACATGGGGAAACATTTGTTCTTTTCCAAAAAAATAACCTCTTAAAATACTTGTAACACTAATAAATGGTAATACAAATCCCATACATAGAAAAGCATAATAACACCTTGGTTCGTGAACAAGAGAAAAAGCTAGAAATTTGGAACAACAAGCTAAAAAAATCATAAGTACGACATTGATGAGAAAGACAATCGGAATACAAGAAAAAATAATTTCCTTCTCACCGTGTTCTTCTTTCGCAATCAATGTTGAAATCGCAACAGGTAGTCCTAATTGAGCCAAAGAGACAAGTAACATAAAAGTAGGAGACAGTAACATATAAATTCCCATTCCTGTACTACCAATGTTTCTTGTCATAACTATTTTAATAATCATACCAAGTAGTTTTGTAATTGCACCGCCAATGAGTAAAATCATGGTGGAACGGATAAATTTATTTTTCATGCGCCCCCCTTTATCTAACATATTTTATGTCTAGTTGTAAAAAAACAGACCTAAGTCGTTCCTTTTTTCAATTTTGACTTTAAAAATTCTAAAAAAATAGGTATAATGATTATGTATAAGAAAAAGAGGCGATAAGATGGAAGTTACGTTTCAAACTGAACAAGAATTATATCAGCATGTGATGCCTGCACTTCGTGCGAAACGTATGGATTTAAAACGTCATCAACTTCCGTATATCAAAGAGGAGGATATATGGAATTATTTAAAAGAGAAAGTATGGATTCAAAAACAAAATTTAGAATTATATCACATTGTAAGTGATATTATGAATTGTGATGAATTAAAACTCGATGATTATTTTAAAACCGTGTTAGAACGTAAAAGAAGAAAACCAATTTTGTAAGATTTTTAGGAGGAAAACATATGAAGCATAAGAAAAACAACAAAAAAGTCATTTTATATACCATCATTATGGTACTTTTATCAATTGGATTGGGATTTTCTATTAAACCAATCTTTGAACAATTAAATTTTGGTTTGGATTTACAAGGGGGATTTGAAATTCTATACCAAGTAAAGAGTGTTGATGGAGAAAAAGTAACAAAGGATATGGTAACAAACACTTATAAAACGGTTGAGAGAAGAATTGACAGTTTAGGTGTTACGGAACCGAGTATTGTCGTAGAAGGTACTGATAAAATTCGTATTCAAATTGCTGGTGTTACGGATCCAGATGAAGCTCGTAGTATGTTAAAACAAGCAGCTAATTTAACATTCCGTGATACAAGTGATAATTTATTAATGAATGCTTCAGTATTACGTAGTGGGGGAGCTAAATTATCCACTGATACAAGTGGTAGACCCGCTGTAGCACTGAGTGTGAAAGATAAAGATGAATTTTTTGACGTTACAAAAAAGTTGAGTCAAGCCGATGATAACCGCATCGTTATATGGTTAGATTATGAAGATGGAGATTCATTCCAAACAGAACAATATATGTGTGGTACAGAAAATTCTAACTGTTTGAGTGTTGCCACAGTATCACAAGGTTTCGCTAGTGATGTTATTATTCAAGGAAACTTTACAGAAGAAGAAGCAAGTAATCTTGTCGATTTAATTAATTCCGGTAGTTTACCAACCAAATTAGAAGAAATATCTTCTAAAACAGTTGGAGCACAATTTGGAGATCAATCGTTAAATATGACATTCACAGCAGGTGTCATTGCAGTCATATTAATTATGGCACTTATGATTTTCTTATATCGTTTTGCTGGATTGGTATCTAGTTTTGGATTATTAGTTTATACTGTTTTAACATTTGGTGTTTATTGGCTAATTGGTGGTGTTTTAACATTACCAGGAATTGCAGCAATCGTAATTGGAATTGGTATGGCTGTTGATGCAAATGTAATTACTTATTCGAGAATTCGCGATGAGTTGTATAAAGGAACCGAACTAGATATGGCCTTTAAATTAGGAAACAAAGAGTCATTTTGGACGATCTTTGATTCTAATTTTACAACGTTGATTGTGGCTGTTATCTTGTTTATTTTTGGAGAGAGCAGTGTAAAGGGATTCGCAACTTTATTAATTATCAGTATTTTTGTAACGATGTTTGTGATGGTATTTGTTTTAAGACATGTACTTCGTCTTTTTGTAAATACTGGTTGGTTCCAAGATAAACCTAGATTATTTGTAGGTGCAAAAAGAAAATGGATTCCAGATCGCAAAAAGAAAGAAAAACCAATTTATAAACCATTTGCCAAACTTGATTTTGCCTATAACCGTAAAGTATTTTATGTGATTTCGATCGTACTTGTTGTAGCGGGTGTTCTTTCACTAGCAACTCAAGGATTACAATTAGGAATTGATTTTAAGGGTGGAAGTAGTATTACTGTAACTGGTGAAAAAGAAATAACGGAAAAAGATTTCCGCAGTGATTTAAAAGAATTAGGATATGAAGTAGAAAATGTAGATGAATTAACTGGTGGAGCGATGAGTGCTCGTGTTGTTGATACACTTTCTCAATCAGAAATTAAAGAGACAGAGTCATATTTTAATGAGAAATATGAGGCTACAACGGAGATTGGGGTTGTATCTGATGTCGTAAAGCAGGAATTAATTAAAAATGCTGTTCTTTCACTACTACTTGCTAGTATTGCAATTGTACTTTATATTTCTATGCGATTTACATTTACATATGCAGTAGGAGCAATTGTTGCACTCTTACACGATGTATTTATGATGATTGGATTATTTAGTATTTTCCGTTTAGAAGTAAATAGTATGTTTATTGCAGCAATGCTTTCTATTGTCGGATATTCTATCAATGATACAATTGTTACATTCGATCGTATTCGTGAGAATATCGACAAAAAATACCACGGTAATTTAAAAAAGAAAGAACAATATATGGAAGTAGTAAATGAGAGTTTAAGAGAAACTTTTGGACGTAGTTTAGTAACTACATTTACAACATTAATTCCAGTTGTAATTCTTATTTTCTTGGGTAGTCATGAAATATTGAACTTTAACATTGCATTGATGTTTGGACTTATTTCAGGTGTATATAGTTCTTTATTTATCGCAAGTCAATTGTGGTTAGATTTAGATTATCGTCGTAATCAAAAGAAAAAGAAAACACCTAAGAAGCCAAAGAAAAAAGAAGATGAAGAAATTTTAATTAAGGGAATTAACGCATAGGAAAGTGATAAAATGACGAAAGTAAATCAGAATATTCGTTTCGAAGATGTTTTAAATCTTGCGAAAACGTATATTGATAAAGATGAGGAATTGAATTTAATTCATGAAGCATATTTATATGCGAGAGAAAAACACCAGGGAGAGGTACGTTTAACAGGGGATGATTATATGAATCATCCTTTGAACGTTGCTTATATTCTTGCGAATATGCAAGCTGATTATCAGACGATTTGTGCTGGATTTCTCCATGATATTTTAGAAAATTCAGATAATTCAAAAGAAGAGTTACGAGAAAAATTTGGGGAGGATATTTTAGCGCTTGTAGAAGGTATTACAACCATTAATCGTCTTAGTTTTAATGGCGATAATGATTCAAAACTAGCAAGTCAGAGAAAAATACTGGTAGGACTTACAGAAGATGTACGTGTAATTTTCATTAAATTAGCAGACCGTCTTCATAACATGCGTACTTTATGGGCGATTACCTCGAAATCACAAAAAGAAAAAGCAAAAGAAACATTAGATATCTTAGTTCCGATTGCGGCTCGTTTGGGTATGAATCAAATTAAGGGAGAATTAGAGGACCTATGTCTTCGTTATTTAAAACCAGATGTTTATTTTTCAATCGTCGAAGCATTGAATGAAACAAAATTAGAACGCGATCGTACTGTTGAGAAAATGATTCAAGAAGTAGAAGTGATATTAAATGAAAATCACATTCCTCATAAAATTAAAGGACGTAGTAAAAGCATTTACAGTATTTATAAAAAAATGGATAAGGGGAAGAGCTTCCGCAGTATTTATGACTTGTTTGCAATGAGAATTTATGTCAATACGGAAAGTGAATGCTATCAGGTATTAGGATTAATTCATGCAAAATTTAAACCAATGCCAAAGCGTTTTAAAGATTATGTTGCAAACCCTAAGCCAAACATGTATCAATCTCTTCATACCACTGTATTTGGAATCGATGGAAAATTATTTGAAATTCAGATTCGTACATATGAAATGGATGCGATTGCTGAAAACGGAATTGCTTCCCATTGGTCTTACAAAGAGAAGGGAAGTAATGTAAAGGCAAATATCCAAAATGCAATGGAACAAAAACTACAGTTCTTTAAAACCGTAATGGAACTACGAAAAGAAGAAACAAGTGATGAAGCATTTGTCGATTCTGTAAAATCTGATATTTTAAAAGAAAGTATTTATGTATTTACACCAAAAGGAGATGCGATTGAGCTTCCAAATGGTGCTACACCAATTGACTTCGCATATCGTGTTCACAGTAAAGTAGGAGATAGTATGGTGGGAGCAATTGTCAATAATCAGATAGTTCCATTGGATTATGTGTTAAAAGATGGCGATATCGTTAATATTAAAACAAATAAAAGTGCTATTCCATCAAAAGAGTGGATCAATATTGCCTACACACAACAGGCAAAAAATAAAATTAAAGCATTCTTTAATAAGATTGATAAAGTAGAATATCTTAAAAAGGGAGAAGAAGATATTAAAGCAGAATTAAGAAAAAGAAAAGTTTCTTTTAATGAATTCTTCACTCCTGAAAACACGGGAAAGATGTTAAGTGAGATGAAATGTGCTAATATGGAAGAGTTGTATACCAATATTGGTAATGGAAAAACAACTGCAACTTTAGCACTGAATACCATTCAAAATAATAATGATACAAAAGAAGAAATTATTTTAAAGAAAGTAACAGAACGAGAAGTAAAACCAGTTGTAATAAAAGATGATATTATTGTTGAAGGAATTGATTCTGTCAAAGTCAATGTAGCCAATTGTTGTCAGCCAATTCCTGGAGATCATATTGTGGGATATATTACCAAAGGAAATGGAATTAGTGTTCATCGTATGAGTTGTCCAAATATGGAAAATATTGATGAGAGAATTATTGCAGTTCATTGGAATGATACCGTTTCTAAAAAATACCATACAAGTTTATTAATTGAAGCAGAGAATAGCAAGAATGTATTATTGGATATTATTTCAAAAACTTCTAGTGGAGATATTATTGTAGATAGTATTAATACATTAAAAAGAAGTGGTGATACTTCATTAATTGAAGTGACAATTCGTGTTCCTAATCTTGAAAAATTAAATAAATTTATGCATGATTTAGAGAGTTTAAAACATATCATATCAGTAGAAAGGTTAATTAAATAATGCGTGTCATATTACAAAGAGTAACTTCTGCTTCTGTTGTGATTGATGATGCATGTGTTGGGCAGGTTGGATTAGGTTATTTAGCGCTTGTTGGTTTTACACATGATGATACAGAAGCTGATATCGATTATATGGTTGAGAAAGTAAAACACTTACGTGTATTCTCTGATGATGAAGGGAACATGAATCGTTCTTTGTGTGATGTTCACGGAAGTATTCTCAGTGTTTCTCAATTTACTCTGTATGCAGATGCAAGAAAAGGAAGAAGACCGAGTTTTATCCAAGCGATGAAACCAGAACAAGCGACTCAAATGTATGATTTGTGGAATGAGAAATTAAGACAAGCTGGAATTGAAGTGCAGACAGGTATTTTTGGAGCAGATATGAAAGTAACACTTACCAATGATGGGCCAGTTACAATTTGTCTAGAAAGTAGGAAATAATTATGATAAAGAATAAAATGGATTTTCGATTAGTCAATATCGCACTTGTGGTACTAACAATATTTTTACTATATCAAACAGGATATTTATGGATGGGTGTTACCGATAAAATCATTGCAATTATTACACCATTCTTTATTGGATTTATTGTTGCTTATGCATTATATCCAGCTTGTAAATGGTTACAGGATCATCATGTTCCTAAAGGATTAAGTATTTTTCTCGTAATTGCTTTAGTAATTGCCATTTTCGCAATTATTCTAGTCTTGGTTGTTCCATTATTAGTAGATCAACTATCGAACTTATTTAATAATATTATCGCATTTTTAAAGGAATTGAGTATTGGTCACGATTTAAATATTGGTTCTTTGCAAAGATCTCTTTCTGATAGTTTTAATGATATCATCAAAGATTTAGGAAAATATGTCTCTGATGGAGCAATCAATATTATTGGAGTTTCTCTAGGCGTGATTTCTACTGCAGTAATTTCTTTTTCAGCGAGTATTTATCTATTATCTGATATGGAACGCATCCGCTCTAGTTTTAAACAATATTTAATTCGTAAATCAAAAAGAGCATATCGTTATTTTTCGATATTAGATCAAGAAATGAAGTCATATTTAACAGGGTTTTTAAAAATCGTAGTTATTACATTATTTGAATATACCTTAACATTCTATTTTATTGGACATCCAAATGCGCTCTTATTAGGTTGCTTAGCTGCAGTTGCTAATTTAATCCCATATTTTGGCGGAATTATTACAAACTGTATCGCATGTATTACCGCATTTGTAACAAGCCCTTGGTTGTTCTTTAAAACTTTAATCGCATTCTTTGTATTATCTAGTATTGATGGTTATGTTGTTAATCCTCTTGTCTATGGAAAAACAAATGAAGTACATCCAATTTTTGTTATTTTCAGTGTTTTTGCTGGAGGTATTTTACTTGGAGTTCCTGGTATTATTTTATCGTTACCAGTGGCTATCTTAATTCAAGCAACGATTAAATTCTTTAAACCAGAAATCAAAGATAAATTAGATGATATGAAAGAAATGTCATTACTTGAAAAAGGAGAAGAATAGTTAGGAGATAAAACCTAGCTATTTTATTTTGCAAATATATGAAAAAAATGTTATATATTATATATAAAGACATCTGGTAATATGTCAAGATAAAGATTATGGAAGTTTTTAAATGATTTCT
>ERZ1643251.2408-NODE-2408-length-19113-cov-7.437087_pt1 | contig 19113 bp, 17 predicted proteins | sample MGYA00579261_ERZ1643251 | MGnify/ENA primary metagenome ERZ1643251 (study PRJEB29033, sample SAMEA4952267) | chicken gut metagenome | biome: Broiler Chicken; feature: Gastrointestinal Tract; material: Caecum | place: Ireland | collected 2018 | study: Broiler...
TTGCTGTTGTAAGGGAGAACATTCAGATTGCAAGCACGAGCATGAACACGAGTGTTCTAAAAATGGTGAGCAGCATGGCGAACATTGTAAACACAATCATGAGAATTCTCATCACAACACTTCTAAGGAAGAAGAATACTTAAACATGGCGCGTGTGATTCAAGCCGACTTCGACAATTTTAGAAAAAAGAGTTACGAGCAAATTCTTCAAGCAAGGCAAGAAGGGGAGATTGAAGCAATAGAAGCGTTTTTGCCAGCACTTGATTCTTTTAACGAAGCTAAAAAGATGATTACAGACGAAAAGATTTTGCAGGGCGTGGAGATGATTGAAAAGAAGATTTTAGAAGCTCTAAAAATGCTTGGAGTGGAAAAAATTGAGGCGGAAGGCAAGCCGTTTAATCATAATCTTCATAATGCGATTGCAGTTACTCACGACAATTCTCTTGATGACGACGTGGTTCAAGCGGAGTATCAAGCGGGTTATAAATTCAAGGATAAAGTTATAAGATATTCTCAGGTTATTGTAAATAAAAAGGAGGAAAAATAATATGGGAAAAATTATAGGAATTGACTTAGGAACGACAAACTCTTGCGTAGCCGTTATGGAAGGCGGCAAGGCAACAGTTATACCAAACGCTGAAGGAGATAGAACAACACCTTCCGTTGTGGGCTTTACAAAAGATGGAGAAAGACTTGTAGGTAAGGTTGCAAAGCGTCAAGCTATAGCAAACCACGAAAACACGGTTACGTCCATTAAAAGACATATGGGAACAGACTATAAAGTAAAATTAAACGGTAAGGAATACACAGCACCAGAAATTTCTGCTATGATTCTTTCAAAGTTAAAGCAAGATGCAGAAAGCTATCTTGGCTCTAAGGTAACACAAGCTGTTATCACTGTTCCAGCATACTTTAACGACAGCCAACGTCAAGCTACAAAAGATGCCGGCAGAATTGCAGGACTTGAAGTTTTAAGAATTATCAACGAACCAACAGCAGCAGCTCTTGCATATGGTCTAGATAAAGGGGAAAACAAAAATCAAAAGATTTTAGTTTACGACCTTGGTGGTGGTACGTTTGATGTCTCCATTCTAGAAATTGGCGACGGCGTGTTTGAAGTTTTGTCTACAAACGGAAATACACGTTTAGGTGGCGACGACTTCGACCAAAGAATTATAGACCTATTAGTAGACGAATTTAAGAAATCTAACGACATAGACCTTTCAAAAGATAAACTTGCTATGCAAAGATTAAAGGAAGCAGCAGAGAAAGCTAAAATCGACCTTTCTGCTACGCCAAAAACAACAATAAGCCTTCCATTCATTACAGCTGATGCAAGTGGTCCAAAGCATCTTGAATACGATTTAACAAGGGCTAAATTCGATAGTATTACAGAAGACCTTGTAAAACAAACATTAACTTGCGTAGAAAATGCTTTAAAAGACGCAAAACTTACTATGAGCGACATAAATAAGGTTATCATGGTTGGTGGTTCTACACGTATTCCAGCAGTTTACGACGCAGTTCAAAAACTTACAGGAAAAGAGCCATTTAAAGGTATCAACCCAGATGAATGTGTTGCAATCGGTGCAGCTATACAAGGCGGCGTACTTGGCGGCGAAGTAAAGGACGTTCTTCTTCTAGACGTTACTCCACTTTCACTTGGTATTGAAACATTGGGTGGTGTATTTACAAAACTTATTGAAAGAAATACAACTATTCCTACAAAGAAATCTCAAGTGTTCTCAACAGCGCAAGATAACCAACCGGGCGTAGACATTCACGTACTACAAGGCGAAAGAGAGTTTGCAGCTCAAAACAAAACTCTTGGCAGATTTAGTTTAACAGATATTCCACCAGCTCCAAGAGGCGTTCCACAAATTGAAGTTACTTTTGATATTGATGCTAACGGCATTGTTCACGTATCTGCAAAAGACCTTGGCACAAATAAGGAGCAATCTATTACAATTACGTCTTCTTCAAATATGAGCGAAGCAGACATTGAAAAGGCAGTAAAAGAAGCAGAAGCTCACGCTGAAGAAGATAAGAAACAAAGAGAGCTTATAGATACCAAAAACCAAGCTGACAACATGGTATATCAACTAGAAAAGATGCTTAAAGAAAATGGCGACAAACTCTCACCAGACGACAAAAAGAAACTTGAAGACGCAATAGCTAAGGCTAAGAAGGACTTTGAAAGCAACGATATTGAAGTTATAAGAAAAGCGCTAGAAGAACTTACAACGTCTTCAAACGAAGTTGTTACAAAAATGTATCAAAGTGCACAAAACGCTCAAGGTGCTAACCCAGAACAACCTAAAAAAGACGACGGCGACCCAGAAGTTGTTGTAGACTAATTTTTAAGGCTGGGCTAGCGCCTAGCTTTAAAAAATTAGAAAAAAGGAAATAGTTATGGCTGAAAAAGATTATTATAAAGTTTTGGGTGTGGATAAAAAGGCAACACAAGACGAGATAAAAAGTGCATACAGAAAGCTTGCCAAACAGTATCACCCCGATATAAACAAAACGCCGGAAGCCCAAGAAAAGTTTAAGGAAATAAATCAAGCTTACGAAGTGTTAGGCGACGAAAAGAAAAGGGCGAACTACGACCAATTCGGTTCAGCTGATGGCTTCCAAGGTTTTAATGGCGGCAATGCTGGCGGCGGTTTTAGTGGCTTTGGTGGTTTTGGCGGCTTTGACGATATATTTGGAGATATTTTCTCAGCCTTTGGCGGCGGCAGAAGAACAAATGTTATGGAACAGGGCGAAGACATAAATCTTCAAATGACAATTTCCTTTGAAGAAGCAGTGTTTGGCTGCAAAAAGGATATAAGCATTTCTAGAATAGAGAAATGTGAAGATTGTCATGGCACAGGCGCTAAAAACGGCACGGAATACACCACGTGTCCAGATTGTAACGGCACTGGTAGAGTTCGCTACACTCAAAACACGCTTTTTGGCACAACTATTCGAGAAGGCGGCTGTAAAAGATGTGATGCAACTGGTAAAATTATTAAAGAAAAGTGTACGTCTTGTTTAGGAAAGGGCTATAAAAAGGTAAATAAAATAGTAACCGTTAAAGTACCTGCCGGAATAGACGACGGTCAAGTGCTAAGAATGGCTGGCTATGGTAACGCGCCATACAAAATGGGCGAGAACGGCGACTTAAATTTAAAAATTAAAGTTCAGCCACACAAAATATTCACGCGTAACGGCTTCGACGTATCCTTTGACCTATGGCTTCCGTTTACCACACTTCTTCTTGGCGGAAAGGTGGAAATTCCAACCCTAGACGGCAAGAAGACCACGCTAGATATAAAGGAACTCACACAAACCGGCACGGTTATGAGATTAAAAAATAAGGGCATAAAATATTTAAACAGAGAAGTATATGGCGATATGTTAGTAACCTTAAAAGCGGAGTTTCCAAAGAGTTTAGATAAAGCCACAAAGGAAGCTTTAAAGTCCATATCAGCGCAGCCAACAAGTTCCTATCCAAAGTACAAAAAGTTTACGGACTCTATAAAGTAAAAAAGTTTGAATTTCTTAAAATATACACAAAAAATAGGAGTTTAGAAATAAACTCTTATTTTTTAATATTTGTTTTGTAATTCGCTTGACAAAAATGCGGGAGGGGGGTAGAATAGACTTGAAAAGTTTTTGGAGTATTTATATGCGTAAAAAGTTGAAAATTTTATTAAGCTTATCTTTATTAATTTTTTGTTTAATTCCATTAACAGGATGCCAAATTTCAATTAACATTGATAATTCTGACAATAATGACAATATTAATAATGATAATTTAATAAATTCAGTAAATATTGTACATTTTGAAACAGTCGGAGTATATTTAAAGATTGAAGGAAATGTGAAAGCGGGTAATCAAAACGGATTAATATATTTAACAGAAGAAGATAGACCTGAAAACGAAAAAGATATTTTAGATTTAAATTATAACTTTTTAGATTATTCTTATGAAGAAAATCTCGATGGAACACCAAACGGTTCAATTTCTACGAATATTCCTGATTGGAAAATAGGAGTTTTAAAGTTTACTGAAGAAATACAAGTGTTCCAAATAGAAATGATTTTCACAAATTATACTGAATTTCCTATCGAAATTCAGGTTAAAGTAACTGGAAACGGTTTATATGACAACAATATTTTAAATTTGGATACCAATCAATCAAATATCTACAATTATACGTTAACAAAGAATATGTTAAATAAAGATGAGATAGATGGTGTATCATTTTCAGTTAAAGCTTATAAAGCTTATTCAAAGAACTTTACTACATAAAGTTCTTTTTTTACTTTTAAATTTTTTTAATTTATGCTAAAATATTTTCATGATTATTAAAAATGCAAAATATGTTACAAGCGCGGTAAAGGAAAGTGATTTTTTAACGGACTTTCCTGAAATTTGTTTTGTTGGTAGAAGTAACGTGGGTAAAAGCTCACTTATTAATATGTTAGTAGGAAATAAAGGGCTTGCTAAATCTTCAAGCACGCCCGGGCTCACTAAAATGGTGAATTATTTTTTAATTAATAACGAGCTTTACTTTGTAGACCTTCCGGGCTACGGCTATTCTAAAACGGGCAAAAAACATACTGAGCTTTGGAGTACGCTACTTGAAAACTATCTTTTAAGTTCTGAAAATTTAAAAATGGTGTTCATGCTTGTGGATATCAGGCACGAGCCAACTGAGCTAGATAAACTTATGCATAGGTTTTTATTTTACCATAACATTCCGCATAAAGTTATTGCAACAAAGGCGGATAAAATAGCTAAAAGTAAAATTTTTAATGCTAGAAATGAAATAGCCAAAGCGCTTTCTTTGGGCGTTGCCGACGTGATTGCGGTGTCAAATTTAGGTTACGGCAAGGAAAACGTGTTAGATATCATTGAAAACATAATAAAATAATTGAATAAATTTTAAAGTTATGTTAAAATGCTAACATGGATACAGAAAAGGTTTTAAATTATTTAGAAGAACTATTTCCAGAGCCGGCTTGCGAGCTAAAATTCAATTCTAGGTTTGAACTTTTGGTATCGGTAATACTTTCCGCGCAGTGCACAGATAAGCGTGTGAATATGGTTACAAAAGAGCTCTTTAAAAAGTACAATACGCCCAAAGATTTTGCTAATTTAAAGCAAGAAGAACTTGAAAAAGAAATAAAATCTTGTGGATTTTACCATAATAAAGCAAAGAATATTATCTCTTGTAGCAAGGATATTTTAGAGCGTTTTAATGGCAAAGTTCCAGGGAATATAGATGGCTTAATGACGCTAGCAGGCGTGGGCAAAAAGACGGCAAATGTTGTGTATTCCGTTGGTTTTGGCGGCGATGCAATAGCTGTGGATACTCACGTTTTTAGGGTGTCAAATAGGCTTGGCGTACATAGTAAAAACCCGCTCGATTGCGAAAAAAAGCTTGAAGAAATTATTCCAAAGGATAAGTGGTCTAAGGTTCATCATCAACTTGTGCTATTTGGAAGATATATGTGTAAGGCAATAAAACCCAATTGCAAGGAGTGTGAACTTACAGGCATTTGTGAATACTATAACGAAAGGAAGTAAATATGTTTTTAGATAAGGTTACTATTACTATAAAGGCAGGCGACGGCGGCAAAGGTGCGGTGTCGTTTTATCGCAGTGCGTTAACGGCAAAAGGTGGGCCGGACGGTGGCGATGGCGGCAAGGGCGGCGATGTTGTTTTTAAAGTGGATTCCGGAATGAATACGCTTTACTCTTTCAGCTTTAAAAAGAAGTTCGTTGCAGAAAACGGCACAGACGGCGGCAAAACTAACAAAACAGGAAAAGACGGCAAGGACGTAGTTATTTTAGTTCCTGCCGGCACGGTTATTTACGACGCGGAGTCGGGCAAAGTTATAGCGGATTTAAGAGATGAAAATCAAACTTTTATAGCCTTAAAAGGTGGCAAGGGCGGAAAAGGTAACGCATTTTTTGCAACGCCTACAAGGCAAGCACCACATTTTTCTCAGGAAGGGGAAAAGTGTAAGTTTAGGAAGGTGGTTTTAGAGTTAAAAACAATAGCTGACGTTGGGCTTATAGGCTATCCAAATGTTGGAAAATCTACGCTTTTATCTGTAATATCTAATGCAAAGCCCAAAATTGCAGACTATGCTTTTACAACGCTGTTTCCAAATTTAGGCGTAGTGGATTACTACGGCAACACCTTTGTTGTGGCAGATATCCCGGGGCTTATAGAAGGTGCAAGCGAAGGCGTTGGGCTTGGTCACGAATTTTTAAAACACGCCGAGCGCGTAAGGTTAATTCTTCATTTAATTGATATATCTGAAAGCGAAGGCAGAAAGGCGTTTGACGATTTTATAACTATAAACGAAGAACTTAAAAAATATAGTCAAAAGCTTTATGAAGTGCCGCAAATAATCGTGCTTTCAAAATGCGATATTTTAAGCGAAGAAACTTTAAGTGAAAAGGTAAAGGCTTTTGAAGATAACTGTAAGAAAAATAATATAAACTATCCAATTATAAAAATATCGTCCGTTACAAATTCCGGTTTAGACGAGCTTAAAAAACAAGTTTACGAAAAGTTAAAAACTCTTCCAAAATCTGAGCCAATAGACATTGAAGAATACGAGTTTGATAAGCGCGATAAAACTAGCCTTATAATTTCGCGTAACGACGACGGCAGCTTTAACGTAACCGGCGGGCTTATAGATAACATGATTAGGGGAGTTGTGCTTTCCGACGAAGTTAGCTTTGCATATTTCCAAAAACGTTTAAAAGAAGACGGAATAATAGATAAGCTTAAAGAGCGAGGCTTAAAAGAAGGCGACATCGTTCATATTAAAGATATCACCTTTGAATATTTAGATTAATCTAAAATATTATCTTCAATTTTTTTATTAAATTTTGGGTTAATAAATGAAAATAGTGATAAAATAAGTAAAATTGAACTAAAAATTAAATAATAAATATTATATTTTACAATAAAACTAGAAAATAAAAGAATTATTGAGGCTATAAAATAGCCCTTAGTTCTTTTTTTATTTAAGCTATATTCTACAAGGCTTTTAAAGGAATTTTTAGACGTTTTTATAATAAATTCTTGTGGAAAATAATTATATTCTTTAAATAATTTTTCATAAGTTTGATATTTATCTAAAATAATTATTTTTATATCTAATTTATCCTTAATTTTAAGTACATTTGCGTTTATTTTATTTACGCATATAACTAGTTTATTGGCATTTAATTTTTTCGCGCTATTATAGGTTAAAATTAAATCTTCTGTGTTAAATTCTTCAAATTTGTAATAAGGATATAGTAGCACTTTATTTTCATGTAAGTAAATGTAGTTAGCATATTTTTTTGCTTTATGTCTTTTACTTGCTAGGTTATAAAAAAAGTTAACAGTGTAGGCTTTATTTGAAAAAATAAACTTATTGCAGTAGTTTTCAGCCTTTTCAAGTTCGCTGTTTTTAAGGTTTAGTTTTTTATTTTTGTTATAAAAAATTAAGCTAATAAGCGCGTCTACTAAAAGTGTAATAAACGCAGTAACTACAAGAGAAATGGTTAAGTCTTCAATAAAATATCTACACCAAATAAGTGCTATAATAAAAATTAAAAACAGCCTAAATAGTTTACTTAAAGCTTTAAAAAACGTTCTCATGTGTAAATTATAGACACTTTTTTATTTGTTTATTCTGTTGACTATACACATATAAAATGGTAAAATAATAAAAGAGGTGTAATTTGGAAAACTTAGAGATTGTTAAAAATTTAGTTGATATTTTAGAGGGGCTAAAAGCAAAAAACGTAGAAGCTCTTGATATAAGCCAAAAAAGCAGAGATATAAAAGTTTTAATTATAGCTTCGTTTAAAACAGAAGACGAAGTAAAGCTTGCAGCTAGCAGTTTTATAGAGCAAGCAAAAGCGCTAAATTTAGAACTTATTCATAAAGATGGGCTCACAAAAGGGCAGTGGGTTGTTTTAGACTATGGCGAAATTTTAATTGAAATTTTCTACGAGCCACTAAGGGAAAAATATAACTTAGAAAAGCTTTGGAAAGATGGGAAAAATAAGCTTTTTGAACAGGTTAAAGTTAAAGCTAAAAAGCCGGCAAAATCTGCTAAAAAGTGATAATAATTTCGTAAAGGCTATTGACAAAATCTGAATTTATGGTATTATATAGATAAAGATTGGAGGGAATATGACAACAACCATATTACTAATATTAAACTTAGCTGTATATTTTAGTATAGTTGGCATTGTAACTGCGGAAGAAGTTATCAGGCGTAAAGTTGTTAGAAATAAGGGGCTTTCTAATAAACAGAAAAAAGATATTGAAGCAATAGAAGGCTATGATAAAGCTAAGCAACAAAATAAAAATAAGGCAATGCTTAAAAACCAAAAGAAGCTTAATAGCAGAAAGTTTAGATATAAGCTTGCAAAGCATATTTTAAAAGCTGCTAAGAAAAAGCGTTTTGTTTTCAACAGGCATTACACAATTTCAGATTTAACTACAAAAGATTCAAGAAAAGTTAAAGACCTTAGAAAGATATCTTTAAACGAAGCTTACGCTAACTACTTTGAATTAAAGTCTGAACTAAAAGAAGGCAGGAAGTCAAAAAAATATTCTAAAAAAGCAACGCAATATAAAGAAAAAGCTCAGGAAATATCTTCAAAATATCCAAAAGAGCAAAAGAACATTGGCTTCTATGAAAGGGCAATAGAACTTCCAGATGGCGAAACACACATCGACCATAGAACACAAATAAACTGCCATAGCCAAGTTGGTATGGATAAGTTCAAAGGATATGTTCAAGAAAACTATTCCGAGCCAAAACATCACAGACCTACAATAGTTGAAATGAACTTTAATGGCGTTAATAAAACTTCTGTTGCAAGCCCAAGCGAAGAGTGCTTAGAATATGGTAAAATAATGCTTATGAAAGAAGCGTTAGAACTTGCAAGTTCTAGCGACTACGCAGCTTCCGTATTTCCAATAAGGGTTATGCAAGCAGATACAAAAGCCGGCAAAACAAATGAAGGTAGAATTAAGGCAGTTGAAATAGCAAGATATGAAGATGCTAGCCAATTAGAAATGGCAATCAACGACGCGCAAATGGCTTTTTACAACAAATATTTAAAAAATAAAGAAACTGAAACAACACAAGATATGTAATAAAATTTAGTTAAAAGCAAAGGAAATTTACCTTTGCTTTTATTTTTTAAACATAAAAAACGTTTTGAGCATAAAAGAATGTGTGATATTATATTTTGGGAGTTGTTATGAAAGGTATAATTTTAACAGCAGGAAATGCTAAAAGGCTCAGGCCTATTACAGATTGTTTTGGAAAAGTTTTAGTGCCAATTTACGATAAACCTATGATTTTTTACGGGCTATCTATAATGGCAAAACTTGGAATTAGAGAAGTAGCCATTGTTTGTAATGAAAGAGATATAGATAGTTATAAAAATTTACTTGTTAATAAGTTTTCTAATTTTAAAATAGAACTTTTTATTCAAAAAGAAGCTCTTGGCACTGCGCACGCAATAAGTTATGCAAAGGATTTTATCGGTTCCGACGATTTCACACTGCTATTTGGCGATAATATTTTTATAATGCCAGATTTAAAAGAATATTTATTAGAAGCAAAAAATAATAATAAAGAAATTACATTATTTGCAAAAGAAGTTTCAGACCCAGAGCGCTTTGGCGTTATTGAAAGTGATAAAAATAATAACATAATTTCAATAGAAGAAAAACCTAAAAATCCAAAAACAAATCTTGCTTCAACAGGGCTATATATTTGTGCAAATAGCGTAAAAGAAAAACTAGAAAACGTAAAGCTATCCGCGCGCGGCGAGTACGAATTTACAGACGTAATTACTGAATGTGTTAAGAATAAAACGGCAAAAGTTTGCGTCTTGCCAAGTGAGTGCGAGTGGCTAGATACTGGCACTTTTGATGCGCTTTTAGAGTGTAGCCTTCTAGTTAAAAATTACGAGAAAAAATACGGCCTTTATGCCTGTTTAGAACTAGACCTTCTTAATGAAAACATTATAAGTAAAACAGAGTTTGAAAAACTTATTGAGCATTATTCAGAAGACTATAAAAATAGAATTTTAAGCACCTTAAAATAAATTTTGACTATTGACAAAATGCTAACTTTATTATATCCTATACCTAGGAGATAGGTTTATGAAAATATATAAAGAAATTAAAAATTTAGCAGGTGTTGGGCAATTTAACGACATAGAAATTTGCGAAGACGTTAATGGCAATTTTAGCCCAGTATTTATTAAAAATACGGAAAAGGTTGTTTATAGATATGCTCCTAAGGAATTTGTTCCATTTTTACTTGCAATAAATTCCTTAGATGAAAACTTTTTTGAAAAAATCAACGATAACTATAAAAAATTTAGTTATGCATGTTCTTTAATGGCTGAAAATAGCGGAGAGAACCATTTAAAGCAAAAAGAATTTTTAGACCACTGTAAAAAAATTCTTTTAAGAAAGCAAATTAACGCCGTTTGCAAAGAGTAGTATTAATATAATTAAGTATTGTTAGGCTGTACATTTAACCGAGCGAGACAAGGCTCGTAAAATACCCCAAAGCAGGAGTTTAGTGACCTAAATGACTGTTTTGGGGTGTTTTACAGTAAACGAAATATCGCGTAGTTTTTCGACAGCCTAAAATTAGGGATTTTTTCTTGTGTTTTTTACTAATATATTGTAAAATAATTTCATGAAAAGATTTTACGAAAAAGACGTTTTTAAAACGAATAAAATTACAGGGGAAGAGTTCAAACATTTAAAAAATGTACTAAGATGTGACGTAGGAGAAGAAATAATTTGTTTGAATGGCGACGGCAACGAATATATTTCAGAAATAACTAGAATTGCCGACGGCTTTGCAGAAATAAAGATTAAAGAAGTAAAAAAATGTATGCGCGACCCTAAAATTAATATTACAGTTTTTATGGGGCTTCCTAAGGGTGATAAATTTGAATTTTTAATTCAAAAACTTTCTGAACTTGGCGTAAGTAATTTAATTCCTTTTGAAAGCTCTTTTACTATTGCAAAACCAAAGGATAAAAAACTAGACCGCTATAAAAAACTTGCAGTAGAAGCTTGTAAACAGTGCGGAAGAAGTAAACCTTTAAACGTTAAGGAGTGTATAACGTTTAAAAATTTACTTGAAAACGTTAAAAATTATGAGACGTGTTATTTTGCTTATGAAAATTCTTTAGAAGGGAATTTTGACGACGTAAAAGGGCAGCAGAACATTGCAGTAATTATTGGCGCAGAAGGCGGCTTTTCAGAAGAAGAGGCTAAAAAGCTAATTTTGGCAGGAGCAAAAGAAGTAAGTTTAGGAAGAAGGATACTTAGGTGTGAAACGGCTCCAATTTTTGCTGTTTCAGTAATAAATTATTTAACCAACAATTAAAGGAAAAAATTATGAAAATTTGTATTCACACACTTGGCTGCAAAGTAAACCAATATGAAAGCGACGTACTTGCCGAGTGCCTTAGAAAACTTGGGCATGAAGTTAGCACAGAGTTAGAAATTGCAGACGTATATATTTTAAATTCTTGCGCCGTAACAAATGAAGCGGAAAGAAAGAGTAGGCAGGCTATATCTAAATTTTACGCCCTAAACCCTAACGCCAGAGTGCTTGTTTGCGGCTGCGCTAGTGAGAAGGACGATTCTCAGTTTTCCGCACTTAAAAATGTGAACTATGTTTCTGGCGTTGCTAACAAAATGAAACTGATAGAAAAGCTAGAAGAAGACGGTGCGGAAATAGACCCGCTTCCAACGGCTTATGAAAACTTTGGGCTTTCCACGTCTTCAAACACTCGCGCATATGTTAAAATTCAAGATGGTTGCAATAACTTTTGTTCATATTGCATAATTCCGTATTTAAGGGGAAGAAGTAGAAGCCGAGATATTGTAAGCATATTAAACGAAGTTGAAGGGCTTGTATCCGGCGCTGTAAACGAAGATAAACCGTACATAAATGAGATAGTTCTTACAGGAATAAACCTTTCCGATTTTAAAATAGACGGTAAAAGTGGTCTTATTACACTACTGAAAGAACTTGACAAATTTAGTGTTAGAATAAGACTCGGAAGTTTAGAACAAGGGCTTATTTCGGACGAGTTTTTAAAGGAAGCAAAAAGCCTTCAAAATTTTTGCCCGCACTTTCACTTATCCATGCAGAGCGGTAGCAACACCGTGCTAAAACGCATGAACAGGAAGTATACAAAGCGCGAATACTTAAAATCCGTAAAAAAAATTAGAAAGTATTTTGAAAATCCTGCAATTACCACAGACGTTATAGTCGGCTTTTTAGGAGAAACGAACAAGGAATTTAAGGAAACTTTAAAAACAATAAAAAAAGCAAAATTTGCCAGTATGCACATTTTTCCATACTCTCTTAGAACTGGCACAGTTGCAGAAAAAATGCTTTTAAACGGTAAATATTCCTTAGTAGCTGGCGAAATAGTTAAAAAGCGTGTAAAAAAACTTGAAAAGTTAAATAGAAAGCTAAAAAAGAGATATCTTTTAAGCATATCGGGAAAAACTTTTCAAATGCTTGTGGAAACTGTGCACGACGGATACCTTGTAGGGCATACGGAAAATTTTGTAAAGTGCTATCTTCCTGCGGACAACGTAGAACTAAATACTTTGCAAAGCGTGGAAATTGTGGAGCCTTATAAAGACGGCGCGTTAGTTAAACTAAATTAATCGACAAAATAAGCGTGAATAAACTTGCGTTTTATAATAAAATTTTGGTATACTAATTAAGTTAATTATTTTAAGTTTTTTTGGGGGAAAGATGAAAATTGTAATAGATGCCTTTGGGGGAGATTATTCTCCGGGGGAAATTATAGAAGGTGCAGTTTTATCCGTTAAAAAATATAGCGATTTAACAATAATTTTAACGGGTAAATTGGGCGAAATAGATAAATATTTTACCACACACAAACTAAGCCGTGAAAGGATTGAAATTGTGGACGCACCTGACGTAATAGATGCTAACGAAGCTCCAACAACTGCCATAAAGCGCGAAGGCACGTCGCTTGGTGAAGCGTTTAATATTTTGAAAAATGATAGCAGTGTAGACGCACTTATTTCTTGTGGAAATACAGGTGCAATTCTAGCCGGCGGTTTTTTAAAGATTGGTAGAATTAAAGGAATATCTCGCCCAGCGCTCGCGCCATTTTTGCCAACTAAAAAGGGAACTAACGTTCTTTTAATAGACTGCGGCGCTAACGCAGATTGCAAACCTATAAACCTTGCGCACTTTGCAGTTATGGGGTCTATATACTACTCAGAAATAAAGGGTGTTGAAAGACCAAAAGTAGCACTTTTAAGTAACGGCACAGAAGAGCATAAGGGAAACGAGCTTGTAAAGGAAGCGTATAAACTATTAGAAAAACTACCAATAAACTTTGTAGGCAACATTGAAGCAAGGGACATAATTTCCGGCGATGTGGACGTTGTGGTTACAGACGGTTTTACTGGAAACGTTGCATTAAAGAGCATAGAAGGCGCAGTAAAACTTGCCATGAACGAAATTAAAACAGCAATAAAGTCTAGTGCTGTATCTATGTTTGGCGCGCTATTTTTAAAGGGTGCGTTTAAAAAAGTTAAAAGCACTATGGATTATAAAAAGTATGGTGGTTCGCCATTTTTAGGAACAAAAAAGCTAATCATAAAATCTCATGGCGACACCAAACGTGAAACGCTCTGCTACGCCGTAGACCTTGCGTATGACTCTGCAAAACTAAACATAAATTCAAAATTTCAAGAAGCGTTTTCTAAATTAGAAATTAGCGAGGAAACATGAAAGAGAATTTGAATAGAGTTAAGGATTATACTTTTAAAAATCCAAAGCTTTTAGAGCGCGCTTTAACTCATAGCTCGTATGCCAAGGAAAACTACGAGCGCTTAGAGTTCTTAGGGGATAGTATTCTAGATTTTATTGTAGGAGACTTTCTTTACGAGCGTGTGGAAGACGGCGAAGGCAAGCTCTCTAAACTTAGGGCAAGCTTTGTTTCAGAACAATATCTTCATAAAATTTTTGACGAGCTTAATATTTCTAAATACGTTAAGCTTGGCAAAAGTTACAAAACTGAATTAACTAAGGCGGTTAAGGCAGACATTTTTGAAGCTATTGTTGCTAGCATCTACTTAGACGGTGGGCTAGACGAAGCTAAAAAGTTTATAGTTTCTACTTTAAAGCTTGGAAATTATAAAACTATAAAAAATTTAGATTATAAATCTCAAATTCAAGAGTACTACCAAAGCCTAGATAAGAAGAACAAAATTACATATAAGCTTTTGTCGCAGGAAGGTTCGCCGCACAAGCCAACCTTTAACGTTGGGGTGTTTTTGAATAAAGAGCAGATTGGCTCGGGCACAGGCACGTCTAAACACGAAGCAGAACAAAAGGGTGCGGAAAGCATTATAAAGAAAATAAGGAAGGCTAAATAAAGGGGAAAATATGTATTTCAAACAGATACAAATTGCGGGGTTTAAATCCTTTGCAGATAAAACGGAAATTAAGTTTGATGACGGTGTAACCGCCATAGTTGGTCCTAACGGTTGCGGAAAAAGTAACGTTTCCGATGCTATTCGTTGGGTGCTTGGTGAGCAAAGTTCTAAAATGCTTCGTGGTACAACCATGCAAGACGTTATTTTTAACGGAACGGAAAAGAGAAAAAGCCTTTCTTACTGCGAAGTAACGCTTACTTTTAACAACCAAGATAGGTTCTTTAATTTCGATTACGACGAACTTGCAATAACAAGAAAGCTTTACCGCTCGGGCGAAAGTGAATACTTATTAAACAGAAATCCATGTAGGTTAAAGGATATTGTAAACATTCTTTACGATTCAGGTATTGGTAAAGACGGTTATTCTATTATCGGACAAGGTAAAGTTGAAGAGATTATCTCATCAAAGCCAGAAAACAGACGTGCAATATTTGAAGAAGCTGCCGGCATTGCGGGGTATAAATCTAGAAAGGTTGAAGCGGAAAGAAAACTTGATAGAACGCGTGAAAACCTAACTCGTCTTCGCGATATTATAGGGGAAATAGATAGGCAGCTTGGGCCGCTTAGAAAGCAAGCAGAAGTGGCTAAAAAATTCCTAGAACTTAAAGGCGTGTTAAAGGATTTAGAAGTAAACGCCTACCTTTATCAGTTCGACCATGCTAGCGCCACAAAGGAGCAAATTAACGTAAAATTAAACGCAATACTAGAAGAACTTTCTTTAAGACAAACAGAGCTTGTTACGTTAAACGCTAAGTATTCCGACAACATGGAGCAAGTGGCAAATTTAGATAAAAAGATGAACGAACTCCACGAAGAAATTTTAGCACTTACTGTAAACATAGAAAAGCAGGCAGGGGAAACAAAACTTATTCGTGAAAGAATAAACCATATAAACGAACAAAACGATAAAATAGAACTTGAAATTTTAAATTCAGAAAACACCATTAAAAAGCTAACTGCGGAAAAAGAATACAAAGAAAACAGAACGCAGGAGCTAAAAGAAAACTTAAAAGCGCTAAATTTAACTCAGGAAGAAATTAGCAGAGACTATTTAAAGATAGTAGACGAAATTACAAAAACGGAAAATGAAGCGGAAGAAAGCCAGCAAAGTATTATAAACGAGCTAGATAAGCTTTCCGATATAAAGAGCGACATCTCACGTTTTGAAGCGCAAAGGGATTTATTAAAAACAAATCTTAGCCAAAATAAAGAAAAACTTTCTAGCCTAGAAGTAAGAAGAAAAGAACAAGAAACTAGCTACAATTCTAGCAAAGAAGCTTATGAAAAGTTAAATAAAACAAAACAAGAAGTAAGCAAAGCTTATGCTGAAAAGAAGTTCAGGGTAGATAGTCTTATTTCTGAAATATCCGACGAAGAGCAGGAAAAGCATAACATTAGTGCTAGAATTCAGGTGTATGAAAATAGAAGAAAACTTCTTTCTGATATGCAGGCGGAATACGAAGGCTATGCGTATGCCGTTAAAAAACTTTTAAAGGAAGCTGAGAAAAATTCTGGAATAAAATCTAGAATGGTGGGCGTGCTTGCGTCGCAAATTAAAGTACCGGAAAAGTTTGAAACGGCAATAGAAGTAGCTCTTGGTAACGCTGTTCAAAACATCATCACCTTTGATGAAAACGGCGCTAAGGATTTAATTAATTTCTTAAAGCAAAATAGTTTTGGTAGAGCAACTTTCCTTCCAATTTCTTCCATGAAGCCAAGAAGAATTAGCCCGGAAGATAGAAGAGCAATACTTTCTCAGGGTTCTTTCGGCGTGGCTAGTGAAATCATTAGTTTTAGCCCACAGATTCAAAACGTTATAGAAAACTTGCTTGGTGCTACCGTAATTGTCGACACGTTAGAAACTGCGGTAAAACTTGCTAAAAACACTAGATTCTCATTTAAAATTGTAACGCTTGACGGCGATATTGTTAATCCAACCGGTTCTATGACTGGTGGTTCTAAAAAGGCGGAAGCTTCTAACCTTATAAGCCGTGAAAGAGAGATAGGTACGCTTGGAACAGAAATAGAAAAATGTAAACAAGAGCTTGTTAAAAAGGCTGAATACATTAAAAATCTTACGGAAGAGCTATCTAATACTAAAAAACTTGTAGGCGAACTTGAAACGAAGAAATCTGACGTAGAAGTTGAAGAAGCAAAAGAGAGAGAAAAGGCGGAAGCACTAGGTTTAATTTTAACACAGTTAAACAATGAAAAATTAAGCCTTGAAAACGATATAGAAAAGCTTACATCTCAAATAGACTACTTAGAAAGCGAGCTTTCTGGAAAGAGCATAGACACGAACTTTAAAGGCAAGGTAAGCGAAAATCAACAAGAGAGCAAAAACAAGGCAAACGCACTAAAAGAGCAGAGGGAAAAGTTAAATTCTGATTTAACAACTGTTCGCGTTAAAATTGCTTCAATAGAAGCAGAAATCACGTCACTTGAAAGCGATTTAAATAGAATTAAACTTCAAATTTCAGAAACGCTTCAAGCGGAAAATACAAATAGAGCAGAGCTTGAAAAGAACAAAACGCTAGTGGAAGAAGCCGAAGCTATGATAAAGGCTCAAATTGAAGCAAACACATCAGTTGAAGCTAAAGCAAAACTAGATTCAATAAAGCAGGAGCAGGAAGATATTGAAAATAGAAAAACAAATCTTCAATCAGAGCTAAAAGTGTTTGAAGAAAAGAGAACTGTGCTTCTAGACGAATTAAGCAAGATAAACGAAAAGAAATATAATCAAGAAATGCTTTTAAGTAAAGTAGATTCCGACTTAGAGCAGATGCAAGAACGCATCTTTGAAGAATACTCCTTAACTTATCAAACGTGCCTTGAATTTAAAAGACCAGATTTCAACATTGAAGAAGGCATGCCAGAAATTAGTAGAATAAAGAAGGAAATTCAAAAGCTTGGCTACGTTAACGTGAACGCCATTGAAGATAGCAAAACACTTCTTGAAAGATATGAAGAACTTTCAACACAAGAAGCGGATTTAAGCAAGGCAGAAGAAGATTTGAATCAAATAATCTCCGAGCTTTCCACAGAAATGGCAACGCGTTTTGAAACTCAGTTCAATAAAATTAATGAAAACTTTAAAACCACATTCCGCGAACTTTTTGGCGGTGGAAATGCAAGGCTTGAACTTACGGAAGCAGACAATCTTTTAGAAGCAGGTGTAGATATAGTAGCTGAGCCGCCAGGCAAAAAGCTTCAAAACATAACGCTTCTTAGCGGCGGCGAAAAGGCGTTAACTGCTATTGCAATACTGTTTGCAATACTAAAATTAAAGCCAATGCCATTCTGTTTACTAGACGAAATAGAAGCGGCGCTAGACGAAGCAAACGTAGAAAGGTTTGCTCAGTATTTAAAACGTTTCTCTAAGGTTACGCAATTTATAGTTATCACGCACAGAAAGCCAACCATGGAACTAGCCGATAGCCTATACGGCGTTACAATGGAAGAAAAGGGCGTTTCTAAAATGGTATCTGTTAAGCTTAGCGAAGCGGTTAAGAATGTTAAAGGTCAGGAGGAATTAAGTAGTGGGGCTGTTTAAAAAAATAGCTGAAGCGTTAAGAAAAACGCGTGAAGCTTTTAGAAGAAAATTGGACGCCTTGTTTAGCCATGGCGAATTAAACGACGAATTCTATGAAAAACTAGAAGATATATTAATTTCTTCTGACGTTGGAGTAGAGTCTGCTATGGAAATTTGCGAAGAGTTAAGAACTAGGGCTAGAAAGGAAAAGTTAAGAACGGCAGAAGATGTTCGCGGGCTTTTAAAAGAAATTATAGAAGAAGACATGCAGGCTGAAAATGATTTTAAAATTGAATATCCTGCTGTAATTACTATTGTTGGTGTAAATGGCGTGGGCAAAACCACAAGCATAGGAAAGCTTGCAAACTACTTTAAAAGTCAAAAAAAGGACGTCTGTCTTGTTGCAGGCGACACTTTCCGTGCTGCTGCAAGCGAGCAACTTTCCGAGTGGGCGGCTAGAAATAAAGTGAGAGTAATAAAGCACGAAGAAGGCGCAGACGCTGCCGCCGTTGTGTTTGACGGAATTACAAGCGCCAAGGCTCGTAAAACAGACGTTTTGATAGTGGACACAGCAGGTAGGCTTCACACCAAAACAAATTTAATGGAAGAACTTGGAAAAATTAACCGTGTTATAGAGCGTGAATATCCAGAGGCAAATAAATATACATTTATAGTTTTAGATGCTACCACTGGTCAAAACGCGCTATCTCAAATAGAGCATTTTAATGAATATGTAGACCTAGACGGTATAATTCTTACCAAGCTAGACGGTACAGCTAAGGGCGGCGTTGTGATTACTATTTCTCGAGAATATAATCTTCCAGTTGTATTTATTGGTGTAGGTGAAGGAATAAACGATTTAGAAGAATTTAATGCCAAAGATTTTGTAGATAATTTATTTTAATAATTAATTAATAATTAAATTTAATAAAAAAATAAGCGAAAATTCATTTTTTCGCTTATTTTTTATAAATTTTTATTTATTTATTTATTTATTTATTTTTGAATTTCGTTTTCAAATTC
>ERZ1643251.2409-NODE-2409-length-19097-cov-5.970644_pt1 | contig 19097 bp, 12 predicted proteins | sample MGYA00579261_ERZ1643251 | MGnify/ENA primary metagenome ERZ1643251 (study PRJEB29033, sample SAMEA4952267) | chicken gut metagenome | biome: Broiler Chicken; feature: Gastrointestinal Tract; material: Caecum | place: Ireland | collected 2018 | study: Broiler...
AGTTCCCGCTGTTCACCGGCTGACCGTGCATTATGTCCGGCGCAGTTCCCGCTGTTCACCGGCTGACCGTGCATTATGTCCGGCGCAGTTCCCGCTGTCTACCGGCTGACCGTGCATTATGTCCGGTGCAGTTCCCGCTGTCCACCGGCTGGCCGTGCATTATGTCCGGCACAGTTCCCGCTGACCGCTGACCGCCGACCGCACGTCCGACCGCTGGCAGATATTGTGCGTTGATTTTACTCGTCATGTATGGTATAATAAAGGCATACGGATAACCTTTGTCCGTATGCCTTTTCATATGGACTCGTTCCGAATTCGGACGAGCTTATATTTTACAATACCAAAAGAAGGACGGTATACAATATGCCAATACCAAAAAAACTCATAGGGCTGATATCCGCCGCCCTGACAGCCTCAAGCTTCGCACTCAGCGCGAATGCGGTGGAACCGGTACATACTACAATTAATGGCAATCCGGTCGATATGGAAGCCCGACTGATCGGGCAGACTACATACGTAAGTTATGAGAGCGCGAGCGAGCAGTTCACAGCCGCGACCGGCAGCTCGCATGAAATCAGCGTCGTCGCGGGCGAGAATTACATAACGGTCAGCGGCCGATATCTCGGCGGCTCGGAGAATCTGATAATCGACGGCGCGCTGTTTATACCGATACGCTCGATTGCCGAGGTGTACGGCGCCAATGTGAGCTGGGACGACGCGACCCGCTCGGTCGGACTGACGACAGAGAGCGGCTACGAATTTGAGTCGGGCGACAGCTACTACCGCGACGACGAGGTCTACTGGCTCTCGCGCATCATAAACGCGGAGTCTGCCGGCGAGCCGATGACCGGAAAAATCATGGTCGGCAACGTGGTTCTGAACCGCGTCCGGCACGACGATTTCCCGAACACTATCTACGGCGTTATCTTCGACAGCAAATTCGGCGTCCAGTTTACGCCGACCGCAAACGGCACGATCTACAACACGCCGACCGCCGAGAGTGTCATCGCCGCGAAGATCGTGCTCGACGGCTATACTTTGTCGCGTGACGCGCTCTACTTTCTGAATCCCGCGATCGCGACCAGCTCGTGGATCACCGAAAACCGCTCGTATGTGACGACCATCGGCAATCACGACTTCTATTCATAATTCGAACACAAATCTAAAAATTTTGATATAATCCTCCATAGCGGCTGTACCGCCGGCGGCACAATGTCGGTCGACTGTACAGCCGCTTCTATGTATTTTAGTAATGTTTTTTACCTTATTTAATAATGTAAATTACATTGACAACCCCTGCTGCCTGTGGTATACTGAAACCAACTCCGGGATATTCCGGAATTATAATCGGAAAGGATGATATCACAAATGGCACAGATAGTATCAAAGGCAGAATACGAGCAGCAGTGCGCTGCTACGCGTGACCGCCGCATGGCTTGGTGGCGCGAGGCGCGGTTCGGAATGTTCATCCACTATGGACTATATTCACAGCTCGGACGCAACGAGTGGGTGCAGCTGCACGAGAACATTCCGCGTGACGAATACGCGCGTCTCGCCGACACGTTCAGACCGCGCGAGGGCATCTGCCGCGAGTGGGCGTCGCAGACGAAGACCGCGGGAATGAAGTACATGGTGCTGACGACGCGTCATCACGAGGGCTTTTCACTCTGGAACAGCAAGGTCAACCCGTACAACTCGTTCAACTCCTGCGGACGCGACATCGTCGCCGAATTCGTCGACGCCTGCCGCGAGTTCGGACTTGGAATCGGCTTCTACAGCTCGCTTATGGACTGGCACCACGAGGACGGCTACAAGTGCGCGTATGACACCGCCGCGCGCCGCCGTTTCCTCGACTACATCGAGGCGCTGAACACCGAGCTGCTGACAAATTACGGCAAGATCGACATACTCTGGTACGACGTACCCTGCCCTATGGAAAACTGGGAGGGCTGGGATTCGCTCGAACGCAATCAGCGTCTGCGCGAGCTTCAGCCGGATATCATCATCAACAACCGCTCGCGCCTGCCCGAGGACATCGGCACGCCAGAGGGTCACGTCACCGCTGAGGCGAACGACTGGGAGGCCTGCATGACCTTCAACGACATCTCGTGGGGCTATGTCGACGCCGCGCAGGCGACACCGTACGTATACACCGCGCCGCGTATCTTGAAGATGCTGAACACCGCGTCGGCAGGCGGCGGAAATCTGCTGCTCAACATCGGACCGGCTCCGGACGGCAGCGTGCCGAGCGACGCGGTAAAGCCGCTGAATGAGGTCGGCAAGTGGCTCGAGCGCAACGGCGAGGCGGTCTATCCGGTGCGCCGTCCGAAGGGCTTCATGCGCGCCGGCGGCAACGGCGTCTGCGCGACGACTCAGAGCGCAGACGGCAAGATAGTCTACCTCTGGAACTGGATCTGGCCGTCCTATGGTGAGATGGGCTTCGGCGGCTACATGAGCGCGCCCGAGAGCGTGACTCTCATTGACGGCACGCCGATCGACTTCGAATACAAGGGTCAGCGCATATTAATGAAGAATCTGCCGAAATCCGCGCCCGACCCGCTCGGCGTGACGATAATCAAAATGACCTTCGCGTCCCCGCCCGAGTGGTACCGCGGCACCTACTATCCGCAGATAAGCGGCGGATACGACCGTTCAGGCGGCAACAAGATCTGACGCCGCGGCAGGAGCTGACGCTTCGGCTGAATTGACGTGCGGCAAGATTTGACGCTGCGGCAAGATTTGACGCTGCGGCAGAAGCTGACGCTTCGGCAGGAGCTGACGCTGCTGTAACGCTCGGTTTGATTCAATATTCAAGCGGCTTTGCACATCTCCCCGCTCTATGAATACAGAGCGGGGAGATTTATATTCACCCAATTTGAGCAGCCAATTCAAAATACAATTGTCGATTCAATTTGTCGTCCTCGTATATTTACGCAAATTTACGCGGCAATTAATTTAATACGCTAAATCGCTTGACTTTGTGTCCGAATTGTGATATAATCATGCTGTGTGTGAAATGAGTTTCGCCTTTTCACGCGAGATGAATTTATATAAGTTGATTTTATATGCGGGAGGTAATATTATGAAAAAAATCATCTTATCGGTTGTTTTCACAATGCTGCTGTCAGTCTGCCTGACATTTGCGTTGAGCGCGGACACGCAGACTGTCGATATCGATGTGTCAGCTCCGGTCGACACCGAGCAGCCGTTCAGAATCAACTTTCTCGAATATCTGCCCAAGGAAACAGAGCTTTCGTCAGGCAAACTGCTCTACCATGACAGCAGTATAGTCTCCGGTTTAACCGCTCCGATATTGCAACAGAATGGATACATGAAATTCAGCACCCGAGCCTTTGAGGAGCCGGTGTCAACGACCCTTGTAGTCGAGCTGACCACCGCTGCCGGCGAGACTATCATATGCAATATCAATGTAAGCCTCATCGGACAGTACATAGTCAACATCACCGCCGAGCCGCAGAATGTGCTGTACGACGGCAATCCGCATTTGGGATATATCAATCTCAGCGGAAAGCTCACCGACGGCTCGGACTTCGGCGGCGAATACGCGGTCACCTATAAAAAAGACAACGGCGAAATTTTCTTGTCCGAGCCGGTTGAGGTCGGCACATATGAAGTCACGATCACGCCCAAGGATACCGAACACTACAAAGGTCAGCTGACCTTCAGCTTCAGCATTATCGAGGAAGCCGACGCCAGATATCAGACCGCGCCCGGACAGAGCTGGCAGTACGGCTCGTTCGCCGAGGCTGTGGCAAACTCGTATGACGGCGGCACAATATATCTTATCAATGACGTCGAGCTCACATCGACTGTCTCGCTTGCAAAAAGTCTGACTATAACCAGTGACGGCGCGGCAAAATCAATATCCACAACAAAGGATAAGCACAGCTATCTGCTTCAGATTTCCGATGCTGTGGAGCTGAATAATGTAATTGTCGACGGCGGCAGCGAGCAGGGACTGACCGCGTCGAGAGGACTCATCGCGATAAACGGCGGCAGCCTCACGCTCGGCGACGGCGCGGTCGTGCGCAATAACAACAACACGACCGCAAACGGCGCGTCCGGCGGAGTCTGCCTGATCGACGGCGAGCTGTATATTCAGGAAGGCGCGCAAATCTCGAACAACACCGCGCAGCTGGGCGGCGGTGTCTACATAGTCAGCGGCAGCGTCGTTATGTCTGGCGGAGAAATTTCAGACAACACCGCGACGACGTATGGCGGCGGCGTGTATGTGTATAACTCCAACTCGTTTTTCACACTCGAGTCCGGAACAATCTCAAATAATAAGGCAATCAAAGTCGGCGGCGGAATCTTTGTCAACATCGACGGCACGCTCGAGCTGCACGGCGGAAGTGTAGCCGACAATAACGCGGTCATTCACGCCGGAGGAATTTATTGCTCGCCGTTTGGCAATATCATCATAAGTGGAAATCCGATCGTGACCGGCAACACCTCTGGCGAGGAGACCGACGGCGGTCTTTATCCGGACGGAGCCCCCAATTACGGCTATTCAAATATAGAAATCGCCGGACTCACCTCCGGCGCGGCGCTCAACTTCTATACATGGCTTGAATGTGATAATCTGCTGTTGGCGACCGGCAATAACGGATACACGATCACCGCGCAGGATCTTGCGGCATTACATTTTCTGAACGACCAATACGTGCTGCGTCTGGACGGCAGCGGCGAAGTTATACTGTCGGACGTGACCAATGAGGAACCGCTCGAGGTGACTGTCGGCTCGACCTCGACTGAGTACTATACCGGCACCGCGGTTCGGCTGACTGCCGAGGAATACGACGACAAGGAATTCAGCCAATGGCAGGGACTCGAACGGCTGATTCGAGACGGATATCTCACCGAAGCCGACAAAAACAAACCCGATATCGTATTCATAATGCCCGATTATCTGGTCGATGTGACCGCACTATACACGCCGATAGATCAAGAGCCTGACGAACCCGAACCCGACGATTCCGACGACGACTTCATCTGGCTGCTTCCGATATTGAATCAAACCTTCGACGTCACCGCGTCCGCGACCGACGGCGGCTCGATCTCGCCTGCCGGCACAGTCGAGGTGCGCTTTGACGGCAGCGTCAGCTACACCCTGACGCCTGACGACGGTTATATGCTCGCCGATTTCATAGTCGACGGCGAAAGCCGAATCGACGAGGTCGGCGCCGACGGCACATACACCCTCGAGCGGGTGCGCGAAGACCATACGATTGAAGCCGTGTTCGCGCCGCTGCCGTGGGAAAACCCCTACTCGGATATCGACGAGGAAAGTCCCTATTATGACGACGTCAGATTCATGACCGAAAATGGGCTGATGGACGGTCTGCCTGGCGGATTGTTCGCGCCCGACCTGACATTGAGCCGCGCGATGGCGGTGACTATACTCTGGCGCGTCGAGGGCTGTCCGGTCGTCAACTACCTGATGCAGTTTGACGATGTGCCCGAGGACGAGTGGTACAGCGAGGCGGTTCGCTGGGCGTCGGCAGAGGGAATTGTCAACGGCTACGACGATATCACCTTTGGTCCGAACGACGAGGTTACGCGTGAGCAGCTCGCGGCGATACTCTACCGCTATCTGCAATACCACGACGGCGGCTTCGATGGACTGTGGATGTTCCGTCTCGACTACGAAGACGCCGCCGACGTATCCGACTGGGCATACGAGCCGGTCTGCTGGCTTTTGATGAACGACATCTACCCGAGCCGCGACGGACTGCTCTGCCCGACTGAGCCGGCGACCCGCGCCGAAACCGCGTCAATGGTACACGCGCTCGTCGATATTATGGCCGAGTCGAATGTAAGCGGCGATGACGAGGAGTGAGCGCGTCCGACTTGATTCGCCAGGCAGCCGAAGCAATGCCCCCGCTTCGCGGGAAGACAAAAGTCAAGCAATCGATTCACCCGACAACCGAAGCGATAACGCTTTATTTTGCGAATCGATTATTCGCTGAATCGATTATACGCTTTTTTACTCAAACTGAAAATACGCTTGACAGCTAAATATCATGCTTGACAGCTTATTTTATATTATTTTTATTGTCGTGCCGGAAATGACCGCGCACGGCGGGAAGGACTATCATGAAAAGAATCATCGCATTAATGCTCGCGGCACTGCTCGCCGTGACGCTGCTCGCGTCCTGCGGCAGCTCGAAGAAGTATATCGTCCTCGACGACAACTTCGGCGCGGAGGAATACGCTATCGGCTTCCGCAAGGAAGACTACGCGCTCGCCGCAAAGGTACAGGAGATACTCGACGAAATGGCTGCCGACGGCACTGCCGGCAAGATTGCCGAGGAGTGGTTCGGCAACAAGGACGCGTTCCTGACCGGCAAGGAATTCCCACGTGAAATGCAGACGGTCGAGGGCGACGAGTCGCTCCAGTATATCCTTGACAAGGGCACGCTCATCCTCGGACTCGACGAGAACTTCCCGCCTATGGGCTACCGCGATTCCGAGACCGGCAAAATCGTCGGATTTGACATCTCGCTCGCCGAGGAAGTCGCGAAACGGCTCGGAGTCGAGCTGATCCCGCAGCCGATCGACTGGAACTCGAAGGAGCTTGAGCTCTCGGGCAAGACGATCGACTGCATCTGGAACGGCTTCTCGATAAACCCCGAGCGCACCGAGGAGATGTTCATGTCGAAGCCGTATGTAGCCAACGCGCAGGTAATCATCGTGGCCGAGGACTCGCCTATCAAGACCAAGGCTGACCTCGCCGGCAAGAAGGTTGCCGTACAGGCGGGCTCGTCCGCAGTCGAGGCTATTATGGGCGACACCGCGACCTATGACGCTATCATGAACGGCGGCGAGCTGGTCGAGTTCGCCGACAACATCACCGCGTACCTCGACCTCAAGGCAGGCCGCGTCGACGCGTTCGTAGTCGACAAGGTCGTCGGCGAGTGGATAATCAAGAACAACTGACGATATGTGGGGAGCTTTCGGCGAAAGCTCCTCGATTTTATTTTGCGTGAATGCCGGTTGGCAGTGCAATTTCCGACGCCGCGATATTGCCGCCGCAGGATAGGGCATAACTGCCGGGGTATGCGGAATTGTCGCGGCGATAAATAAATTGCCGCCGCGGTATACCGCATTGCCGCCGCGTCAAAATACAGCCGGCAGGTCAAATCCTGCAAGATATATCCGGCAGGATATATCCGGCAGGATATATCCTGCTACAGCCAATACCGTTCCGGTCGGTCGCTCATCAGCGACGCGCCGCCGTCCATGACCAGCTCCGCGCCAGTCACCGACGCCGCCGCGGCCGAATCGAGAAATATCACCGCGGCGGCGACTTCCTCCGGACGGCACCAGCGCTTCAGCGGGATTTTGTAGTAGGTGTCCTCTTTTTTTCCGAGCCGCGGACTGCCGGTGTCAGTCCAGCCGGGCGAGATCGTGTTCACGCGGATTCCGAGGTGCGCGAGCTCTGCCGCGCTGTGCCGCGCAAGCTGCACGAGTCCGGCTTTGACCGAAGCGTATGCCGCCGCGCGCGGTGTTTGCATATGCGCGTTGTTCGACGCGATTACGACGATACTCGGCCCGCGGCTGTCGGTATCCGGCATACCGCGGTTGGTATGAGCGGCGCCGTCTCGCTCGGGTTGATTATGTGCGGCACATCCGGCGCCGTCCCTCTCGGTTTGACTGTGTGCGGCACATCCGGCGCCGTCCCTCTCGGTTTGACTGTATGCGGCACATCCGGCGCCATCCCTCTCGGTTTTGCCGGAATCTCCCACGTCACAGCCACTGCCTACGCGCGGCATCAGCCTTGCCGCCGCGGCTATGCAGTAGTACGAGCCCTTCAGGTCGAGCGAATACATCAGATCGAAGTCGACCTCGTCGAGCGAATCGAAATCGGCGGTCTTGGTGACTCCCGCGTTGCAGACCAGCAGATCGAGCCGCCCGAACTGCTTCTCATATTCGCAAAACAGCGCGTCCGCCCCCGCCTTTGACGTAAGACTCCCGCCGATTGCCGCCGCGCGCACGCCGCATTTCTCGGAGATTTTCACCGCCTTGAGCGCCGACTCTCCGCTGCTGTTGTAGTGTATCGCGACATTGTAGCCGGCGCGCGCCAATCCGAGCGCGATTCCCCGCCCGATTCCGCTGCCCGCTCCGGTCACAAGCGCGCATCTCGTGTTCATATCAATTCCTCCTATTTGGTTCGGTTTTCATATGCTCCTTTACGGTATCTGTCTATACTTTGCGGAGTCATTTCATTTGATTTTACGGTGCCATTTCATCCGACTTTGCGGAGTCATTTCATCTGATTTTGCGGCACCTATTTCATTCGAAGCCATTCGGGCTGTATGCCATTGTCGACCCGCGGATACACAGCTCCGACTTCATCAGTATCTTTATATTCATAATCGACGGCGACTGCATCAGGTAGTTGATCGCGTTCGCCGCCTGTATGCCCATCTCACGCGCGGGTATGTGCACCGTCGTCAGCGGCGGGTTTATATACGCCGCCAGCTCTACATCTCCAAATCCGACGACCGACATATCCTCGGGCAGCCGCAGCCCCGATTTCAGCAGCTGCTTCTGCACGCCCAGCGCGATCACATCCGACGCGGTCAGAAGTCCGGTCGGACGGCGCTCCGGCTCGAGCCGCAGAACCTCGCGCGCCGCGCGCTTGCCGTAGTCCTCGCTGTACGCCCCCGACAGCACCCAATCGCCGTCGACCTCGAGCCCGTGCTGCTTCATCGCCGCAAGATATCCGTCGCGGCGCAAAGTCGAGTTGCGCAGCGACTCCTCCCCCATAACAAATCCAATCCTGCGGTGTCCCAGCTTGATAAGATGCTCGGTCGCGTGACAGACCGCGGCGTAGTCGTCGAGGTTGACATAGCTCACCCGCTGATCGTCAAGCAGGCGGTTGACCGCCATGACCGGAGCGTTTCGCTGCTCAAGCAGCTTGGGTATCACTATGTCCTCCTGCTCGCGGCGCGTGCGGATGAAGATATAGCCGTCAGCCTTTGCCGACAGCAGCGCGCCCGCGCCCCGCTCGGCGTCGCCCAGCATAAACAGGCTGTTGCCGATATTCAGCTCGTTCAGCCTCGAGGTCAGCCCACCGAGGATTGTATATACGGTCGGATGCGAATGTATACTCCGGTCGGTGTCGTCCGACAGGACTATGCAGACCGTGCGCGCACGGTCGGACGGCTTGACGCGCGGTCGGCGGACATAGCCCTGTTCGTTCATCACTCGCTTGACCCGCTCACGGGTCGCGTCGTCGACGCAGTCCATGTCGTTTAGTACGCGCGACACCGTGCTTATTGACACTCCGGCGAGCCGCGCTATATCCCTCACCGTCGCGCTCATAGTATGAACAGCTCCGATACGCGCTCGTAGTATTCGTCGAACAGCCGGTCGAAATACCGGTCCGAGACAAACGACGGCTCACGGCAGAAGTCCGAGTCGATAAAGCCCCGCCGCTTCAGTATCCGCTTCTCGAAATATATTATCATCTCGACGTTCTGACGGATGTGGTTCAGTATCTCGAGCAGCCGCGCGTGAATCCGCATCGCTTCAGAGCGGTCACCATTGGTCAGCGCGTCGTATAGCCGCCTGTATACGTCAAACATCGAGCAGCCCGGCATCACGCCGACCGCGCCGCGGTCGAACGCCTCGATCATCTGATATCCGGCGTTTCCGGCGAACACCCTCGCCGACGGCTGACGGTTGAGCAGCGAGCTTATGTATCCGCCCGACGGCTTGCACTCGATTTTGTAGTAGCGCGCGTTCTCGCTCTCCTCGGACAGGCGGCAGAGAATCTCGGGCGGAATTGTCACTCCGGTCTGCTCGGGCGCGTACTGAATCATCACCGGCAGCTTTACCGCGCGGCAGACCGCGAGCATATGCCGGTAGATCTGCTCGCCCGACGGCTTCAGAAAGAAGGGCGGCAGCAGCATCAGGCAGTCGGCGCCGAGCGCTTCGAGCTTCTTCGCCTCCTCGACGGCGGTATAGGTCGAGTGCTTGGTCACCGACATTATCAGCGGAACATTCAGCCGCGGCGCCTCCTCGGCGGCGATGCGCGCGAATCGGGTCTGCTCGGCGTCGCTCAACTTGTAGTATTCGCCCGCGATGCCGAACAGGGTCAGCGCGCCGCAGAGCTTCTCACCGTATATGCCGTCCGAATCCGCAGCCGTGCGGTCAGGTTCTGCGGCTGTACAGTCAGACAGACTGCCACCTGCCGCTCCGGCGGTTTTGCTTGCCGCACAAACTTCACCCGCTGCCATACACCCCGCGTTTTCCTTCCGCTCGCTCGCGAGTATATATAGCAGCCGCCGCAGGCTGTCCTCGTCGAGCACGCCCGACGGCGTGAACGGCGCGGCTATTATGGGACAAATCCCCTTGATTTCATGTATTTTCATGTGCTCATCACAGCTTTTTGAAACAAAAAGCTCCCTTCCCCCCGTAAATCAAATGAATTACAACCGCGGCTGCCCGTGCCGTGCTTCATGTCATTAATTATATCAGCTTGCGGAGTCAAATGCAAGCGTTATGTTTGTTTCATATTGTTTCATAGCCAAAATCTCTGGACAACGCGCATTATTTGTGGTAAATTATATGTAACCAGGTCTGAAAAGCCATTTTCAGACTCACGCGTATTGCGGCTCAGCCAAACCGTCGCAAACATCAACCATGAAAGGCAGATCCTGCTGTAGCAAGTCATGCCTATAATTATGAAACGAGGAACTCGATATGATTTACGATAAAAGCCTGTCCGAATACCCACGGCTCGCCGGCGAGACCGACGACTCGCCGAGACTCAGGCGCGCTGTAGCCGACTGCGCGAACGGCATATTGTACATCCCGCGCGGCGTGTATCTGCTCGCGTCGCCGATTGTCGTCGACAACTTCGCGTCGCTGTATATGCACCCCGCCGCGATACTCAGAGCAGCGGCCGAGATGGACTTCGTCGTCACGTGGGACGGCGGCGCGCAGTATGAGAATCTGATTGTAAAGACGCCCGACGGCGAGATCTTCGACAATCTCAATATGTTCATCCGCGGCGGCGACATCGACGGCGCGGGGCTGGCGAGCTGCCTGTGCGTCCGGCACTACCACCACTTCACGCTCTCTGACATCGCGCTGCACAACGGCAAAAAATACGGGCTGTATACCGGCGGCGGTCACGGCTACGAGCTTATCGCGAACAACGTCTACGCGAAATGCACACTGTCCGGACTCGCCGGAAACTGCGGAATCTGCTCGCGGCTGTCGGACAGCCACTACACCGACTGCATAGTTGTCGACTACACGGTCGGCATCGAGATCGCCGGCTCGTCGAACCGGCTGACCCGCTGCCATGTCTGGGGCGGGATTGTCAAACCACTTCACGGCTACACGCAGGACGAGTGGTGCGCGCTCTACAACAAGCGCAAATTCGGCGCGCCCGACGCCGGCTCGCCTGACAGCTGGTTCTCGGACAATCTGCCCGAAATGCTGTACGATTCGGTCTGCTTCAAGATCAGCGGCTGCTCAAACAATCTCGAGGTCTGCTATGCCGACACCGGCATGACCGGCTATCTGATGTCGGGCAGCGACAATTACCTGAACTGCTGTCAGAGCTACAACAACACCCGCTTCGGCATGGACGGCGACACGATAATCCGCCACACCGGCGGCGCGCTGCACATGAGCGGCTGTGTATTCCGCAAATGCGCGCCGAACACGAAGCTCTACGAGGGCAGCGGCAAAGGGCTGTACATACTCGACACCGCGACGGTGGGACCGGACGACTTCCGCTTCCCGAATTCCGCCGCCGACAGCTCGGGCAGGCTGAATCCATACGCGGGGTAATAAGGAATATTTGCCATGATCAAAAACAACTACTCGCCCGAATGGAAAAAGCGCGGCGACCGTAATGGTCTGATTCGCAACGCGCTTCTCAAATCAATGGGTTACACCGACAAGGACATCGAAAAGCCGATAATCGGCATAATCAACACCTGGGCGGAGACCAACCCCGGGCACTATCACTTCCGACAGCTCGCCGAAGCGGTCAAGCGCGGAGTCTGGGCGGCGGGCGGCTTCCCGCTCGAGGTCAACACGATGTCGATCTGCGAGGTCTTTTTCGACCTGTCGAGTCTCATATACCGCAACCTGCTTGCGATGACCACCGAGGAGCTGATCGAGCGCCACCCGTTCGACGGCGTCGTACTTATTGGCGGCTGCGACAAGAATATACCCGCGCAGCTGATGGCCGCGGCGTCGGCGGACAAGCCGACGATCTTCCTGCCCGGCGGCGCGATGCTGCCCGGCAGCTTCAAGGGTAAGAAGCTGGTCTGCGGCACCGACTCGTTCTACATCTACGACCGCTACACATCCGGCGAAATTTCGCTCGACGAGATGACCGGCTACGAGGGCTGCCTGTACGGCAGCGCCGGCGCCTGCCCGATTATGGGTACGGCCAACACCTGTCAGGCGCTGTCCGAGGCTATGGGCATAGCCCTGCCCGGCTCGGCGTCCTGCCTCGGACTGTCAGCCGAAAAGGCGCGGTATGCCGAGGAAACCGGCCGCGCGATTATGACGCTCGTCGAGAAAAATATCACCTGCCGCGACATAATCACGCGCGAGTCGCTCGAAAACGCGATCACCGTGCTGATGGCGTCGGGCGGCTCGACCAATCTTATAATCCACCTCATCGCGATCGCCCGCCGCGCCGGAATCGAGCTTTCGCTCGACGACTTCGAGCGAATCGGCCGCACGACGCCGGTGCTCGTCAACGTCAAACCGCACGGCAGCGGCGACGTCGGACTCGACTTCCACAACGCCGGCGGAGTCCGCGCGCTGATGAAGGAACTCGAGAGCAGACTGCACACCGACTGCCTGACCGTGTCCGGCGGTACGGTCGGCGAAAATCTCAAATCCGCCGACCTGCCGTACGACCGCGATATAATCAGGCCGCTTGACGACCCGCTCACATCGCAGGGCGGAATCGCGGTCCTGCGCGGCAATCTCGCTCCGCGCGGCGCGGTTCTGAAGCGGAGCGCGGCGAGCGAGCGGCTGATGCGCCACCGCGGACCGGCAAAGGTGTTCGATGACCTCGACGCCTGCCGGGCGTATCTGCTCGACGAGGGCTCCGATCTCGACGAAAATACGGTCGTCGTGCTTCGCGGTTATGGTCCCTGCGGCGCGCCGGGTATGCCCGAGGGCGGAAACTCGCTGCCGCTGCCGCCAAAGCTGAAGCGGAGGGGGATAACCGACTACGTCCGCGTCACCGACTCGCGTATGTCGGGCGGCTGCTTCGGCACGCAGGTGCTGCACGTCTCGCCCGAGAGCGCGGTCGGCGGCCCGCTCGCCGCGCTGCGCGACGGCGATATTATACACCTCGACGTCGACGCCGGTCTGCTTGAAGTCGAGCTGAGCGACGCCGAGCTGAAAGCGCGGCTTGACGGCTTCAAGCCGACGCTCCACCCCGAGATCGAGCGCGGCTTCGTGCGCAATTTCATCGACAATGTCACGCAGGCCGACGAGGGCTGCGACCTTACGTACCTGCAATACCGCTGACGCTGGCTGAAACAGGAGGCTGAACATGAACGAGTATATATATCGCCCGACGCCCGACGGAACTATCGTCGTATATCGTAACGGCAGTGAGCTGTTCAGACTGCGCGGCGAGGGATTGCTTTGGCAGAGCGGCACTGAATACCGCCGCGGCACCGGCTCTGAATCTACGCCCAACAGCGATATGCAGCCTGACAGTGGTATTCTGCCCGACAGCGATATTCGACCCGACAGCAATATTCGACCTGACAGCGATATTCGACCCGACAACGATATTCGACCTGACAGTGATATTCGACCCGATAGCGATATTCGACCCGACAGCGATGTTCGACCCGACAGCGATATTCGACCCGAATCCCGACGTTACATCTATAATTCAGTCGAAATATCCGCCGTTCCCGCGCCGGAAAATATGCTGACTCTGCGCTTCACGTCCGACCCCGACGCCGAGCTTGGCGAGCTCGCCTGTCCTTATCAGGTCGAGCCGCGCGCCGACGATATCCTGCTGATACCTCACTGCGAGGGCTTCGCTTTGCCTGCCGACAGCGACGTCGCCGGATTTCCCGAACGGCTGTACGCCGCGGGCGGCGGCGGGCTGTCGATGGCCTACTACGGCATACTGCGCGGCGGGAGCTGGCTGCTTGTCGCGATAATCACAAACCGCGACGCGCAGCTTTCAATCGAGCGCTCGAACAAGCTGCTCGCGCCGCGCGTGATCTGGCTTGCGCAGAAGGGCAGGTGGGGATATGCGCGCGAGCTGCGGCTGGTCTGCGGCGACGGCGGGATAAGCGAGCTCTGCGCGGCATATCGGCTGATCGCCGCCGAAAAGGGGCTGATAAAGCCGTTTTCCGAGCGGATAAACGAGAACCCGCTGCTCGGGCGTTTAGTCGGCGCGGCGAACGTCTGGCTCTGGAACGACGACGCTATGGACAAGCTCTACTCCGAGCGCGCCCAGAACACCGTCCCGACGAGCGCGCAGATCGAACGGCGGCTCGTCGTCGCGCGCGATATGCTCGCGTCGGGCATGGAGCGGCTGCTGTGGAGCCTGTTCGACGAGCACACCGACACTAGCGAGGTCGACAAGATAAAGCGGCTCGGATATCTCACCTCCTATTACGACATCTACACCGACGTGATACCGCACGATATTGCGCACCTGATCCCGCCGACCCGCGTCGACCGCTGTCAGCCGCGGTACGACCTCTGGCCCGACGGAGTCGCGGTATCGCGCGACGGCAGCCTGCAAAAGGCTTGGCAGCTGAAAGGCACCGACGGCCGCTTTTACTACCAGAACCGCATCTGCGACGCCTGCGCGCTCGACTGCGCCGCGCGCGAGGCTCCCGCTCACCGCGAGCGCACGCACATCGACGGCCGCTTCATCGACGTCAGCTGGGTCACATCGAACGAGTGCTGGAGCGACCGACACCCGCTGACCCGCTCGGACGCCATTGAATACAAGCGCCGGATGCTTCAGATGCTGCGTGAACACAATATGTTCGTCGGCACCGAAATCGGCTGCGAGGACGGAGCCGACCTGTTCGATTACAGCGAGGGTATGCTCAGCCCGCCGTTCTGCCGGCAGTACGACGCCGGACGGCGTATGTGCAGTCTGTACTACAATGACGAAATCGAGCCGCGGATACAATCGGTCATGCTGAACCCGAAGCTGCGCGCGCCGCTGTGGGAGCTCTGCTATCACGGCTGCGTGCAGTCCTACTGGTACTGGGGCGATTCAAGCTGCTGTATGCCCGAGCTGACGCGGCTGCGCGATATCTTCTGCCGACTGTACAGTCAGCCGGGGCTGTACAGCTTCCGCGTATCCGACTGGCCGCGGCTGAAGCCGTACATACTCGCGTCATATCGCGCGACCGTGCCGGCGGCGACGGTGGTCGGCTTCGCGCAGATGGAGCGCTTCGACGTCCTCGATTCCGAGCGGCTGATACAGCGGACGCGATTCTCGAACGGCGTCGAGGTCGTCGCCAACTTCAATCAGGTCGACGCGTACTATTACCGCGGGCAGGAAATAGCTCCGATGTCGTCCGAGCTGATTTTTCCCGAATAGTCAACACGGGATTGCCGGTATATTCGGCTCTCCACACCGCGATTGTCTGCGCATTTGCGCCGGCAATCGCTTTTTTATAAAAATTGTCTGAATATTTTTACAGAAGCGGTTGACAAATATATTAATGTGTGTTATAATTTTTGATAACATAGATTGTCATACATTTTATTATGTGCAAATTTGAAAGGAGAGTATACAAATGTCAACAAAGTCTGTATTATCAGTCATTTTCGCCGCTTCGCTTATTTTCACAGCAAGCTGCGCCGGCGGCAAATCATCAGACAATAATGAGACAACCACCTCGCCGGAGACGACCACCGGCTCATCCGAGGTCAGCGAAACTGAAGTTCCGCCGCCTGACATTGAAGCGGTCGACTGCGGCGGACGCGATTATGTGATATTGAACCGTCAGCACGGCGAATACTCGTACCCCTTTGCCGAAATCCTGTCCGAGGAGGAAAACGGCGACACAATGAACGACGCGGTCTGGGAGCGCAATTTATATATCGAGGAAAAATACAACTTGAACCTCGTCTCATACGAGGTTCCGACCGGCGATCAGCTCTCCACCGCGAAGCAGACGATTTTGTCCGGCGACTCCACATATGATCTCATAATGCCGATGATCAGCGACGGCTTTTCGCTCGCGATGGAGGGCTGCCTCACCGATATCTCGTCGCTTCCGCATATCGACCTTAAAAACCCGTGGTGGGTCGACAGCATGATAAGCGACACGTCGATCGGCAGCAAAAACTACATAATCTGCGGCGACATCAATGTTTCGGTGCTGAACGCGGTCGGCGCGACCTTTTTCAACAAGAACCTCGCCGAGGAGCTGGGAATCGGCGACCTGTATCAGATAGTCCGCGACTATGAATGGACGCTCGACAAAATGACCGAGCTTGCGCGGCTCGCGTCATATGACGTCAACGGCAACGCCGAGGTGGACAGCGGCGACCGCTTCGGGCTCGACTGCTCGACCTTCGCATGGCAGCCGCTGTTCTACGGCACCGGCTCGTCGATGATCACAAAAGACGAAAACGACATCCCGCATCTGTCGTGGGACACCGAACACAATCTCACCGCGCTTGGAAAGATAGTTTCGCTGCTCAACGAGCGCGCGACGACAATCTGCGTCAATCACTACAGCGAATTTTCGAGCGACCTCGGCGGCGCGACTTTCAATTTGTTTTCAAACGGTCAGGCGCTCTTCTTCTCGGAGGTAATGTACGGCGCGATGCAGCTGCGCGATATGCAGGACGACTTCGGCATACTGCCCTTGCCGAAATACGACGACTCACAGGATTCGTATTATTCGTACGTCCACACAAATAACAGCTCGACCTCGTGCGTGCCGATTACCAACAGCGACCTCGACCTCGCGGGTCGGCTGCTCGAGGACATGGCGTACAAGTCATACACCACCGTGCGCCCAGCGTTCTACGACGTCGCGCTCAAGGTCAAATACTCGCGCGACGACGAGTCGGCCGAAATGCTCGACATCATATACGATAATATCAACATCGACCTGACGCTCGTCATGAACCGCTCGGGTCTGACTATAGACAACACGCTCCGAAGCGCGATGCAGTCGGGCGCCACCGACCTCGTATCGCTGATCGCCGGACAAAAGTCGGCCTGCGAGGCGATAATCGACCGCAACGCCGAGACGATATTGAATCTCGAAAAATGACTGCCGGTCGATAACACAAATATGTTATCAAATATACTCGAATAATTCTTAGGATGGAGTCAAATCCATCCTTATTTATATATATCATTAGCCGATTGTAAAAGTCATAAAAAGCAATAAAGTTCGCACGCATTAAGCCGCTGCTCGGGGTAGGTGGCCCCAGCAGAATCGTCCTACGGACGATTCTGCGAAAGCGGCGCGCCCCTGTGGTTTCTAACATTTTGCATAAATAATTTATGGTAGCACTATTAATAATTTATAGTTATATCCAATTATTAAAGTTTTCGCGGTGGGGGTCTGGGGGAGGTGCCTTTTTCAAAAGGCACTTCCCCCAGTAAAAGCAAACAGACTTGCACTTTTACAGTCGGCTATATATATCATCCGCGCCGCGTCTGACAAATATCTCCTCCGCGGCATATACTGCAATACGGCGACTCTGCCGTATTGCGCCGTGCCACGGCGCAGTTCATTATATCCGGAGGAATCAGAATGGCAGTTTTTACAAATCAAGCGACACTGTCATATGGCAGTGGTATCACAAATTCAAACGTCGTCACCGGCGAGGTCGTTTCGGTGCTGACCGCGACTAAATGCGCGCTGTCGACGTCGTATATGCCCGACGGCAATATCACATATATTGTCAGCATAGTCAATTCGGGCACGCTCGATTACGACGGCGTCACAATCACCGATAACCTCGGCGAGTATCGGCTCGGCGCGAATAATTTTACGCCGCTCGATTATATCGAGGGCACGGTCAGATATTATAAAAACGGCGCAGAACAGACAGCTTTGCACCCGACTTCTACCCAGCCGCTCGTAATTCAAGACATCACCGTGCCGGCAGGCGGCAACGCGATTATCCTGTATGAAGCCAAGGCGAACGGCTCGGCTCCGCCCGACCGGAACGGCTCTATCACCAATCGCGCGGCTATCACCTCGCCGCAGCTCACGAAGCCGATCGATATAAGCGATACGATCGTGTGCGAGCGGAGAGCGCGGCTCAATATCACGAAATCGATCTGCCCCGCGTCGGTCGTCGAAAACAGCGAGCTGCAATATACATTTGTCATACAAAACAGCGGCAATATCTCCGCCGGAGCCGACGACGACGTGGTAATCAACGATAAATTCGACCCGCCGCTGCGCTCGTTGACCGTAGAGCTCGACGGCGTTCCGCTCACGCAAAACAGCGGATATACCTACGACTCAACAACCGGCGAATTCGCGACTCTCGCCAAGGTTATCACCGTCCCGCCGGCGGTATTTTCGCAGAACAGCTCGACCGGTAGCTATACAATGACGCCCGGCGTCAGCTTGCTGACTGTCACAGGCATCGTCTGACATCTGACCATATTCGTGCCGATATCCGGACAGAAGCGCGCTTCTGCCCGGATATGACTATATTTGGTATAATATTCATATTTATTCAACAGTCAGTTCAATCGAAATTAACATCCCGCAGTCGATTCGACCTGTGAAATTTTAAGTTTGTTCACTCATTTTCGGCCCGATGTGGTATAATAATATTGTAGCTTACAATATTGTAATATAACGTGAGTTCGATAAGAATTATAACAAGGTAATTACGCAATCAATTGAACAAACAATATAAGATTCAAACGACCACGTAGAAACCAGCCGCCGGTTGGGAAGCAGGGTCCCATTAGGCGGCGCGCCTCTGTGGTTTCAAACAACAAGCAGTAATAAAATCTTTACGTTGTCATAATCATTCACGCTTTGACCCAAATTGTTAAAAGTTTTCGGGTGGGGGTCTGGGGGAGCCCCTTTTTCAAA
>ERZ1643251.2410-NODE-2410-length-19094-cov-4.271338_pt1 | contig 19094 bp, 11 predicted proteins | sample MGYA00579261_ERZ1643251 | MGnify/ENA primary metagenome ERZ1643251 (study PRJEB29033, sample SAMEA4952267) | chicken gut metagenome | biome: Broiler Chicken; feature: Gastrointestinal Tract; material: Caecum | place: Ireland | collected 2018 | study: Broiler...
GTCGTATTCTTCCAGAACCCCCGAAGCAAGATTGACGTGGTCGCTGTCGGGATGAGTGACGAGAAGATAGTCCACTACGTCGATAGCCAGTATGTCGGAAAGATAATTCATATATTCCGTCCTGGTCGCCGCGCTCACAGACGTACCGCTTCCCGCGTCTATCAGAAAAGTTTTGCCGTCGGGGAGCATCACCGCTATGGCGTCGCCCTGACCTATGTCGATAAAATGTACCTCCACGCAGTTTTCTCCGTCGAATTCCGACGGAACAACCACATTGGCTTTACCGCTTAAGACCGAGGTATATACTACCCCGTCGTCTCCGCTTTCGTTTTGTGCGTTCCCGCTCAGCCCTAAAATGCTTTTAATCTCGTCTGCCGCAAAAAGGGATGCCAAAAGTGCGGCTATGAGTACCAGAATTATAAATATCAGGACTATTTCCCTGACGTTGGTTTTCTTTGAAGAAGATTTTCTCGTCGCCATAGCTGACATCCTTAACTCCTGTATTCGAGTACGGCACTCTTTTAAAGACCTGTCTGCCGTCTTTTTCATTATATCCTTTTTCCGTCCCGAAAGCAACCGCAGGAATACTCCTCCCGTATGCGAAAATCCTTTTTAGGCAGGGAAGATTTACCGCTTTGCCTTGCTCAAACCGCTATTGACAAAAGGACTTATTAAGAGTAATATATAATTGTATTTTTTTACACGTGTGCGTGTACGGGAGGTTTTCGAGTGAACGGTAAAAAGTTATTGCTTGCTCTGATAATACTGATTATGGCGGCTACAGTCGTCCTTACGGGATGTTTCCCCGAACGAATAACCATTTCTTTCGAAACCAACGGCGGCGAAAGCCTGTCCTCTGTCAAAGTACCCGTCTCCTCTGAAAGTCTCGACCTCCCCACTCCCGTCCGCAACGGTTACGTTTTCGACGGCTGGTATTACGACAGCGGACTTTCTTCCAAAGTGGATATAAAAGTCATACCCGAAGAAGACTGCACCTTCTACGCCAAATGGACTCCGCAACTGGTCACCGTAACTTTCAACGCAGACGGCGTTATCTCCTATAAATACGTTTCTTACGGGAGCGATCTTCCCGTTTCCGAAATGCCTGCCGTCCCCGAAAAACCCGGCTATGAAGGAAGATGGCTTACCGACGGGCTGACCGACGTGACCGCACCGGTGACGATTTTCGCCCAATATTTCCTCGCTTCCTATTCCGTGACTTACGTGGCGGACGGAGAGCAATATGCTTTCTATCAGGGCTTGCCCGGAGACTCCGTTCTCACGCCCGACGATCCCGAAAAAGAAGATTATTACTTCTACGGCTGGTATTACGACACCGCTTTCACCCAACCTTGTCTTTCCCTGCCCGTAGCAATTCCCGACTCCAACCTTATCCTTTACGCCCGTTTTCTCGATAACTCCGATATGTCGAGATACATAAGCTATACCGTTTCCGACGGAGAAGCGAAAATAACCGGGCTTACTTCCATCGGTAAAAACCAAACTCTTATCATCGTTCCGGAAACACTCGGAGGCGTTCCCGTCACTTCCATAGGCGACAGCTCGAACGACCCCGAAACGGGCAAAACGTTCGCTTCCGACGTCCTTACCACGTTGGTCGTTCCCGGGTCCGTAAAATCGATAGGCGACTACGCTTTCTTCGATATTCCTTCGCTGACGGAAATCAAATTGGAAGAAGGTCTCCTTTCCGTAGGTAAAGGCTCGTTCGCGGGATTGTCCTCGCTGACGAAAATTTCTCTTCCTTCCTCGCTGGAAACGGTGGGCGATTACGCATTCGCCTCGGTCCGTCCTGCCGAAGAAAACGACGAAGTCCTCTCCGTAACCGATTTCGGTTGCGAAGTGACTATCGCTCCTTCGGTGCTTACGGAAATTGTTTTTTCCTCGGATTCGGCGTTGCGTACGTTGGGTAAAAACGTGCTGTCTTACACCGCCGTCACCTCTTTTACCTTGCCCGAAGCCGAAAATTATACTTTCGATTATCGTTCCTTTGCCCTTTCTTCCCTTACGGAAATACTGTCGGTCAATCCTTCCTACGTTTCCGAAAACGGAGCTCTGTATTCCGCCGATTTAACCGATTTTGTTTATCTGCCAGTTGCCAAAGGCGGTGATTTTACCGTTTCCGACGGAACGATATCCGTAAGCGAAGGAGCTTTCCTCGGCAATAAAAACATAGTTTCGGTAAGCTTTCCCGACTCTGTCGAAAGTATCGAAACGCGTGCCTTCTACGGCTGTTCCGCTCTCGAAAACGTTTCTTTCGGGAATTCTTCTCTTATCGACATAGGAGCGGAGGCTTTCGCTGAAAGCGGACTGCGTTCTTTCGTACTGCCCGACTCCGTGCAAAGCCTCGGAGAAAGGGTTTTTGCCGATTGCGTTTCGCTCTCGTCGTTCTCCTACTCCGGGCTTAACCTCGAAGCCGTCCCCGACGAAACTTTCTATAACTGCGCCTCTCTTACCGCGGTTACTATTACGGGCGCTACCGTTGCCGTGGGCGATTACGCTTTCTACGGGTGTTCCGCTTTGTCCGAACTTATTTTCCCCGCACAGTCGGTCCTGGAAGAAATAGGTTCGTATGCCTTTTACGATTGCGCTTCTCTGAAAAGTTTTTCTCTGCCGTCCTCCCTGCGTATAATCGGAAGTTACGCTTTTGCGGGAAGCGAAAGAATTTTCGCCGAACCTACCATTCCTTCCTCGATAACTTACGTGGGCGATTACGCTTTTATGAATTCCGGCGTGCGGTCTTTCCGCGCTTCCACCGGTCTTACTTATCTCGGTAAGGGCGCGTTCAAAAATTGTACCGTCATGAACCGTCTGGTTTTACCGATGAATTCACTCGATACCCTTCCCGAAGAAATTTTCTACGGGTGTTCTTCTCTTTCTACAGTAAACATTCCCGCCAACTTCACCTCCATAGGCGCAAGGGCGTTTTATAACTGCACGGCGCTCACGGGCGTTACCTTCAATAAAGACGCTCTCGGAAAAGGCGTCGTTTCCATCGGGGAAAGCGCTTTCGAAAACTGCGTTTCCCTGTTAAGCGACAGCGGCGACAACGCAATCCTTCCTTCCACTTTGACTTCCTTGGGAAAAAGAGCGTTCTATAACTGCTCGTCGTTAACCGAAGTCGTCGTTCCCGCAGGATTGCAAAAAGTATCCGAAGAAGCTTTCGCCAATTGCTCCAAGGTCAATAAAATTTCTTTCGCTACCGGCGGCATAACCGATACTTTGGGAGAAAACAGTTTTGCTTACTGCACTTCACTCGTATCCGTTACCCTCCCTTCCGCGCTCGCTCTCAGGAACGAAACCGGCGACGTAGGCGCGGTAAAAAATCCTTTCTTCGGCTGTTCCTCCCTTGCGGTGCTGGATATCAACAACTCCGCTTCTCTGAAAAGCATTGACGGATTTATTTATTACGAAGAAAGCGACGGACTGAAATCCGTTTACCTCTATCCCACCGGCAAAACCGGAACGTTTACCCTGGGTAACGATTTTGCGTCGATTGACGACTATGCCTTTTACGGCAGCGCCCTGTCGTCGTTTAACTTAAGTCACAACAATCCTTCGGGTTCCGCCGAAGCTCTTACGCTGGTAAAAATAGGTTCTTACGCTTTTGCCGAAAGCGAACTTACTTCCGCCGTTTTGTCCAGAAGAATCTACTTCGTAGGTCCATACGCTTTTGCCGACTCGGCTCTTAATTCGCTGACGGTGCAAGAAACCTTCACCGAAGACGATCCTTCCTCTTTCGTGATCGCAAATGCCGACGTGAAAACCAACCGTCTTACGTTAGGCGAGTACGCTTTTTCGGGAACCGACCTCGTTTCTCTGTCGCTTCCGCTGCGCGTCGAAACCGTAGGCAAAGGAGCCTTCTCCGATTGTTATTCCTTAAAAACCGTACTTTTTGCCGACGGAAATTCGGTTTTACTCACGATAGAGGATTATGCTTTCGCTAACAATTCCGTCCTCTCCTCATTATCCTTGCCCTCGAGGACGGCGTCTGTCGGGTCTTACGCTTTCGCTTACTGCCGTAACGTCAGCGAAATTGTTTTCGCCGATTCCGACGGGACTTTAACCATAGGCGATTATGCATTCGCGTCCGCCCATTATCTGAGAAAAGTGGTACTTCCGTCCTCTCTTCTTTCTATGGGCGAAGGAGTTTTCTCCGATTGTTCGCGTCTTTATTCGGTAACTTTCCCCGAAAGTCTGAATGCGCCCTCTCTATCTTTGCCCGCATACGCTTTCTACGGAAGTAACTCCCTCCTCGAAATTTATATTCCGGGTTATATTTCCGAAATAGGAGAGAAAGCCTTTTTCCGCACTTCTATCGTTTCGGTTGAATTTGCAGACGAACCTGCGGGAAGTCTCGTTATAGGAGCAAGCGCTTTCGAGAACGTGACTAGCCTTACCTCGGTATATTTACCTTCTCAACTCGTTTCCGTAGGCGAAAAAGCTTTTTATATGAGCGGACTTTCCTCCCTTTCCTACGGAGAGGGTTCCGTATTCGAAACGGAAAATTACGCTTTTTCGAAAACCGCACTTGAAAACGTCGTCTTAAGCGAACGCTTCCTGCCCGTGGGCGAATACGTATTCGCCGATAATCCCGTGTTGAAAAACGTATCGGTGGAAAGTTCGCAAAACACGGCTTTCAGCGTTTATTTCGGAGATTATATGTTCAAAGGCAGCACATTGGAAAGCGTTATCTTCCCCTCCGATTATACGGTGAGCGTTTCTTCGATAGGGAAAGAAGCCTTCGCCGACAATGCTTTTCTCTCCTCTCTTTCCTTTGCCGCCGACGAAAGCGGTCTGACTCTGGGCGAATACGCCTTCCGTTCCTCGGCGATTTCCTCTTTCGGAGTTTCGGGCAAGCCTTCTTATCTTACCGTAAAGGAAGGAGCCTTTTTCCAAACGCCTGCTTTGGAAAGTATCGATTTTGCCGCTTCCGTTATGGAAATCGGCGATTTTGCCTTTGCTCGGAGCGGAATAACCTCTCTCGTGCTTGACGCGGACGTTTTCTCCGCCGGAAAAGGTATCGCCTACGGGTCTGTCGGGCTTTCTTCCGTTATCCTTACGGGTACCTTTACCGATTACGAAACCGTGGACGGCGTTCTTTACAAAAATACCGCCGAGGGCAGAGTTCTTTTGCAATATCCTGCAGGTAAACAAGGCGCGGTGTTGGAAATATCCGACATTTATTCCATAGAAGATTGCGCTTTCTACGGAAACGCTTACCTCACTACCATAACCGTCCTCTCGGACACGTTCATTCCCTGCGGAACGGACACTTTTACCTCCACGAATCCCGCACTTACCGTCTATACCTCCGCCGAAACCGTAGACTCTTACTCCGCCTGGGGGCTTCCCGTCAGCGTACTCCGTACCGAGTTCGACGGATTTGTATTCACTTTGCTCGGAAATGGTCGTTATGAAATCAGCGGCTATACGGGTACTGCCGAAGAAGTTACCGTCCAAGGCAGTTATTCCGTCGGAGAAACCGTTTATCGCGTGGAAAGCATCGGCGACAACGCTTTCCTCAACAATACCGCCATTCGTCGCGTAACTATAGGCACCGGCATAAATTCGGTAGGAAAATACGCTTTCTCGGGTTGTACTTCGCTGGAAAGCGTAACCTTCGGCAACAACGTCGCCATCATTAAAAATCACGCTTTTTACGGTTGTTCTTCCCTCTCCGAAATTAACTTCAACGCCACTCTCGACTATATAGAAGACTATGCCTTCGCAAATTGTCCTTCATTGGAAAACGTAGCTTTCCCCGACAGCCTCGAAAGCATCGGCGCTTACTCTTTTGCCGCTTCGGCTCTGAGTGAGATAGATTTCGGAAACGGATTGCATTCGCTCGGCGACAACGCTTTCGAAAACAATGTCCGTCTGGTGGAAGTACGTCTTCCGTCAAGCATAAATTCCATCGGAGATTACGTTTTCCGTAATTGCGAAAATCTGACCTTTCTTTATCTCGACACTCTGACGGTTCCCGCATTGAAGAGTACCGCGGCTTTCCGTCTTACTCCATCGGGTATGAGAATATTCGTGCCGTCTTACTCGGTAAGCAGTTTCAAAACCGCCACCTATTGGAGAGAATATTCCACACAAATTCTTTCGGTGGATAACATTTCCTCGATTATCGGTAAAGAAAATTACGTCCTTACCCCCATAAGTAACGGCAGATACCGTTTGGTTGCCTATATCGGAGAAGAAAAGAACGTCTTTATCGACCCCGTGCTGGACGACATCGGCATTATTGTGGAAATCGGAGAATACGCTTTCAGTCAGTTTACCGAAATTCTCGAAATAGGCGAAGGAGTGACGAGTATCGCCCCCAATGCTTTCCGTAACGCGGTTTCTCTCGTTTCGGTCACTTTGCCCGAAAGCGTCCGCACTTTGGGTTCATACGCCTTTGCGGGACTTTCAAACCTCGAAACAGTGGTTTTCGACGAAAACTCCGCTTTGACTTCGATAGATTCCTACGCATTCTACGATTGCGTTTCTCTCACTTCGATAATACTCCCCCCCAATCTCTCTTCTTTGGGTAAATACGCTTTCTCGGGAAGCAACGGAATGAACCTCGAAACGATAGTTTTCCGCGGATATGCGACGGTGGTTCTTTCCATAGACGACTACGCTTTCGCAGGGAACGGTAAAATTACCGAAATGGTATTCGATTGCGCCGTTTCCCGTTTCGGCGAAGGAGCTTTCGCCGACTGCGTATCTTTGGAAGGAATTTACCTTAATTCCACCGGGAACGTAATAGCCGCCATAGACCCGACCAGCACCGAAGTTTTTGCAAACTGCGATCTTCTTTCCGTCTTCGTACCCGGCGACGCGACGCTCAGAAGCTACCAGCAAAGCTGGACTTCGCAATACGACCGTCTCCGCCTCGTCAACGCGTCATACATCGCCAAAGACGTCACCGTGGAAGGTATAGTTATAAAACAAGACGGATTTGTCATCAGTCCGATAGGAAGCAGCACCGTGGCTTCAATTATAGGTTATATAGGAGACGAAACCGAAGTCGTATTCCCCTCTTCGGTAATAATCGGCAACAATACCTATACCATAACCCGTATCGGACGCACCGAAAACAACTCCACCACCGTCCTCAACGGGAAAGTTATCGGCGACAACATCACTAAAATAACCATTCCCAATTCCGTTACGGAAATAACGGGCGACGCTTTCCGACGCACCCGTCTTACCGAAGTGGTATTTGCCGACGGCAGCACTCTTTCTTCTATAGGAAGATACGCCTTTGCGGAAAATCCTCTCCTTACTTCCGTTTCTATCCCGAAATCGGTTTCGAGTATAAACGAATACGCTTTCGCTTACAACGATTCGCTTTCTTCCGTCACCTTCGAAGAACCCGGTCTTTACGACGAAAATATCCTCGCAATCAGGGAATACGCTTTCGCTTACTGTAACTCACTGGAAAGCCTGTCCTTCCCGAAACATCTGTCTTCCGTAGGCGGTCACGCTTTCGACAGCGATTCTTCTCTCGGTGCGGTCACTTTCCATACAGACGGACAGATAGGACAGATAGGAGAATATGCTTTTGCAAGAACCGCTCTCGTTTCCATAGACCTTCCTATGAGCGTGGCGTCCGTTGCCAACTACGCTTTCGCCGAATGTAACGACCTCGTTTACGTTCGTCTTTACAGAGAAACGGGTAACGGCATCAATTCTCTTACCTCCACCTACGACAACGTATTCTACGGAATAAGCAATCCTTTCGTCAGAGTTTACGTTCCGGAAAGGAGTTACACTTCCTACAAAGACGCCAGAGGCTGGAGCAGTAAAAACGTAATTCCCGACCTTCAAGCGGGCGAATTCAATTATCTTATGAACGCTTCGGGCGCAAATACGGTTACCCTTACCGCATACACGGGAACTTCGGAAAACGTGGTCATTCCCGTCAACCTCACGTTAAACGGCACGGTTTACCGTATAACCACGATCGCTTCCTATTTCGGGAACACTTCGATAAAATCCGTCTCCTTCGCTTCCGGAAGCGCCGTAACCACGCTGGAAGCGCGGGCGTTCGCTTCCTGCACTTCGCTCGAACGTATAGTTCTTCCCGACAGCGTTCAGAATATGGGCGAATACGCTTTTGCCGAATGTTATTCGCTGTTCGACGTAACTTTGTCGGAAAATCTGAATTCGTTGTCGGCATACGCTTTTTATAATTGCGGCGCGCTTAAAGAAATAACCGTTCCTGCTTCGGTCGCCACCATAGGTAACGCTTCTTTCTTAAACTGCACCTCTCTCAACCGCCTGACGATAGACTTTACCGACGCAACCGCCCTCGGACTGAGCGCACTCGTCGGAACGCACCCGTCTCTCGTCATTCTCGTTCCCGAAGGCAGGCAGAACGCATTTGCCAATCAGTGGTTGGATTATTCTAACAGGATTTTCGATCTGCCGGAAAGATACGGCGACTTCGTACTTACCGCAAACGAAAGCGGTTATACGCTCATTCAGTACAACGGTTACGCTTCCGTCCTCGACTTGACCACCCTTACCGTAAACGGCAAGAAAATTACCGAAATATCCGACGGAGCGGTTATCCACGACGGAACGGAAATCATAAGATAAATATTAAGGAGCGACAAAATGAACGATTTTTACACAGTGGATATTTGCGGAGAAAAGGTGGACCTTCCCGTACTCAACATCGGGGAAAACCTCAACATCGCTTTCTTTAACCTGCACGGGGCGCAAAAACTTACCGAACATTGCGCAAAACACCTTGCCGCCCTCATTCCCGACGCCGAAGCCGTGATAACAGCCGAAAGCAAAGGACTGCAGCTTGCCCACTGCGTGGCGAGAAACCTCGGTCATGATTTTTACGCAGTAGCGAGAAAATCCAAAAAACTCTATATGCAGGACGGAATAACCAGCGAAGTTACTTCGATAACCACCGCAGGGAGCCAGAAACTCTATCTTTCCGCTCACGACGCCGAACTTCTGAAAGGCAAGAAAGTCGCCATCGTGGACGACGTAATTTCCACCGGAGGAAGTCTCTCGGGTCTGGAGCAACTTGTCGAAAAAAGCGGCGGTATAATCGCATACAAAGCTTTCGTACTCGCAGAGGGGGACGCTGCAAAACGTAAAGACGTACTTTACCTCGCCACCATTCCACTCTTGTAAAACTGTTTTCGCTATTATAATATGGATAAAAGCCTTGAGGCTCGATACCTCGCCCTCTACAGAGAGTGTTTTCCCGAAGACAGCGAAAAATGCACCGAAATTATGTTCGGTAAACTCAACGCCTGTCCTCTCGTTTATATCTCGGAAAAAGGCGAAATGCTCTCGGCCCTTAGACTGGTTCCGAAAAAATTGTTTTACGCAAATTCCGTAACCGAAATTCCGCACGTAGTAGGACTCGGCACTCCCGTAAAATACCGCCATAAAGGCTATGCGGCGGCTCTTTTGAAAAAAACTTTCGCTCTATGTCGGGAAAAAGGCTTTCCGTTTATTACTCTTTATCCTTTTTCCCACGACTTTTACCGCAATTTTTCCTTCGCTACGGTAAGTTACGATTATCCCCGCGTCGCTCATACCGACGTGACCGCCGACGTAAACGACCTTATTGAAATTTACGACGCCTTTCACGAAAACCTCGATTACGGTTTCGTAAGGAAAAAGGAAGATTTCGATTTTTACAAGGAAATAGCTTCTGCCGACGGGAAAGAATTTTTTTTCACCGCAGACGGCGGATACCTCTCCCCCGACGAGTATCTCCCCGCAAGTTTTTTTACGGGTTCTGCGGAAGGGGTTATGGCTCGGATAGTAAACCTCCCCGCCGCCCTTGCTTTAACCAAAGCCTCCTTACCCTTCCCGATAAAGGTAACCGACCGCTTTTGTTCGGAAAACAACCTCGTTTTTTCCCTCGACAAAGGTAAAATTATCCCTTGCGACGGCTACGACCTCGAACTCGATATCGCCGACCTGACCTCTGCCTGCTTCGGTAAAAACGACCTCCTCCGTCCCTATTTCCCCGAAAAAAAAGGTTATCTTGCGGATAAATACTGATTAAAAGGCTGACTTCCAAGAAAAAATTTATCCTTTCTGAAAAAATTTTCCTTATTTTGTTGACACGGAGCGAGAAAAATTATATATTAAAAGTAACGTTCCGAGGTGAATATGAAATTAAATAATTTCTTCAACGCATATTTTTACTTTTACTTTAGCACTTTTTCTCAAAAGGGCTGATTTTGATATGCGCGGAGCCAAAAACCAAGAATAATTAAAAACCGCCGTATCGGGCGGTTTTTTTATTAGATAAATTACTTACTCAAAGGAGTACATTATGATAGTAGTAATAAAAAACGATTCCAATCCCAAACAAATGGATAACCTCGTCAAATGGATCAAGAACCAAGGACTGAGAATTAACCTTTCCAAAGGCGAAAACACCACGGTTATGGGGCTTATCGGCGACACCAGCAAAGTCGATATAGATTTGCTCTCTTCCTTGGACATAGTGGAAAGCGTTAAACGTATTCAGGAGCCTTACAAAAACGCCAATAGAAAACTCCACCCCGAAGACACGATTATCGAAGTGGGCGGCCACAAGATCGGCGGAAGTAATTTTATTCTGATGGCAGGACCTTGTTCGGTGGAAAGCGAAAAACAGGTCATAACCATCGCCGAAGCCGTCAAAAAAGCCGGGGCTTCCGTTTTGCGCGGCGGAGCGTTCAAACCCCGCACCTCGCCTTATGCTTTTCAGGGGCTGAGAGAAAGCGGAATAGACATTCTGGTCAAAGCCAAAAAAGAAACGGGTATGCCTATCGTTACAGAAATTATGAGCGAAGAGTACCTCGACAAATTCGCCGACGTCGACATTATTCAGGTAGGCGCAAGAAATATGCAGAACTTCGAACTGCTGAAAGCTCTCGGCCGCACCCGTAAACCCATTCTTTTGAAAAGAGGGCTCGCCGCCACCATAGAAGAATGGCTTATGAGCGCGGAATACATTATGAGCGAAGGAAACAAGGAAGTTATCCTCTGCGAAAGAGGTATCCGCACCTTCGAGCCTTACACCAGAAACACTCTCGACTTGTCGGCTATACCTTTGTTAAAAGAACTCACCCACCTGCCCGTAATCGTGGACCCGAGTCACGCTTCGGGACTCAGCCGTCTCGTGGCTCCCTTGTCGCTTGCGGCAGTAGGCGCAGGGAGCGACGGACTTATCATAGAAGTGCACAACGATCCTCCGCACGCTCTTTGCGACGGAGCGCAAAGTCTCCGTCCCGAACAGTTCGCCGACCTCGTTAAAAGAATAGAAGTTATCCTTCCTCTCGTCGGTAAGGAGGCGATACAAAAATGAAAATCGGTATCGTAGGACTGGGACTTATCGGAGGAAGTATCGGCAGAAGTCTGGTAAAAAAGACTTCCCACACCGTTTACGCTTACGACAGCGACTCTTCCGCTATGCTTAAAGGCGAACTCCTGAACGCATATTGCGAAACGCTGACCAAAGAAAACGCTTCCGAACTCGACGTATTGCTGATATGCGTTTATCCAGCCTCCGTCCCGTCGGTTATGGACGAATATCTGCCCTATCTGAAAAAAGGCGCCGTCCTTATGGATTGCGCCGGGGTAAAGCGTAAAATTTGCGCCTATATGGAAGAATGTCTGAAAAAATATCCCGATATAGAATTCCTTGGCGGACACCCTATGGCGGGAAGAGAATTTTCGGGAGTGGAACACTCCACCGCTTCCCTGATGGAAAAAGCCACCTGCCTGCTCGTCCCCGTCCATACCGATATAGACGCCCTGTGCAAAATAAAGGAACTCTTCCTGGAGATCGGAGCCGAAGGCGTGGTGGTCACCACCGCCGACGTCCACGACAAAATAATAGCGCTGACTTCCCAGCTTGCCCACGTCGTAAGCTGTGCTTACGTCACCGCACCGAACGCAAAAGCGCATTACGGTTTTTCGGCGGGAAGTTTCAGAGACATGACCAGAGTCGCCCGTCTCAATCCCTCTATGTGGACGGATCTTATGACGGAAAACGCCGACAACCTCGCTTCCGAAGTCCGCTCCCTTTCCGCCCGTCTGGACAAAATAGCCGACGCTTTGGAAAAGGGCGACAAAACCTCGCTGAAAGCTATTCTGAGCGAAGCAAACGACACCAAGCTGGAACTGGAAAACCGCAAGGCGAAAAAACTCGCCGACGTAATTCATTGAGAGGTAAAGCGATGAAAACCGTTATAAAAACTTCCACAGGCTCTTACCCCGTTTATACCGGAAAAGGACTGCTCGACAACCTTTCCTCCTACCTTCCCGAAACCTTTGTCGGCAGGAAAGTCCTGACGATAACCGACGACACGGTAGCGCCTTTGTATCTCGACAAAGTCCGTAATGCCCTCGACAGCGAAGTCTTCGTCGTAAAACACGGTGAAAAGTCGAAGTCGCTTGCTTCCGTAGGAAAAGTTTTGGAATTTTTAGCCGAAAAGGAATTCAACCGCAAAGACGCCATCATCGCTTTAGGCGGAGGCGTTGTGGGCGATTTAGCCGGTTTCATATCCTCAATATATGTAAGAGGTATCCCTTACGTTCAAATTCCGACTACTTTGCTTGCAGGGATAGACAGCTCCGTAGGCGGCAAAACCGCTGTCAATCTTTCCCTCGGCAAAAATATGGTCGGCAGAATTTATCCGCCCGAAGCGGTGATATTCGACCTCGAAACGCTGAAAACTTTACCGAAAAAATATCTTAAAGACGGTTACGGAGAAGGATTGAAATACGCTCTGCTTTGCGGCGAAGAACTCTTTTCCGTTATGGAAAAAGGATTGGACGAAACCAATCTCGAACGCTTCGTCGATCTTTGCGTACGTTACAAAGCCGACGTGGTGGAAAAAGACGAGAACGAAAGCTCTTTACGCCGCCTTCTCAATCTCGGACATACCGTCGGTCACGCCGTGGAAAGGAAAAGTTCTCTCCGTTACACTCACGGAGTGTGCGTCGGGATAGGTTTGCGGGTAGTATGCTCAGCCTGTCGCAAAAACGGCTTACTGTCCGACAACGAATATCTGCGGTGCGTGGAGCTGTTCGACAAATACCGTATCCCCGAAAATCCTTATCCTGTAAAAGACCTCATCGACATTATGCGCCTGGACAAAAAGACCGACGGCGACTACGTCAATCTCGTCACCGTACACGGCTTAGGCGACTGCCGTATAGAAAAAATGACTTTCGGCGAAGCGGAGGTATTTTTCGAATGAAAATACAGATTGAAAAAGCCCTCCTCGGCGGAGAAATAACCGTAATATCGTCCAAGTCTTACGCCCATCGTATTCTTATAGCCGCAAGTTACGGCAAAACCCCCGTCGCCGTAAAACGCCTGCCTCTTTGCGAAGACGTGAAAGCCACTATCGGGTGTCTTACCGCCTGCGGAACAAAAATATCCGTCGAAGAAAATACCGCTCTCGTTACGCCGCAACCGTTTTCCGACGGCGTCCTCGACTGCGGAGAAAGCGGCTCCACCCTGCGGTTTATGCTGCCCGTAGCGGCGGCAAAGGGAATAAACGCCCGTTTCGAAGGAAAGGGAAGATTGCCTTTACGCCCTCTCGGAGCCATAAAAGAAGTGTTGAAAAAAGGAGGGGTGACCTTCTGCGGAGACTCCCTGCCCTTCTCGGTAAGCGGAAAACTCCAAGGCGACGAATTTACCGTGGACGGAAGTTTAAGCTCGCAGTACGTTACCGGACTTCTCCTCGCCCTCTGCGCCCAAAGCGGCGTTAAACGCCTGAACGTGATCGGCAAAAAAGTCAGCGGAAGCTATATAAACATCACTCTCGACGTACTGAAACAATTCGGTATAGAAGTAAGTTCGGACAAAGACGGTTACTCCCTTACCGTTCCCGAAATTTTACCTTCTCCCTCTGTTTTAGAAGTGGAAGGCGACTGGTCCAACGCGGCGTTTTTCCTTGCGGCGGGCTTAATCTCTTCGAAAATAACCGTAAAGGGGCTGAAATATCCGTCGATGCAGGGGGACGCCAAAATTGTTTCCTTGCTTAGAAGTCTCGGCGGCGACGTCAAGGTAACGGAAAACGGCGTCGTTTCCTCTCCGTCGAAACTGAAAGCCGCCGCATTGAATTGCTCCGACTGCCCCGACCTTATTCCCATCCTCGCCTTTACCGCCTGTTTTGCCGAAGGCGTTACCGAAATTACGGGGGCGGAAAGACTGAAGATAAAGGAAAGCGACCGTTTGAAGGGAATAACCGATATACTTTCTTCGGCGGGTATAAAATGGCGCTACGCCGACGACGTACTTTACGTCGAAGGCGGAAAGGTCTCTCCCTTCGTTGCCGACTGTCTGCACGACCACAGGCTTATCATGGCGTCGAGCGTGCTTGCCTCGGTCTGCGGCGGACTTCTCGTCAACGCCGACGGCGTGGAGAAGTCTTATCCCGATTACTTCGAAGCTTACTCTTTACTCGGAGGTAAATATGCCCTCTCCCTTCAATAAACTCAAAATGGAAATAAGCGGCGGAAGCCACGAAAAATGCCTTTCCCTTTCCTTGGAAGGGCTTCCGCAAGGAATAACCGTGGATAAAGACGCTTTGAGGAAATTCCTCGACAGACGGAAAAGCGGTAAATACGCTTTCTCCACCCCCCGAAGAGAGGAAGACGAAGTTATCTTTACCGAAGGATTGACAGACGGCGTTATCACGGGAAAAATAAAAGCGGAAATTCCCAACAACAACACCCGCCCGTCCGACTACGGTTATTCGGCAACCCCTCGTCCTTCCCACGCCGATTACGTCGCCGTTAAAAAGTACGGCGCGGCTCCTTCGGGCGGCGGAGCTTTCTCGGGCAGAATGACCGCAGCTTTGTGTATAGCAGGAGGAATAGCCAAACAGCTCCTTGCTTCCCACGGTATAAAGGTTCTGGCTTATATTTCCGAAATTGCAGGTATAGGGTGCTCAACTTACGATAACGGTGTACCTGAACCAAGTGTTATAGAAAGCTGTCACGACTACGCCTATCCCGTGACCGACGCAAGCAAAATAAACTCTGTCGACGAACAACTGCGTTCGATAGCGTCGGAGGGCGACAGTGCGGGCGGTATTATCGAATGTATCGCATACAACCTTCCCGTAGGACTGGGCGGTCCGATGACGGAAGGACTGGAAGGGCGTCTTTCTCTTTCTCTGTTCGCTATCCCTGCGGTAAAAAGCGTGGAGAGCGGACTAGGCAGAAAAATAGCCTCGTTAAGGGGGTCGGACGCCAACGATCCGTTTGCTTACGAAAACGGCAAGGTGGTCACTCTCACCAACAATTCCGGCGGAATAAACGGCGGTATCTCCAACGGTATGCCCCTTACGGTCAGGGTATCTTTCCGTCCCACTCCGTCCATTTCCAAAGAACAACGTACCGTCAATCTGGAAAAAGGCGAAAACGACCTCATCAAGGTAAGAGGGCGGCACGACGTAGCTTTTCTGCCCCGTGCGGTAGCGGCGGTGGAAAGCGCGGTAAGTCTGGTTATACTGGACTGTATGATAGAAAACAACTTAATCTAAATAAATATTCAGGAGCAGAAAAATGTTAGAAAATTATCGTAAACAACTTGACGAAATCGATGACCAAATCACCTCTCTTTACGCTCGTAGAATGGAAATCGTCGGTAAAATCGGCGAAATCAAAAAGAAAGAAAACATCGCTCTTACCGACGCCGACCGAGAGAAAAAAATAATTTCCCGAGTAACTAAAGCCGTCCCCGACGAATGTAAACTTTATCTCAAGCAGGTTTTCGACGCCGTTATCGAAACCAGCAGGGCTTATCAGCGCAGGCTTATAAACCCCGAAAGCGAACTTTCGAACAAGATATCGAAAGCGTTGAACGAAAGAAAGAGTTTCCCATCTTTCGGCAGCGTAGCCTGCCAGGGAGTGGAAGGAGCCTACTCCGAACTCGCCGCCGAAAAACTTTTTCGTCTGCCCGACATAACCTATTTCAAAACTTTCGACGGGGTTTTCCAGGCTGTAGAAAAGGGACTTTGCGACTACGGCGTTCTGCCCATAGAAAACAGTGCCGTAGGTAGCGTCAACGCCGTTTACGACCTGATGAAAAAACACCGTTTCTATATCGTAAAAAGTTTAAGACTCAAGGTAAGTCATCATCTTCTCGCCAAGAACGGAACTTCCCTTTCCGACGTTACCGAAATTTTCAGTCACGAACAAGCGTTGAACCAGTGTTCGGTATTTCTCGAAAAGTTCCCCAAGGCTAAAATTACCGTCTGCGCCAATACCGCAACCGCCGCAAAAACCGTTGCCGAAAGAAACGACGGGCACGCCGCCTGTATCGCAAGCAGAGACTGCGCCGAACTTTACGGACTTTCCATTCTCGACAGCAATATTCAGAACGCCGACAACAATTTCACGAGATTTATCTGCATTACCAAAAACCTTGCCGTATTTAACGGCGCCAACCGTATCAGCATAATGATGACCCTGCCCCACGAAGCGGGTTCCCTCAATAAAACTCTCAACAAGTTCTCCACCCTCGGACTCAACCTTACCAAACTGGAAAGCCGACCGCTTGCCAACAGCAGTTTCGAATTTATGTTCTATTTCGACTTCGAAGGTCAACCCGACGACCCGGAAGTTCTGAACCTCATAAACGAACTCGCCACCGGCAGCGAACAATTCACTTTCCTCGGAAGCTACTCGGAGATTATATAAAATGAAACACGGACTTATCGGAATGCCCCTCGGGCATAGTCATTCCCCTTTCGTACATTCCTTTTTCGGGTACGACTACGGACTGATGCCCATATCGAAAGAAGATCTCGCCGATTTTTTCGGAAAAAAGGAGTTTGACGGAATAAGCGTAACCATTCCGCACAAAACCGCCTCAATTCCTTTCCTCGACGAACTCGACGAAAGCGTTTCCGAATGCGGCGCGGTCAACACCGTCATTAACCGTAACGGCAAACTGACGGGCTACAATACCGACATAGACGGAATGAGCTATACCCTTACCTCGGCAGGAATCGATCTGAGAGGAAAAAAGGTACTCGTACTCGGTTCGGGCGGAACTTCCCATACCGCCTGCGCGCTTTGCCGCAGGGAAAAAGCTTCTTCCGTCACCGTAGTAAGCCGTACGGGCGAAATAAACTACGACAACGTTTACACCCTTTCCGACGCCGAAATCATCCTGAACACCACCCCTGTGGGAATGAGTCCGAATAACGGAAAAACCTTACTCGACCTCGACCGTTTTCCCTCTTTATGCGGCGTTTTCGACGCTATCTACAATCCGGTCAAAACACGCCTTGTCTTAGACGCCGAAAAAAGAAAGATTCCTTGCGCAGGCGGAATAAAAATGCTGGTCGCGCAAGCGGAAAAAGCGGCGGAAATTTTCACGGGACTGCATTTCGGCAAAGATATCATTCCGCATATAGTAAAGAAACTTTTGGAAAAAATCGGCAATATCACTCTTATAGGAATGCCCGGAAGCGGAAAAACCACGGTAGGAAAAGCGCTTGCCGCTCTTACGGGGAAACAGTTCTTCGATATAGACGAAGAAATAGAAAAAAGCGAAAAAATGTCTATACCCGAAATTTTCGCTTCCCGAGGAGAAAAATATTTCCGAGAAAAAGAAAGATATTTTTGCGCAGAACTGGGGAAAAAACAAGGCGTGGTGCTATCTTCGGGCGGCGGAGCGGTACTTAATGAAGAAAACGTGTTCTCTTTCCGTCAGAACGGCGTAGTCGTTCGTCTGACCCGTCCCTTGGAAACCCTGCCTACCGAAGGCAGACCGCTTTCCGTTTCTACCGCTCGTCTTGCGGAAATGGCAACGGAAAGAGAACCGTTCTATGGTTCTTCTTCCGATTTGACGGTAGCCAACGACGCCCCCGTCGAAGTCGTCGCCGAGAAAATCGCCCACCTTTCTTCGGATTTCGTTTCTCTTATGAAATTATAAAATTTTCGACATAACAAGCTCCGACTAAAACAAACGACCCGCTTCGGAATAAGCGGGTCGTGTTTTATATAAAGGCGTAGTACTAACGCCGGGTTTTAAGATATTCCTAATCCTTTTCGGAAATACTCTCCGAGTCGGGCAGAAATCTTTCCGCTCTGACCGTAAGGTCGTATTTTTCTCTCAAGCTCGCAATTGCCGCCATTAAGGGAGAGGCGTGATGTCTGTCGAGAGCTTCCCCGTCTTCCCAGCAGTCGATCAAAAGTACGGTTTCGGGATCGGAAAGCGGAATAAAATACTCATATCTTAAATTCCCTTTTTCCGCTCGTACTTTTTCGGCTATGCCCGAAGAGGTCATCTCGTCGGCAAAAGCCCTCGCTGCTCCGTTTTTTCCCGTATAGTATAAATTTACTACAATACTCATATCTTTATCTTAAACTACAGTTACGCTGTATAAACGGCTTGTATCGATTCCGCCGTTATCGTCAAGGATACCGTGAGTGTTTCGCCGTTTCTTTTCACCGTTATTTCGATAACGTCTCCGACTCGTGCGTTGAGCATTGCGTCGGTGAGGATATAGTTTCTGTCGATTTCGTAAACCACGTCCCTTATTTTAGCGCTGATAAGCACGTCTCCCGCCTGCAAAACGCCCGCCGCAAGTCCCGTTTCTTCCACGGACCGGACCACTACCGTTTCCTTAATTTCGGTATAGCCCGTTTCGGTATCGTAAACGGCTTTGCTCTCGGTTGCCGCCGACGTTATGCCGATATAGGCTTTGTATATACTCTTCTTGCTTGCGTCGGTGCAGTTGTCGATAATATTGTTGACTGCAGGTATCACTATATCGAGAGGTATGGCATACCCTATGTTTTCTATGGAAGTGCTGGAAGCTTTTGCGTTGACTATACCGATGAGTTCCCCCGCGGAATTAAACAATCCGCCTCCTGAGTTACCGGAATTTATGGCGGTGTCGACGCGCATTACTCTCAAGGAATAATAATTCGCTCCGTCCACGTTGACGGTGATGGTCTCGCTGTCCACGCTGACTATACCGCTGGTTGCGCTGATACCTTCTCCCGCAGGAAATCCTATGGCGACAGCCGTCTGCCCCAGCTCTTTGACGCGGTCCATCAGCCGGCTGATG
>ERZ1643251.2411-NODE-2411-length-19092-cov-7.765614_pt1 | contig 19092 bp, 28 predicted proteins | sample MGYA00579261_ERZ1643251 | MGnify/ENA primary metagenome ERZ1643251 (study PRJEB29033, sample SAMEA4952267) | chicken gut metagenome | biome: Broiler Chicken; feature: Gastrointestinal Tract; material: Caecum | place: Ireland | collected 2018 | study: Broiler...
CCCCACCCCCGGCCCAGAATGTTATACATATATACATAACATATATGGAGGTATAAAGAAACACCCTGTATTATAAAAATACAAGGTGTAACTATTCGTAAAATATTTATTATTGTGAAGAGTTAAGAAATGATTTTTCCATTATTATCCAGAAAACTAGGTAAATCAGGAATAACGCCAGTAGCAGTAGCATCCAGCCATTCATGATACCATTTTCCAAGTTCTTCCTTTTCTTCGGCATCCAGCATATCATACCAGGCTTTCCCTCTATTAATAATAGAGAAGCATTCTTTTATTCTTTTAGATCTTATATTTTCTTGTTCTCTACTTGATAATGTAGAATGCTTACAAAGTTTTTTGTCTCTATAAGAATATTTTAGATAATCTTTGAAGAAATCATCAGGAACAACTAATTCGTCAATTTCTATGTTGTGTTCATCCGGTTCCATATATAAAGAGTAGATAGAATATCCTATAACATTATCATTTTCATCTATTTGAATTATCATGTTATACCCCCTTTTAACAGATTCCATATATACCTGTTAGATTTCCATCACCTGATTTTCTACTGAAACGTAGGTTATTTCCTTCCTGAAAAACATTAGTACAATAAAAATATGTTTCATCTGATAGCATTGCGGTATTTCCAACACTTCCAGCTGATATTGTTGGATAGGCTGCATAACAAAGACCTGATGAAGTACCTGGAATACCCACGATAATGATACAAGAGAAACGCATACAATTTGAAACGGTAAAGCTTTGGGATGAGCCGCTCCATAAAAGAACAGATTTACAATTGACCCATCCGGGTAACGTTAAATTCCCATTTACATCAGCTGGTACAAATAATTTTGCTCCAGAATATTTTCCGCCTGTTTTTCTGTTATAATATATTCCGTTGCTTTGCACGGTGAACACGTCTGAAACGCCTTGAGATGGAATATAATTCCCCCATGTAAAACCGAAGTCATGCCCACTCCATCCGCCGTTTACTCCAAAGATACCAGCTTGTCCATTCGCCTTTTGAATAATCAGGTCTACCTTCTTATTCATAAGGTCATTGATATTGGAAGCTGTTGTATCGTTCATAGTCGTACCCCAGTTATTCGGTCCCGCTGGACCCTGCGGCCCTTGCGGTCCTTGCGGTCCAGTAGCACCTCTTGCACCGGTCGCTCCAGTATCCCCTTTAGGCCCTTGTGCCCCGGTAGCTCCCTTTGGACCCTGAGGGCCTTGCGCGCCCGTTGCACCTCTGGATGGTTTCCCGGTATCAGTAGAACCTAAGAACCAATTTCCATTCGAGCCAATGGTTGGCGTGGTTCCTGCGGGTCCTTGCGCTCCCGTAGCGCCTTTTGCTCCAGTCGCTCCAGTATCCCCTTTAGGCCCTTGCGCCCCAGTATCTCCCTTTGGACCCTGAGGTCCTTGCGGTCCCTGCGCCCCTACCACTTGCCCTAAATCTATATTCGCCATACTATCACCCCTTAATTTGTGAATAGGAAGCCATAAATTGAAATACTCGTCTTGGGTTGCATATTGAGTGTGGAAGTTGGTCCAATAAAACTGGTGTTGATTGCCGTAAATTTATTATCATTATTAGTGGCATCCAGTCTACCAGAGTAGGTTTTTAGTTGTCCACCAACTAATTGAATTGTATTCTCGTCTGGTTCTATTGTAATTACATTATCGGTATTGTTGTGAATTACTACAAATATAAAAACTATTTCTCCCACTCTATACGTCTGATATCCTAGAAGACTCAGTCCTGTTTCCGGTACGATTTGCAACACATACTCCTGAGGCTTCAGAGGATTCAGTTCTTCCAAATCGCTCTGGATTTCTGTAATTTCCCCATCAATTCTATCAATCTCAGCACCCAGTTCTTCAGATAGAGTTTCAATGGCCTGATTTAGCTTTTCCACTTCATCGTCCAGTCTTTCCCGCGTCACTTCCGGTGTGACATAGTTCCATTTGTTGTTATAAAATAGGAAGGAAGCAGACCCATGAATAGTAATCTCCCCAGAGGACAAAGCAACAACGCCATTCCCACGGATGAGAGCAATGGTATTATTCTGAATGTTCTGATGAGGAAGCGTTACCGTTTCCCCATCGAACATAGTTACATAGAAGATGTTACCTTTAATAGATTCAAATTTCTGAATACTTGCCATTTTAGTTACCTCCTTAGACTTTATACTGTAAAGCTGTAGTTTTGTGCGTCTCTTCCGCCTGACCCAGAATATTCCCCAGAATCAATGGTAATCACTACCGGATTCGAGCCCGTTTTGTTGTTTGTTGCCGCGATCCAGTCCGTAGTCCACGTTGCACCACCGCGCCAATTATTCTGATATACGATCAAATAATCACTTACCTTAGAAGCACCATTTAGGGTAAGGGAACCGTAGACAGGGTAACCGTAGTATGTTTCTTGGGTTTTAACCTGTACTTCCAAATATGTCTTAAACATATAGTACAGGACACCGCTTTCTCGTTTTGACTGCACTTGGATATCCACGGTAATTGTTGGTGAGGAATCGCTTGTACCCCAGTACGTCTCTCCCTGTGTAAGCTGAGTATAACCGCTTGCCGGATAATCTTCGGTTCCCCCGCCAGGAGTAAGGCCTGAGTACCCGGCGTTTTTCAAGCAATTGTAAATATATTCGGCCATAAAATCATTATCGTCCCATTGTACACGATTGAACGTAATGTTTCCGTTTTTATCGGCAGGTATATATTGAAGTGACTCTTCTAATTCGGTTCCTCCATTTCTTCTTCTGCTCCAAATTCTATTACCGGTGAACCAAAAAGCATCGATTGACTGTGTCGAACTAAAAAACGAGCCGATGGTAGATCCAAAATTTTGACCCTGCCAACCACCTACTATAACATACATTCCATTTACACCGCTCGCCTGAGTTTCGATTTTGGAGATTTTAGCTGCAAGAAGGCCATCAATATCATCAGCAGTATCATCGCTATAAGTCGGTGATAGATTGTTTGCCGAATTGGCTGTACCTCCATTCGTTTTTGCTCCCGCGAACGGACCGGATTTTAACGCCTGAAGCTGTGTTGGCGTTACATCTGATGAAGTAATCTTACCATCACTTCCCACAATCGATACCGTATTCGGAGTTAAAGAACCGATTCTATCATCCTGTCCACCGCCACCACCGCCTTGCGTAATAGAGACAGAAACATTGTCGGACCCATTGAATGTGGTAGGAGACCCGTCTACATTGATAGTAAGAGTTCCTGCTGTGGACTTAGCGGGGCCGCCAGCAGAGGCGGAACCAGCGAATGGTCCACCTGTTGGAAGACCGGATTCAATGGAATCTACTTCTGAAGAAATGGAGTCAATCTGGCTTTGTATGTTACTTTTCGCTCCATCAAGATAATTTAGCTCTGTTGAAGAAATTGGAGAGGAAACAATCTTTCCAGATGAATCAACCTGAGCCGCTGTGTTCGGCGTCAATGTACCAATTTTGGTACTTATCTGATTCTCAACTTCTGTGGGAACCTGTGAGGAAACTTCACTCTCTACCATAGAAGGTAATTTTAGATTAATAACTCGTTCCACTTCATTAGGGATTGTTGTGTTGGTAATGGTATTTTGGAAACTCGCCCACTGTGTTTTCAGATCAGAAATCTGAGAGTTAATAGAAGCCGCGAATGTATTCCATTCTTCCTCCAGGTCTGTAATCTGCCCATTAATCTTATTCTCGAAATCACTGATTTCCTGTCTCATCTGAGAAATGGCATTGTTAATTGTGGTCTGAAACTCTCCCCAATCTACCTTCATCTGTTCCCATTCTTCAAGAACTTCCTTGAATTTCCCTAAAATGGCATAGAGTAACTCAAGTTCTGTCATATCATCAGAAATCAGATAGGGCCAGTTCTTAAAGCACCATGCTCTAAAAGGTGTAAGACCGTTCTTGTCGTATCCGTCCATTGTATACCTCCTTTATATAATGAGTCCCATGAAGTTCTTCTTAAGATCCATGGTTATCATGCTATCAATATTATATATGATTTTCTGTGCTTCTGCAAGTACCGAAGGGATCGTAAAGAACCCACGTCTTCCCTGCACCTTTCTCCATTCATCCACGTTCCCATCTGTCTTTCGGTTTGCTGTCGTGTCCGTGTTCTTACTGGAAGTTCCAGAATCAGAACCGCTTGATGTTGTATCCGTGTTATCCGTTCCAGAAGTCGTACCGCTGGAATTTGAATTAGAATTATTCTCCTCCTCGTCCAGCATAGAGGCGTAGTCCCTCGCGTAGGTTCCCGATGCAAAGTTGACTTGCGGTTCATCAGAATGAAGCTTGAAACCGTTGAAATCATTAGAGGAAGTAGACTGTGCTTCTGAAGAGGAGGTTCCCTCCACCTTTCCGGTGTTAGAGAATTCACTTGAGGACGTTCCCTCTTCCTTGGTATTTCCTTTGTCGTCCCTTGTTTCATCGTACTTTCGATTGAAGATATCCGTGAAATCGGTATCATTGATCAGGTCCTCAATAGAGATATCAGAAATTTCTGATAATTGAGTCAGAGCCAAGGCGTTATAATAGGGCATGATCCTGTTCAAATTCTCGTTAAGATGAAAGATCCAGCTCTGCACGGTTTGAAACCCGATTTCATATTCATAATAATATTGAAGAATCTTTTCACAAAGTGTTTGCCGATGAGACTCGTTCCATATCGGGAAGTCTCTGAAAATATAGGGAACTGCTTTTGTAATCTGTTTCCACATATCCGGTTCATCTGGATTATAGTACCGGATAATGTCGGAAACCTGCATTGTGAACGTTGCTCTACTCATCTTTTGAAGGAACATCGTCACTACCTCCCTTCGACTGCTTAGGCTGGCCTGAAATATAATATTCATCTGCATTGGTAATGCTGGAAAGAATTTCAGAATTGAACCGAACCTGAATATTCGTACCCGCAAGCTTATTAAACCTCTCAAGCATTCGTTCCCTTGGCTGCAAGCGTGCATTTCTATAGATTTCAATCGGCTGTGTATTGGAATTAACTTCATCCACTACCATTCTTTCTTTCTTATCCTTATCACCGTTTTCGATACCGAGAATGGTAAAGATATCATTCCAGTATTGATGAGACTGAATCTGAAGCTTGTCTACCACATAAGGCGCGTTTGTATTCAGCACGTCAAATTGCTTCATATCAAGGATTCCATCCACACCCACAATCACGCTCATATTGGAATCAATTTGATCCACTGCATTTCTGACAGTCAATTCATTCTCCTTGTCCGTCACCACAATGACGGGAGTCTTCTGTGCGTGAATGTTCACATCCATGGTACGATAGAGATCAGTAAGGCGTGGTATGTAGTCCATCAATAGACCATACGTGGAAAGACCGCGTTTCGATAGATCATAACAGCATACTCCATTATCAGGAGTCACGTTGAAATTATAGCCATGAAAACCAATCGCCTTACCGGATGTCGGCCAACCATACACATCATAATCTTTCCGGGATCCTCCTAAACCAAGAATCATATCCCCATCTTTGAACAGCCACGCGAAGCCATCATAGAACAGCTTTCGCTCAAAGAAATACGGATTAAACGTATCCGGGGCGTTCTCGTAGATGAATGAATTGACGGCCAATAGTTCAATCATATTTTGAACCCTGTCAAACGTCCATGCATTTGACCAGTTCGCAATATCTCTTAGCTTATTTCTGTTCCTCGCCATTACCTACCACATCCTCTCTGAATCCTTTTACGCTTGGCGAATTGTCAAACGAATAGTTGCCAACCTGAACAACCCCATCATTGACATGCCAGAACGTGATTCCGTTATCAAATATGCTTTTGATCTTTGCCGCGTCATTAAAAGGAAGAAAACCACCCAATTTACAGCCTTGCGTTTTGATGAAATTCCAATATTTCCTGCTATCAAGATTCGGTGTTTTAATCTCATTCACTGTGTACCCGTATGCCCATAGGAAGTCATCAATGATTTTTGCATACTCTCTTGACACAGTATAATGATAAACATTGAATCCCTTGATTGACAAAGAAATATTTGCAGAACCTGAACCGGTTCCTCTTACTTGGTCGGCTTTTGTCTCAATTGCTGTCTTTTGAGCGAGAGCGGTTCTCGCATTATTCACAGAGCTTGCTGCTCCATAGGCGCCACCAAGCACACCGGACACGCTTCCACTTGTTAAAGAAAGAAGAGTGTTACCTATTGCTGTAATTGTAGATATCAAATTCTGCTGCTGTTGAATTTCATAAACCTCACCATGCATCGCTGTCCATGCCTTAAACGTATCAATGGTATACGCGCATTGAGGATAGTTGGATATGTTCATCTTTTCCTGATAATTTACATCCTGATTCTTATATCCAATAGGAACCATTGTAATAACAGGAGAAGCTGAACCACTCCCCCAACAGCCAAGATTTAGCTGTTTTTGATTTTCAAAAAACTCTACTTTTAGCGTAGCAGTTAGCCCTTCATTATTGGTGACTACCCAAAAGCTATAAGGATACGTGTACATCTTGTAGCATCTTGGCGTGTAGCCATCCAATGTTAAAGGGAGGTTCGCGGTTAAGTTGCTTACCGCAACACTACCCGCGTTAAATGTATTAGTAACAAACTTCGGACACATGAATATAGAAGCAATACCCTCAGATTTATTTTGTTTTGTGGCTTCATTTAAAAAGGTATTGAGAGCTGTAATTCCTTCCGTATCCGTGTCGAAAACACTGTAGTGAAGACCTGAATAGATATTGGAATACATTCCGCCTTTAGCATCCTCGAATGAACCGCTTCCAGCATCGAACGTAAAAGAAGACGCGACAACAATTGACATCTCATTGATAGCTGGATTCCAATCCCCATCCGCGTCTGAATATACAAAATCTCCTGTTTCCAGCTCCTCATCAATAATTGCATCACCCACAATATCCGTGGTTGTGTGTTCGCGCTCTACAAAGCAATCCCTAAGAAGCCATTCAAATTGCCAAGACTGCATAACGTCAATTTCGAACGTTACAAGCGTCATACTTGGGGATACATACTCCAAACACGTTATGAAAGCAAACCACCATTTGTCATAGTAGTTCGCGTTCTTGAACATGATATAATTATATCTGCTCAATTCATCAGAATTGACAGGAACACGGATTGTATCCGTGTTCACTGTCCTGACTTCTGTAAAACCGTTAATAGTAATTCCACTTAGACCTTCAAAATAGGAATATTGCGCGGGCATATCTGTGAAACGCAAAGTATCCGTATATGAGTTGTCTAATGGAACTTGCAGAAACCTAACTTCTCCAATTGGAGTTTTTGGTTGAACGTTCATTTATGCTGGACCCCCCCGCTTGGATTATTCCGGTGTGTATGGATTATCATAGTCCGCATATAGATGACCACCCTCAATGGAGAAAGTCGGACTAATACCATCCTTACCAGCTGGACCGGTTGCGCCAGTAGCGCCCCTTGCGCCCTGAGGACCCTGTGCACCTGTGTCACCTTTTGGCCCCTGAGCGCCCGTGTCGCCCTTTGCTCCTGCTGGACCCTGAGGACCAACAACCTGACCCAAATCTACTTTTGCCATTTCTTCTCCCTCCTTATAGAATGCTATTAAATGTCCGTTTTCCACATCAAGATGGTCAATCTGCTGATATTCAGAATTTGTGTTATATGTCACGATTAAATGCCCTTCTTCCAACACAGCTCCGGAAATATCCAGACTTCTCTAAGCCAGAGTAACAGACGCTGTCTTCGCGGTTGTTCCATCCTGATTTGCGACCGCTCGCACCGTAATGGTAGCCGCATTCTCATCGGGGGCAATATATAATAGACCATTCTCGTTAATGTACGTGTTCGGGCTGTTTTCTCCGGAAATTTCCCAAGTTACACTCTTGTCAATGCCAACGCTTCCCGTAACCGTTGCGGTGAACTGATAAGACTGACCCTTCTTGTACTGAGTCACGGATGCCGGGTTAATTGTTACAGCTGTTACCGTCATTTCTGCTGTCGAGAATGCAATCAGCATACCAAACGGCGAGTCGCTCATAATTTTATGATGATGGTACCAGAAGAACTGCATCATAGTCTCACCGATATTCGCGGATTCAGACTCAATCACAGTATCCAGAACCATGAGCTTATCCTTACTCATCATCATGATGGAAATCGTATTGAGGAAGTTTTCCTCATCCGACGTAAAACGACGATACCAATTCTTGTCGGGGAATAGCTGCTCCATGCGCTCGTATTCCTCTTCAGTAGGTACCAGACGGTCGAACCGTTTCTGGACGCCGCTCCACTCTACCTTATTCAGGTTAAAGGCATTCGCCAGTACATTGACATTCTGCACGGCCTTAGCACGCGGTGTCATGATAACCCATTGTTCAGACTTTGGAAATGTTCTCAATACGCCAGCCGCGTTATAATCCCTGCTCATGAAGTCCAGATCATCAGAAATCGCAAGAATATCCTCGGCCACATCCGACGCGTTATCTTTTGTGATCACGTCAATATGATTAATTTTGGCATGTCCGTCCACAATGTTTCGAGCGACAATGTAGCGCATTGCGAGATATTCATCATACTGTTCAGAAACCTCAGCTCTGGAAATCAAGTTGCTCAAAAGATCCTCAACGCCAGATGCATAGGAGAATGCCTTTCTCAACTCAAAGCGACTGATAGGAATCTTATAGAATGTCTTATAGTTGATGAAATGCAGTGCTTCTTCTACCTTGGGCTTATCCCATGCAAAATACTCATCCGCCCCTGCATTCGGGTTATACAGATGAGGCATTACAATCTCAACGAATGCTTCCCTTGCAATTTCTCCATACTCCATCGTACCGAGCTTCGCGTCCGCCCATTCATTATAATAGATGGCTGATTTGATGATAGTTAAGCCGATGGCGTTTAACATACCGACAAACTGATTGCGGATATCCGCGTTTCCAATAATTGCTGTTCCGATTCTCTGACGGTTTGCATCACTTCCATCTGCAATCGGTACAGAAGTTGCATATCCGCCGCCTAACGTATTTCTGATAGCGTTCAGAATATCCGTAGACGTGGCGGACAATACTGTTGTGTCCCTTGACGGGATCATTGCCATTACAGATCACTCCTTTTTCCAAATAGATTTTGAATTGTGATTGTTTCTTCTTTGCTTGGTTCATCTTCTTGAGGATCCACGTCTTTCTCTTCTTTTTCAAAGGAGGTTCTACCCTTAAAAAGAAGATCCCTTCTTGCTTTTCTCTCGTCAGAAAGCTGTGTTGACAGCGACTCATATTCACTAAATCCCGCGTCAAAGCTTTCTCGCAAGGCTTGCAATTGAGCCAGTTCCTCATCATTCAAGCCTTCTCTTACAAACGGTTCAAACTTGCTAAATAAATCCTTATCCATTATAACACCTCATCTTAACCTATCAAAACGCCGTAAGTAATACATCCAGTTCATTTTCTTCCCCATACCGGGACCGGGGCCGGGGGCGATATCGGGATGATACACGAACCCATTCAATGTGGAATCAGCACGCCAGATATAACCGTTAGAAGCATACAAACGTTCGGTATAAAAATACGTTCCGTTGTAAGCACTATTTGAAGTCACAATGCTGTTCACACTTCCATCCGCGTTGTATTCAATTTCCTCCACAATAGCGACGTGTCCGCCGCCTTCATAGTCCCATGAAACATTAGCGCCCAATCGTGGAATCATAGGATCATGCTCATAGCCTGCTTCAATTCCCATCTGATACCAATCCTTACCATCGTTATATCTGGTAAAATTGAATGGTTCAGAAGACCCCTGAAGTTCATACCATCTGCCTAACGCGTAACATGTACAGTTAGGCATACCATAACCGCTTTGGTAGTAGACGTTATCCGCGTACCAATACGGGTTATTGAGGATCCCCTCATCTGTGAGACGTGGTACAAAATCCGCCATTATACACCACTCCCTAATAGACTATTCCACGTTTCCACGCCGCAAATCCCGTCCAGCTTCAGATTGTTAGCAATCTGGAATGCTTTTACTGCTGCTTGCGTGGAAGGACCGTATACGCCATCAATACCATCCGGACCCAAGTCATAATCCAGCATATCCAGAATGAACTGAAGAATCAGAACCTGCTTACCCTCATCTCCGCTGCTGATTTCTTTTGGCTCAAACATAACCTGAAGCATGGCATTCTTTTCGTCACCAATACCGCCATTCAATGCATACGTGCTTTCTTTCTCCATCACTGCACCTCCATTCTTTCATATAGCTTCGTAAGGATATTTGTGTTGTTATCAAGGCTCTCCTTTAACAACGCGATTTCTTCTTTATGCGCGTCTTTCTCGTCCATCAATGCGCGCCACATCAAAAGAAACGCGACAATAGGGAACCCGATTGTTGAAATTGACTGCATAATAGCATCCATTACTTCCATCAGCATCCCTCCTTCATGTTAATTTTACCATATTGACAATAAAAAAGCAAGCCCCCACTGAATCAAAAAGGGGGCTTGCCATAAGGAAAAAATGTTCATTTACAGGGCAACTATATTATAGCATGATTTATGATAGAGATCAATACCTTCTATTATATTTTTTCGCTGGCTTCTTTTCCTCTTCTTCCGAAGATGGAACTTTCGCGTTATGAATGAAGTCAAATTGCTCCGCGACAACGTTTATGAATGTCCTTCGGTTCCCATTTTCGTCCTCATAATTGGAAACGTCAATTCTACCCTCAATTAAAACGCGGTCTCCCTTATGGGTGTAATGACCGAACACGTCTGCTCTCTGTCCAAACATGATACACGGCACGAAAATCGCGCTCTTCTCGCCCTCCCGCGCGTTATAATGGTCTACCGCAACCGTGAATCGGCAAATCACCGTGTCATTCGCGCCCGTTCTGTTGTCCGGGTCCGCCGTTAATCTTCCTTGTAAAATCACTTTGTTCATACTACATCCTCCTAAAATATTATTACCTTTGAAAGGTATCTTCATTATATCATACAACTTGCTAGTTGTAAATAGGTTTTAAATAAGTTGCAACTTTCTGATAATTTTAAGTCTCCATTCCTGTTTTGGGAGGAAGAATCCTCTTCTGTCTTGCATCTAATACATCCATCCCATAGAAATAGGCGATTGTGTTATCTGTGTAGAATGTCGGTTGTTTTAAGCTTACAGCATCTTTATATGCCGTTAGAATGAAATCTTTAGATACTGCATTTCTGCTGATAATGTTTTCAAATTCGGGATTGATATAATATATGTATTTTGAAGATAAAGATCCGTTTCCGTCGTGGGTTACCACGTTGAACGTCTTTTTCCCATCCGTAAAAGAATGGACAAAATACATCTTGCCAGCCAGTGATACCCTAAAAAGAATAACATGTTTCAAATACTTATTCTTTAATAATAATTTGTATTGACTAAAGTCTATTAGAAATTCATCGTCTGCAAACTCGCCAGTAGTTGCGATTTCATTATGAGTTACCCGTAAGACCCTTGGAATTTCCTGCTCTGCTTCATAGCTCATTTCTGCATATTCGACACAAACCCTTGCTCCATCCGTGAAACCCGGTACCTGCAAATACCGAATATCCCCCGGTCGAATGTGCATCTTATCCACGTCAATCCCAAAATAATCAAAATATATATTATGCTTCTTTATGACATTTCCGATAAACCATACCCTGATGGACCGATGCCGGCATATAGTAGATACAAGAGATAAAAGTAAGTTAATTTCATTCGGGAGATAATCTAAGTCGGATGCCGGAACAAATTCTTCAAACACTAAATTATCAAGTTTTGGGAAATTGGATGATTTATATTTATGCTGGTTAAATAACGAGAACGCAAAACCGACTGTTTCATTTCCAATAAACCAATTTCCATGCTCATAGATGATTTCATTTCCGGTGATATCCTGAATGTAGTCTTTTACCCCACCCGGGAACCAGTCATTTAATAAAGAAGCTTTCATATCGGATTCATATCTGCATACGCGCCCAAACTGGATACCCTTAGTATACCAGTCATAAAATAATGCATCCTTACACACGCTATAAGACTTCCCGTTGGAACGTCCTCCAAAGATAAAATTGTACTCGCATCCACTGTCATATACTCTTTTGCAATTATAATATTTCATACAACATCTTCCTCCTTACATTTTACTTCAAACTTATCTCGATACTCGAACCCATATCCTGATTCTGTTTTATAAATCCATATCGGATAACAGGAACGCGGATCCACCCAACTATCCTTTTGAAACTTTAATAATTGATACAGAAACATTGAATTCAACTTGCTGTTGGTCGCTAAAATCGTATAATCAGCCCCTACCAGTTGAACCCCGCTATATTCATGGACCCATCCCAATGTACCATTTTTGTCGCATACCTCCTTATCAAATCTTGCGTTGCCATAGATAGAAGCTAACTTGCTCGTGACGTTTCTGTCTATTATAACATTCGGTCTGAAATAATTTTTGCATAATCGTTCAAAATTATCATCACAATATGTATGATAGAAATATGTATACATTTTGCTCCCCGAACGTTTATTGACTCCTGATATCGTGCACTTTACAGAGTCTCCCTCTAATACAATATATTTCTTCGCACCCCATGTACAGAACCAATCATAGGATGGTTCCTCATCCATGGCCCCAATATTATACCATTCATCCAGACCCTTTACAAATCGCCTGAATAATTCATAACATTGTTTCATAACCTTTCTTACCCCATCTTCATCACCATGCACTTTGATGCTGTCCGTATCCCAATAAATAACATATGCGTTTGTATGCACAAAAAGACAGTAGGTGTATATCGCCAGCGAAAGACGAGAGAACGCCGTGATATGAAGTCCTACAATAAAGTTGCGCATGATTCCCTTCTTTTTAATTTCATTGAAATCCGCTTCCTCAGAACTATACATCATACCCAGCTTGTCATCCCAATCCATATGAATATCATCTTTTAATATCTTTTCTACGTTAATACCATATTGTCCGTTAAGATGCCCTTTGGATTGCATGTATAATTCATGGATCTGTTCGGCAAACTCATCATAATTTGATTCTTGTAAACTCATCAGCACTTCGATGTTTTCCTCATTCATGATAGGCTTCCCATCCTTATAGAACTCTTTCCTGTCAATAGGCTTCCCTTCTTCTGTCTTCGCATGAATCGGTTTTAGGTTCGCCTTTAGGTTTAAGTATGCATAATTCGTGTTTCTAAGGTATTCATGAACCTTTCGTATTTGACTCGCCACGAACAAACGTTTGCAATCCTCAATTTCAAAATCGTAAAATAGCGAATAAGCAAGCAGATCCACTGCTGTTGCCTTTAATTCCAGACGCTTTGCAGAAAATACACGTCCATTGATCACCAACGTTTGAGAATGAATTCGTTCCCCCCATCCCATCTTTATGATGTCTGTTTTAGATTCTGATATCAAGGCCATCTGGTTAGACTTCTTATTTTTCCCATCTTTCCCATAAAACTTCTTAATCTTTACATCTTTCAATACAACCTCTGCCATGAAATAGTACTGGACAGGTCTTCTCCAGTTCCTGAAAAGACCGTTCTCAATCTTTCCATACTTCATATTATAGGTTATATTTCTTTCGTGCAAGTCTCTTACGGTCTCTTTTAATTCTGCATTGTACTCCACAAAATGGTAAGGAAACTCCCGTTGTACTGTAGACGCTGGATAAGAGGATCCAAAATCAAATGACATGCAACCTTTTACCGGGACGCCTACAAAAGAGGGATTGGCCGCTACAAAGGCGCCGCAAAAGAGATCCTCCAGCCATTCCACTGTCTCTTTAGAATCGGGAAGCTCTCTTCTACATTCCGCCAGATATAGCTTGCTCAATGAAGATTCTTTTCTTTGCTTTCCGCTTTTCAAAAATACCTTTTTATTAATTGTTTCTTCCTTTAAGTTATTCTTTCTTGTGAAGGACGTATATGTATACACACTTAAAGCATCCTCTAAAGAACAGATCCAGTCATATTTCTTATACTCTGAAACAATCGCTAAAAGCGTTAAAAAGCAATCTCTTCTATTATATTCATATTCCACTTCAGGCAATTCCGAAAACCAAAAGTATTTCTCTGAATAGTCTATTTCTAACTTCTTATAGCCAAGCCTTTCCCCCAGAGCGCGTAAGGACGCGTTCAGGAGCCTTGCAGAATCTCTAAACTCAATATTTCCGCAAGCTATCTTCAATGGTTTATTCGGTTCTGTATATAATGAATTGTCATCATCATAGGTGTTATGACAAAAGACAGAATTTTTATAGAAGAATGTCCATTCATAAGCCAAGTTATGAATAAAAATCACTGTTTTATAGCCACTATTATTTATATCTATCAGCATTTCATCAAGTTCATTATATGTTCTATAAAACCCATGAAACCGCGCTTTCTCTTCAATGTTTGAATAGTTGATATTTTTGAAATTATCTGATAAATTAATAGAAGCCATGCTTCCTAAATAAAGCACAGCCCCTTCTTCTATATCCGTTGTCTCTATGTCTGTTACATAGATATTCGGATTATATTCCAGCTTCCCCATTTATTTCATCTCCTATTGAAAGAATGGCGCGGATAATAGATCATCAATCAACTTAATCAAGGCTTCACCCGATTCCTTATCCGCTTCAGGAATCTTCCCTTCCCGAATAAAATCTCGAACTTGTCCGGACAATTCTCTAAAGTAATCCTCTACTACTTGATCTGAAGGGCGATTATACTTGGCTCTTCTTAAGGCGTCCATTGCAGAAAATAAATCATCAACCACGTTGAAACCAAACCTTGCCGCCAGCTCTCTGATCTGATTGAATGTTTTCATATCAATCTTGTCTGTGAATACACCAGAAGCAAATATATTGTAAGCTCTTGAAACTGCTTCTCTTCGCAATCCCTTAATACCGACAGGCTTCACACGCTCTTGTAACGCGTCTTGTAAATCCAGAACCATCTGTTTTCCAGAACGTCTGTTCGCTTTTAACATTTCCTCGGTCTGGCGAATATCCCGGATCCTTCCCTTAATCTCCTTTGTTTCTCGTTCAGAAAGAGATTCTTTCTCTAATACCTTTTGAAGTCTTCTTCTCGCGGCTCCCATGCTTTCCAACTGCTTATTCCTAAGAGCGTTTAATCCTCGCTTTACAGCTGGATCCCTTAAATCCAATTCGAATAATTTTGACAGGTTCTTTCTTAAATCCACACTCCATGAGTTTTTACCCGTCTTCTTAATCGGTATACCGTATTCCTTCAAGCGGTATACGTCCTCATTCCAACGTTGCCTTCTATCAATTCTCTTCGCCATGATTTCACCCCCGTAATATAAAAGATGGGCGCTGAGTGAACCACGCTCAGTAGCATGCTTTATCCCGTGTATGGGGTGGTTCCCGCATGCTGTTTATCGCCCATCCTTATTTTCAAATTATAGCATAAAATGCGATCAAAATACAAGGGAACAAATGTTCTTTTGTTGGTTCAAAAATATTTTTATAAGTTGAAAAGATTTTTCAAGCCCGGTTTTGACCCTGATTTCAGAGTTTTTAGAATTGTCACACAATTCTCACAATTTACACAATTCAGACGCACTTTGAGGTATAATATGCTTAGTTTTATGTATATTATGGTTCTTCGACCTCAGAAGCTAAAGAATCGAGATCATCCTTGTTTAAAATATCTCTTAATGTCATCCTTATCATCCTTTCTTGCGTGATAGATGCAGTAGATTAATTGCCATAGTTTACCAATACCATATATAATGGCCGTTAAAATTCCTATGACGCTCACAATAAACAGAAAACATAATGAAACTTCATATATAGCACTCAGCATATTATTCTCCTTTTTTCTTTATGTCAATTCTAACAATATCCTTTACTTTATAAATATTATATTCACGTTCTCCATCATGAACGACTACCTTCTTTGCCTTACCGGTCTCAACGTCCTGCACAAACGGTTCACATATATCAATCATCAGTTTTCACTCCATTCCTTTTTAATATTGCCTTTTCCAGATTCTTGTAAGAAATCTGATTTAGTTCGCTTTTTAGTGGTAGCTGCTTCTTCGCGTCATAAACCTCTTCAGTGTACATTATCATTCCACAATGCCTACATTTCTGACAACGGATTATATCACCATTCTCGCGATGCACCACCTTCACAACGTTTGCTTTCTCATTGCAATTCGGACATTTCATGTTCAATTTCCTCCATTTCAGAATCCATAACTTTCATATATGTTCTAATAGCAATCTTAAGATACATTGTTCGATATCCTTTATCTAGTGAATCTAAAAATTCCACGATATCCCTATCTTTCTCATCGTTTAACGATAGGGAGAAAACTTTTCTCATAAATACCCATCCTTTCTTTTGAAAATGCTAAAAATGAATAATATTAAATTGTATGATTTCTACCTGTCTAAAATGACTGAAAAAATAATATTCAAAATTAAAAAATTTTTCAAGGCCGATTTTGACCATGATTTTGAAGTTTTTAGAATTGTGAGAATTGTGTGACAATTCTTACAATTCAGACGCACTTTGAGGTATGTTATACTTATTTGTATGTATATTATGGATCAATCTCTTTCATTAGACTGTTTGCGTCTTCAGCGGATATATAACCCAAAATAAACAATAAATTAACATAACCAGAATATATACCCATTTCATAAAAATAATCTTTATATACCAAAACTCTGATCATTTCGCCAATAATATCGCTCTTTTGAGAAATGCTTAGACTCATATTGTTTAAAATATCAATATTTTCATTCTTCATCTTCCCTCACCTCCTTTAATTTTATGTATTATCTTCATGTGCATAAAAACCAACTATAAATTTCTTCTTAATAAACATACTATTTCCGTTGACAGGTGATATATAAATATAATCTTTTTCATCGTTATAAGTTTTTATAACAATATTCATTACGTCTCCTACGGACAAATCAGAAAACATACCTTCCTTATAAAAACGCATTGTAAAATTCCCATATTTTGTAGTAAACACGACTTCTATAAAGCCCATTTTCCTCACCTCCTTTATGATGTCTATATGATATCACAAATATATTAGAATGTAAATAGGTATAGAAAAAGAAGTAATATTCTAAAAACGCTCTATTGCATTAGTGCGATAAAGTATCTGCATAAAAGAAAAAGGACTCTTTAAGAGTCCTTTTTATAAGAAAAAACCCCGCTTGCGCGGGGGATTATACTTATTTTAATAAATAATTTTTAAGGCAATGATAAGCACCTTCTGTTATAACGCCAGTATCTAACATGGATAAAAGATAGTTATATAATTCTTCCCTTCTCGTGTACATTTCAGGCTGCCATTCTGAATGAAAATAAGCTTTTCCTTTCGCATACTGTAGATCTTCATATAAACATTTTATACGCTGCTTTACAGTATATAAATACTTCTTCTTAATTCGTAAATTCTTATTTTCATACATATCATCCAGCATTTCAAAAATATCCATAATTATATTCTCCTTTAATTATCTTTAGATTTCAAAACTTCATATACGGCATACGCTGCATTTTCCAGTTCATAAAAATCAATTTTTGAAATTACATTCGCCCTACATAATGCATATAAGTAAGTAGAATATTCAATATAGCATTCCCTTACTAAATCAACGTGAGCATTATAGTAATGCCCTTTCCGGATTAAATCGTATGTTACAAAATATTCATTAAACAGACGATTTGTGTATTTACGTAAATCATATTTCAATAATTCTGTAATGTCCATATTATTGATATAATCAAGTGTTTCTTTGCGTGTCATGGTTAATCCTCCTCAATTTGAATAGTCCTATTCTTATAAATAGTTGCGCCGTACTTCATGCGAATTTCTTCCATTTTCAGCTTACTACCGCCTCTCACGTGGCGAGGGTTCGGTGTCCAGTACCAACGCTTTTTTCCGCCAGAAAAACGAAAACCCATTGATTTTAGTTTTTCCTTATTTTGATACGTATTTTCAGTGAAAAGCCATATCCATGAACCTACTAGCTCGCATGAAATGTTCATGGAAAGAATATCATTGATAATGGAATCAATCGTAAAATCCTCTTTTTCCATTTTTACGTTATTCTTACTTTTATACATTTCATAGGCTTCTTGCAAGTCTTGCATATCCTCAGTGCTACCGCCAGCGTCCGGATGGGCTGTTTTCGCCAGGCGGATATATATCCGCCTGGCTTCTTCTAATGATGAACAGTTATTAAAGTAAGTATAAAATTTATTCATCAAGTTCATTCTCCTTCCACTGTCTCCACAAATCAGCGGCCAACTTCTTAATGTTCTCTTCTGTCTCTGGATCATCCATAGCGGCCATGTATTCATGCTCCCAGAAATCGTCTTCATTATCTCTTACTCTAGTAAAAAACCTATCCGACATTTCCACCTCTTCCAGATCCATGCTATATTGCATGCTTGTAGCATCTTCATAGGTGATTTCAAACAAACTTTCGGCTTCTAAAACCGCCTTTCTTACTCTGCAATATCATTAAAGGATAAGCACCTTGTTATAAGATCAATTTCGATCTGCCCGAACTGTGCGTTCTTCAAAGCCTGTGCCACTTTATCAAGGCTGATAGGAAAATCTTTCGTTACATCCTTAATGGCGATAACCTCACCATTTCCTTCAACATACTTCCTTGCTGCCTTTTCGTTGGCTGCGGGGATAGCAGCTTTGAAGCAATCCCTTCCGTCATCCATATACACCATATACTTTTTCATAAAATCACTTCATCCTTCCTATGCTTTTAGCTATCATCCAGCTTATTTGATATCGGATGCTGTCCGATTTCTTTATCTTGATTATAGCAGATCTTTGTTTTTCTTACAATAGGTTTTTTGAAGAAAAATAAAAGAAGTAATATTCTGACAATTTATTCAGTGCTATATTTATGTATCACTGTATACATTTTAATATGTAGGACCTTCAGTATTCTAAAATTGTTATACTTATAGGAGTTTTATAATAAAATGCATCCTTATTTTCAAAATGATGAATCCATATTTTTAGTTTGCATT
>ERZ1643251.2413-NODE-2413-length-19080-cov-6.546965_pt1 | contig 19080 bp, 18 predicted proteins | sample MGYA00579261_ERZ1643251 | MGnify/ENA primary metagenome ERZ1643251 (study PRJEB29033, sample SAMEA4952267) | chicken gut metagenome | biome: Broiler Chicken; feature: Gastrointestinal Tract; material: Caecum | place: Ireland | collected 2018 | study: Broiler...
GCTATAATGGTACATTCTTCAATAAATGATTACATGGTAGAAAGTCTTGGTAGCATTGAGGTTGGAGCAGGAGAATCTGCTACAGGAGAATTTGTTCTTTCAGGATATGACATAGATGTATATGACATAGACACAGTAGCAAGTGTAGAGTTTAAGTTAGATGTATTTGATACAAATGATTACACTGATGTACTCTTTACAAATCCAATAGTTTTAAAGACATCAAACTATGATGGATATGAGTTCAGTTTCAATGATGAAGGAACAGAGGTTTATAATGATAATGGCTTTAGAGTTGTAGCAAAGAAAGCTACAGATGGAAGTGAATATCTTGATTCAACGTTAGTGGTTTACTTAGAAAATGACACTGATACGGATATGGCAATCTTAATTGATGATTGTTATATCAATGGAATAGAAGTAAGTGGATGGAGTGTTTCAGAATTAGCAGCTGGCAAGAGTATAATTGATGAAATAAGGTCAATTTGTTTAGATGAGAGCGTAGACAAATCAGAGTTAGACCACATAGAAAGAATGAGATTATCAATTACAGTTTGTGACGCATCAACTTATACAGAGTTGTTTAACACTGGAACAATAGAAATGGTATTTGAATAAGGGAGAGAGTAATCATGGTAAAGTTTGAATTAGTAGTAAAATCAATTAAGGACTTAGAGGATATTTACAATGCAGCTTCTAAACAAAGATTTAACATTGATGCAGGGCATGGCACACATCAGGTTGATGCAAAGTCACTTATGGGATTGATGAGTTTAAGTTTACCAAATGTTATTGAAGTAGAGTGCTGGTCAGATAAAGAAGGAGTAAAAGAGTTTGAACAGATGATTGAGCATTTGAAAGCCAGGTGAGTTTAAATGAGTTCAAACAATAAGAGAAGAATAAACATTCCAATCTTGATAGTTCTAATAGGATTTTTAATTGGAATACTAATAATTCTAGCAATACTCTTTGAAGTATTTGCAAAACAATCAGGTCAAGGTTGGACAGAAGAATTATTCGAAGAAGAAACAAATGAAGTAATTGAAGATACAACAACGATTGAAGAAGAGGCAACAGTAGTTGAGGAACAGACAAGCAATGAGGTTGAGACTACTGATACAGAGAGGACAGAACTAATGGGTGATGTGTATGACTTTGAATATGATATGTTATCAACAACAGAGAATAGTAATTTCTCACCTTTAAGTTTGAGATACGCTATGTTAGCTTTACAAGCTGGGGCAAATGATGAAGTAGCACAGAAGATTGGAGAATTTAATCTTACAACAGATTTAGATGCATCTTTAGAAGAATTTCAAGAAATGATGAATGGAATTGAGACAACAGAGATAGCAAATGGAATATTCATAGACAATGGATTAAATAATCCGGTCATTATTGATTCTTATAAAGAGCAAATGCAGAAAAGTTTAGATATGGAAGTTCAAGATGTGAACTTTGGTTCTGGAGAGGCTCAAGAAGTGATTAACAGTTGGGTAGAAGATAAAACACATGGATTGATTACTGAATTTCAAGTAGATAATTCTACATCAGCAGCGATTTTAAATGCACTCTATTATAAAGATAAGTGGAAGTACTTTGATGAAGCAGATACAGACAAGCAAATGTTTACAACTCCTGAAGGAGAAAAAGAAGTAGACATGATGCATTCTACATTAAAGAAGAGTTCTGAATATATCCTTTATAGATGGGATGGATACTATGAATTGGAGTTATTTTTAGAAAATAGTACATTAAACATTATTCTTCCAGATGAAGATAAAACACTTGAAGAAGTGATTGAAGCAGTAAGAAATTGTGAGGAAGCTCCAAGCCGTGAGAAATATGATAGTGTGATTGTATCACTTCCAAAATTCAAGTTTAGTACATCAGGAAGTTTAAAGGAGTTGCTGATACAGTATGGATTGGCAGATATATTTGAGAGTACTCCAGGAATGTTCAGTAACATGGCAGAGCAGGATGTTTACGTATCAGATGTAGTTCAGAAAACTACAGTTGAGGTAAATGAGGAAGGTGCTGAGGCATCAGCTGTCACTGGTGTAATGGTTAAGAACACAGCACTTATGCTGGACACACCAACAACATTTGAATTTAATGTAAATAGGCCATTCTTATTCGAGATTTGGAGTAATGATGAGTCTATGGGTGATGAGGAATTGTTTATTGGAACAGTTGTAGACCCAACAGCTGAATAAAGAATACACAGTTAAGGCGATAGTGAAAGCTATCGCCTTTTTTATTGCACAATTTTAGAATAAGAAGTAATACAATGAAACAAAATTAAAATTTTGAAATTTTTTGAAAATAAATGTTGACAAATTTTTGGTGATATGGTAAGATTTGAGTATAGAAAAGGAAGAAGAAAGACGAAAACAAGAGAAACAAAGAGAAAAAGTAAGAAAACAAAAGAGAAAGGAGAAAAGAAATGGCTACTAAGAAACTGGATGAAAGGACTATTGAGTTACAGGAATCAATAATGAATAACTTCGAGGGTATTGATAAAGAGTTTCATGCCAGAGAAAATGCTAGATTAGCTCCTACGTTAGTAAAATTTAAAAATTACAATCCCTCTTTGGTATGTAAGCTGATTGATGCGAAGTTTAAGGTCATTTCAAAGCCCTACAGAGAAATTGAGAAGTTCAGTAAGTCCTTAGTAAGGGCGATGGCTGAGTCTTATATGGCGGCTGAGAATGGATTTAGGGCAAAGATGAGTTCTGAAGCTGTTGAGAAGTATATGAATACTAATGGAAAGAACGACAGAGAAGTTCAGGAATTAGCTTTCAATATTATTTCTGAAGGTTTATCAGACCTGGTAAGTGGTATCGTTGAGTATAATGGAAGGGAATTTGTTGTAAGTATTGACGGAACTTCCAAGATTGCAAAGATTTACTCAGCGGAGTATATGAAACAGGGAGAAGAATTAAGTGTTACTTACAATAATGGAGAGTTTGGTTTAAAGGCTGATAAGTATACATTTGACTCTTGTGCTGAAACGGCTAGAATGGGAGAAGTAATTAGAACTTTCCTGTTTGCTCTTGCAAGTAAGTTGACGGCTCCCAGATATGTATACGAAAGAACTGAAAAACAGTTCCGTGAAGGTAAGAAAGTAGCTGAAGATACTCCTAGAAAGACAACTGTGTTGAAAATTGGTGAGTCCCTTGAACTTAATGGACTTCGTGGTATTATTACAGATGGGGTTAGCTTTGTAGGTGGACATCACAGGTCTCCTAGAAGGCATTGGAGAAACGGCTGTACAGTCCATAGAAAGAATGGAACGACGTTTATCCGTAAAGGATGCTGGGTAATGGAAGAAAACGAGGCTATGGAATATGTAATTAGATAAGAGAGTGGAAAGGGTGGCTCGAAAAGAGTCACTCTTTTTTTTATTTTCAAAAATAAATGAAAGTATGGAAAAAGAAAAAGATATTGACAAAATATGTAAATAATGGTAGAATAAAATAAAATAGTGATGAAAGGAGAACTGCTATGACTATTAAGGAAAGAAAGAGGATTTTAAAAGAAGAACTGTTAAATGTGGATAAGAGGCTGGGATTGACAGGTGATAAATCCTTGTTATCTATGGCTGAAGGTAATAAGGATATGTGGGTAAAATGGAGTATGCCATATAATGTGGTAGACGAATTACCCGAAGAAGAAAATGCAATAATGAATGTATTTAATGTACTGAATGATTATTGCGATATTATAGGAGAGCCCTTTACAAATGAATATGACAGTATAGTTAATACCTGTGTTGACTACGCTTTTATACAGCATTCCATGTTTAATGGAAGAATCAGTAATGAGATGAAAGAAAAGTTCTTCGATATTATGAAGAAATGTGATGTATCTAAGCTGTTTGAAAGGCTGAATTATAAGGGCGGTGTAAGGTTCTATGTAGAGGATGGAGAGGATTTATATAGAGTTTCTATCCTCGGACATGAAAGTAACAGTATATCAGTTCTTAAATGTGTTGGAATGGTTGAGGACGATGGTATGGATATAAATTTCAGTGGTAAATATACTATAGTACATACCAATACTCCTGAGACAGTAGTCGAAGAAGGTAGCGCTGTTATTAAAGAAGAGCATGTAAAGAGTGGAGAGTTTACGGCGCAGGAAAGATATTTCCTCGTAGCCGGAATTGTATGCTATGCTTATTTACAGGCGATTACTGGTGGCAAGTACAGCCCAGAAGAGTTAAACCATGTGACAGAATATGTTGACGTCGATTTTTGGGATAAGGATACTTACATAAATGATGATTTAGTGCTAGTAGAGAGATAATGAATTTGAATAGGCAGGTGTAAAGCCTGCCTATTTTTATATGAAAAAGAGAAAAAATGATTGACAAAATTCGTAAGTGATAATAAAATAAAGTGTGTAAGTAAGCTATTAAAAAGAAAAGGAGAAAGGAAATGAACTGTAAGGAATTAGTTGAGGTCAGAAAAAAGGCTATTGATACTAGATTAAAAGAGTTTCAGAACAGGCACACATTTGATGAGACAGTGGATAATATTATAAGAATGACACATGAAGAGAAAGATGATTATTCCATTGTGGATGATATTGTAAAAATGGCACATGAGATTGGTACAGGTTTTATCACTGCTACTGAGACTTGGGCAATAATTAATGAAATTAAACAACAGATACGGGATGATGGAGAAGAATTTAAGAAGCTGATAAGTGAGCGTATACAACTCGAAAGATATGGTACAATCGACATGTCCTCAGATGCGGTTAATGAATATTATAACGCTGAAGATGATACTGGAGTAGAGATACTTGAGGTAATGAGGGACTTGGTTGGTGTAAGATATGAGGCAAATGCATTTGTTCAGTATTGTGGAAAGTTATACAAAGTTAGCATGAATATAGATGAGTATGGGAGATTCTTTGCATACTGTATGGGATATGCTGACCCATCTGACTTAAACGCTTTTACAGTTGAACTTCTGGATGATGTGCATTGTTGTATTTTAAATGGTATTGAAGCTCAGTGTTGTGCTGGTGACGATACAATGTGCATGAAATGTCCTGCAAGAAAATATAGTGGCGATGATAGATTTGTTGAAAGATATGACGTATCAGCTGTAGCCAAAACATTTACTTATATGTACATGGTAAAGATGGTTGGTGCAGCAGATAGAATGGATGAACTTGCATATGCAGAACAGCATGAAAATGTGCCACTCAATAATAAGCATTTGAGTTTTAAGTAAGGTTTAAGTACAAGGGCAATCTTTAGGGTTGCTCTTTTTATTTATAAAAAAATAAAATTATTTGTTGACAAAATTTGTAAATTGTGGTAGAATAAAAAATGTAAGGAAGTTAATTACAAAAGAAAAGGAGAAAAAGGAAATGAATTGTAAAGAACTGGTTGGACTCAGAAAAAGAGCTATTGATGAAAGACTTCGTGACTATGACAAGAAATTTGGGGTTAGTGAAGAAAACTCTGTAGTCTATGATGTAGAGCGCGAGGTTGAGAGAATTGGAAAAGACTATATTACCACTCTTGAGTTTGAAAATATACTCAAGGTAGTAAAAGAGAAAATCCATGAAGATAGTGATTATCTTCATAAACTTGTAGAGGAAAAGGTATGTCTTGAGTCCTATGGAAACGCTGATATTGATGAATCTGCTTTAAGCGTATACCTTGAGGATAAGGAAGATTGTGATGTAGATATTGTAGAAGTCCTTGAGGATATGGAAGATAGAGAATACTGGCTCAATTTCTATGTAGCTTATAAAGGTATCCTGTATAAGATTGACATGGAGAAAGTATTGGATGGTATTACAAGTACGCATGTAGTTGGATATGAGAATCCCGGAGATTTGGAAGGATTTATTATCTATGATGATTATTCTTCAGATAATACTGTAGACCATTGTGAAATGGCTGGAATTGAATATTATTGCTCTGATGGTGACAGTTGCCATGGATGTACAAAATGTATGCATGGATGTAATGGTACATATCTCGATAAAAAAGAGATGTACGATGTGATGGAAGCTGCTATCTATAACTATATGCGTTGGGTTATGGATTATAACGAGGACCTTGAGTCTATGCCTTATGCGCCCCAGTATGAGAATAGGTCTTTGTACAAAAAGTATGTCAATATTAAATATGACAGTATTCAGTAAGATACAAGTAAGAGAATAAATGAGTAAAAAGGGCAGTCCTATGGGCTGTCCTTTCTTTTGTTAAAACAAAATAAGAAATTTATTGACAAAATTTGTAATATGTGATAAAATTTAATAGTAAATAAATATTTGTTGGTAGTTATGGAAGGAGAACAATTATGCGAGAAAGAGTAGTAGATTTTAGACAGAGGTTCAGTAAAGCAAGAATTGAACAAGTAGAAAAAGAACTAGGTTTAAGCGAGAATGACAGTATAATGAATCTAGTGACAGGGAATAAAGACCTGTGGATTACATGGATGAAAGGACTTGCTGATGATGAGGATTCAGAAGAATTGAATATTGCAAGAAAGTTAGTCAATAAAATTTTTGCAATTGAAAGCAATGTGTTAAATAAATTTAGCTTGACAGCCAATGAGTTAACGAGGATATGTCAGGAATATGCCAAGATAACACATTGCATGGGAAAGTTGGACATTACTCCTGAAATATATAGGAAGTACACACTTGTTATGGATAGGTTCAATGCAAGTGAGGTATTAAGCAAAATAGGGTTTAATGATTCAGCTCTCTTTTATGCTGAATATCAGAAGTCGTTGTATAAAATCTCAGTGAGATATGAGGATGAGTATAAAGAATTAATCATCACAAGATATCTTACAACTCATATGGATGAAAATGAAACCAGAGAATTATATGTAACTACTGATAATTACTATGAGAGTTACTATTGCGACTTAGACGAGGGTGATGTTAGATGTAATAGTATGAGTCATGGTGATGCTGTGGTAAATCAGGATGATGCCAAGTCACACAACTTGTCGAAGGATGAGACCATGCTCATGGTATTGAATATAGTAATGTATGCTTATTTAAGTGCCATCACAGGATGCAATGGAAACGTTGAGAGTATGATGGAAGCAACTAGATTCAATAATATTGACTTCTGGGGTAAAGAGACATACATCAACGAAGATTTGGTGCTGGTTGAAAAAGAGTTTAGATAATGGAACACTTTGGTGTTCCCTATATAAAAAGAAAGGTTGGGAAAAATGACTAGTAAATATGAGTTATCCATTTCATTAGATTATGCACCTGATTGGAAAGTTTCTGATGCATTGAGAGAATTTGCACAGAACTGTTATGATGGTGAATTAATGGATAGTGAAAACACTGCTGAAATAAAGTACGACAGTGAGAATGAGAAGGTTTACTTTGTAAACAAAAAGAGTATTCTTACTAGAGATTCAATGCTACTTGGCAATTCTCCAAAAGCCAATGATGAATCTACGATAGGCAGGCATGGTGAAGGATATAAGCTTGGTATTGTAGTATTGCATCGTAATGGTAAAAATGTCACCATTAATAACTACGAAGCAAATGAGATTTGGACGACTAAGGTTGTTGATAGCAGAAGATTTCAGAGTAAGATTATCAGAATTGACATTGAGAAAAAGTTGTTCCCAATGTATGAGAATGGATTAATCATCGAAGTATCAGGAATTACTACAGAAGAATGGGAAGAGTTTAAAGGAAATACTTTAAAGTTGCAGGGTGAATATGAACAGATTCATACTGATGATGGGGATATTCTTTTAAGCCCAGAGCATGCTGGAAAGCTGTTCGTATCTGGGTTGTATGTAGCATCAAATAAGAAGTTTAAATACGGGTATAACTTTTTACCATCTAGGATTAAACTGGATAGAGACAGAAGAATTATTGATAGCTTTGATTGTTCATGGGAAGCATCCTCTATTTGGTTAAGCGTCAATGATAGTAAATATTATGGTATGATTTATGAATTACTTAGTTCAGACGGATATTTGGATGCATCATATATTTCCAGTAGAAGCTATACAAACAGTAAGGTTGCGGAATTTGTAGCAAAAGAGTTTGTCAAAGATTATGGAGATAAGGCAGTTCCAATTTCAAATGAGTCTGATAGACTTAAAATTGCTGGTTCAGGTGTTAAGGGAGTTATTGTATCAAAAGAATTGAGAGACCTTATTCAAGATAAGGTCATGGATAAACTGGAGATTGTAGAATATAATGATACACTTCCAGAAGAATTGAAACCGATTAAAGATTGGTATGATTCATGGAAATTTGCATTTTCTGAAAGTTGCAAGGAAGGGTTTACAATAGCTTTGTATGAGGCTATTAAGAAATTGAACGGAGAAACTACAGAATAATCAAGTATTACATTAAATAGCATAATTTTTTAAATTTTAATTAACAGACAGGATAAGGTGGTGTTTCTATGTTAAAGGTGGCTGTTGTTCAGAAATGGTACTCAAAGACAAGTGGACATGAACAGTTAATCGGATACACGATTGTTACACGTGAAGGAGAAAGTAAGCGTGTAAGGAAAGAAGATTTGATTGCGGCGATTAGGAGCGGAGCAGTCAAAGTAGTCAACATGACACTTTCTAAGAATGGAAAGTTAATTGGAAGTCTAAAGGTAACACCTAGAATGTTCGAGGATAGGCAAGTAGATATTAGACTTCATGCATTGGAGGTTTATAACACTAACAAGAGATTGGTTGGAGTATTGTTTAAATCTCCTGTGGAGAGAAGTGCATACTTTAATGGCGGTATTGCACTGGGAGATAAAGTGGGAATATATCCTCAGTTGGATGCTATTGCAGCAATTAAAGCTGGAGCATTTGATAACTTATCATTTTCAGATGAAAAATTAGTAGTCGGAGAGGATGTTAAGAAAAAGAGTTTTAAGGCAGTGCTTAAGAAATACATATCAGTATTGGGAGCAATTCCGGAGTGTGAAGTAACTAAAGAAGGAAAAGATGAATACAGGATTGATATTGCAGGCATCAATACAATTTCAGACCCTGTATTATATGATTTGGTAATGACTCTGGTATGTTATGAATTAGCTGAGGAAAAGATTAATCCATTATATGTAGATGGGGCATCACTACATGTAAAATGCGTGACAGGTATTAAGGATGTAAGAAAAGCAATGACTGTTATTAAGAGTCAACTGAAGTAGCAAGGAGGCAGCGGTGATTGAAATACATCACCGCTTTTTGAGCAAATGATAACTGTGTATATGAATGAGACATTCAATGAAATGTCAAGTTTAATACTGGCAATTAAGAAAAAGTACAATGGAGTTAGGTTTATAGCATCTGGTACTGGAAAGAAAAAGTACAAAGTACATGTAACAAAGTATATAGCAGAGAAAACTGGATTGACAGACAGTGAATATATAGAAGAATGTTTATATATTTGTGAGTTATACAAAGTAGATATGTTTTTTGTACAGAACAGACCAGACTTAATCATGCAAGATAAAGAAAGATTCGAGAATATAGGGGTCAGACTAATTTGTAATGAATTAGATGTACTAAATATTCTATATAATGATAGAGAATCTTTTTATAAAATGTTGGAAAATTTGGGAAAAGAAACAACATTCAGCTTCAACGCATTGGTTCCAAGGTATCAAAGATTTGATAGCAAGGAAGATTTTATAAGAGCATGTGTAAGCGCGAGAGACGATATAGCAGTATTAACAAGTCCAGATGTTAAAGACATTCAAAGTAAATCAAAGTTTATAAAAGTAATTCAGCAGATAAACAGTGAGAATATATTTAATAACTATGAAAATTATAAGTCAATCAGTGACATACAATCATTAATATCTCTTATGAGTAGAGAGCAGTTTAATGACTTGCTATTACTAAGAGATATAAGTGAATCTGAGTTAGTAATGAATTGTATCGTAACAAATTATGGAGTTAAGACGGTATGTTATGATATAGGGTCAGATACAACTGTACAAAGCAAGTTCTTTGAAAGGTTAGCGGAAAGATTAAGAGACAGGTTTAATTTAGTAGGTGCATTTCATGTACATTTACGAATAGATACTGCAAGTAAAATAGGATTAAATAGGAACATTAAGATTATTGATATACACAATGGATTTTCTAAAGAAGTATCAATAATTTATAATGAGTACAACATAAATTTATTGGAGGAACTTTTACTGGGAGATTATTATGAAGAAGATATTTGCAACAGAGCTTAATTTAATTAAACCAGAGGAAGTTAAGAAGTTTAGGGAGTTATGTAATAGATACACTGGTATTATTACAACACACCTAAATCATGAGGATATAACAGATAGGATAGGGATTCCAGCAGTAGAATTTGAAGTAACTGAATGTGGATTGAACATCTATCATAACGGAATAATGATGGATAAATGGGAAGAATATAAGGCAAGAATAAGGAATGAATTAAGCAATGAAATAATGTCTGTGCATTTCGATATATCAGATGAGTTTGAAGCTGAGGCAGATAGAATAGAATTTAAAGAAGGTTTAATAACTGTTGTGAAGTATAGTAAGGGGATTCATGATATTGATGAAAGAATGAATATATTCTTTCAGGAATGGCCAAAATTCACATCAGTAAATGTAGGTAACACTTTATTTATAATGCCAACTGGTATTTCTAAAGGAATAGCAGTAAGATTTATTTATAATATGATTAAAGCAAATGAGTTAATCGTATTTGGAGAAAATGAATCAGATTTAAGCCTATTAGCAATAGCGGACAAGGCATATGTACATAGTGGATCAGAACTATTAGGAAAACATGTTGAAGCAGCTAGGGTTTACAGTAGTCTAAGTGAAGTTGTAAAGGAGATTACAGAATGAAGTTTTTAACAATAATGTTTACAATATTAACAATGAGTTTCTCACAACTTTCTGGGTTTGCAACTTTAGCTATCAGAAATTTAGCAAGTGCATCATCAAGTCCAGAACCAATAACAAGTGTGAGTGATACTCCAACAGAGACACAGGCAGTTAATACTGTTTCAGAGGACACTGCACAAGAAGGGGGAAGTTCACATAAAGAAGTTGGAAGCTTTATAACAGTAGAATTGGAAGGCTATTGCACAATAGAGGTTCCACAAACACATTTTAAAGATTCCCCTAATTATTCATCAACTACTCAAAAGCAGTTTTTATATACTGATGATAAGAGTAAGGTAAGATTAGGATTTGTAACTAATCTGCAAGATAACATTGATGTAGCAGGATTTATTACTCAAGAGGTTGCTGGTGTTGATATAATGACCAATGACAAACAGAATGTAACCTATGGGGATAAAGAATATGTAGTTGTAAATTCACCAGACCCAATCAATGGGTTAAATGTAAGAGTTTATTACCTAGAGAGGCCAGGTTCAGCATTCTGGGCAAGAGTTGAGGTAGCACCTGATTCAGATGATGAAGAATTTGAAAGTGCATTAGCAGCTATGTTCCAATCAATTCAAGTTTACTATCTTGACAGTGGTTCAGTGTTTGAAACTCCTACAACTGGAATTTATGAGACAATGGAGCAAGAAAGTTCACCTTCTGATAATCAAGATAGATACACTGAGACTTCTATGTATAATACTTTATTTGGAGATAGGGGCGGTTATGTAGAAGATGCAGACATTCCAACAAACTGGACGTCTATGCAGATGATTGTTGATGGTGAGAAGATTCAAGTACCTTGTACTCCACAGGATTTATACTCAGCAGGATTTAGAGTCAATCAATCAAATTTGGCAACTGATAATGATGGAAATTATTTATTAGCAGCATTGCAGACTGCTACAGTTAATTTTGTAAATGATAACGGTACAGTCATTGTAACAACTATCGAAAATGAAAGTGGAACAGACAGGGTTAAACTAGATGATTGCAGTATTACAAGTATTCTAGTGGATAGGGCTAATTTCACTGAGAGGTCTCAAACAACCTTTACAATTAAGGAAGAAGATGTATCTAAGGACAGTGAGACACTTCAAGGGTTTACACTTAATGAAATAGCAAACATCACAAAAACTACCTATAACAGGTTAGATGATGAAGAAAGAGCATATGTAGACGAAGTAAGGCAGAACATAGAAGAGGGAAGATATAAAAATCCAGATGCTCTATACGGTTCAGATGAAGCTCAAGAGATGTACACTGATGAAGAACTAGAGATTCTTAAGAATGGTGGAACACTTGAAGAAGAAACCGAGACAGAAGAGGCAAGTACAGAAGAGGCTTCAACTGAAACAGAGACTTCTACTGAGGAGACTTCAGAAGAAGAGATGGAATCCTCAGAAAGTGAGACTGAGATTACAGAAAGTGAAACAGAATCAGCTACAGATGAAGAATCAACTGAGGAAGAGTCAACTGAAAGTGAAACATCCACTGAGGAAGAGTCAACTGAAAATGAGTCAGAGTCAGAAACAACAGAAGTAGAATCAACATTAATTCTTCCTGGTGGAATCACATGGGATGTTTACACAGATGATTTGGTAGCGTTCTATGGAAGTAGTTGTACAAGGACTAGAATGGGTGATGGAGACTATTTGATAACTTATACATCTGGAGATAAAAAGATGGAGTTACAAATGGGATTGTTACAAGGAATAGTTTCTGTAAAGTATACAGTTGGTGTTGATGATTGATAAGAAGGTAATTTAAAATAATAGACTTGCATCATTAAGTTGGTGCAAGTCTATTTTTATGTCTTGATGTTTAGTAGGGTATAAATATTAAAAAAAATTATAGGAGGTATTACAATTGCGACATAAATTCGTAACATTTAGAATCCAGTTGGTGGCATTGGGAACATGTTTTATGATTGTTTCGCCTGTTAATGAAGCGACATTGGCACAATATAATATCCCTAACAATAAGATTTCAACCATAGCATATGAAAATGTGACTAAAGAAAACAAAACGTTAGAAGTAGAACCAATTAGAGAGACTACTGATATTAAATATACCGGTGAAGTACCTTCTCCAGTAGCCAATGTACAATTACAGCCTTCTATGATTCAAATTGCAGAACCAGATATAAACTATATTAGTGGGCCAGTAATGGTTAATCCAGCAGAAAGAGAATTGTTAGAAAGACTTGTTCAAGGAGAATCAGGTGGAATAAGTGTTGAAGCAGCGGCATTAGTTGCACAATGTATTAGGGATGCAATGGTTTATAAAGGATATAGAAGTATTGAGCAGATAAGGGTGGAATTGAAATATAGTGGTTCACTTGATAATCCACCTAATACCAACACGATTGAAGCAGTACATAGAGTTTTTGATTTAGGTGAAAGTGCAGTACAACATAAGATTTTTTATTTCTATGCACCAGCGGTTGTGAATAGCAGGTGGCACGAAACACAAAAATTTATAATTGAGTATGGTGGACATAAATTCTTTGATGAGGTTCCGATGCAATAGCATTGGGACCTCTTTTTATAACAACCCTTATTTTTGTCTCTGTAGAATTAAGGAATATTAAGAGATAGAAAAATTAAAAATAAAAGTATTGACAAATAATGTAAAATAAGGTAGAATAAAGGTAGTTAAAGAGAGATATGTGAAACAAAAGGAAGAAAAAATAAAAAAGTTGAAGAAAAATGTTGACAAAAAGAAAGAGATATGATAAGATAGTAATTGTTAAGGGGAAGTACAAAAGATGAAATCAGAAGTAATCAGATTGAATAGGGAACTCAATAATTTGAAAGTTGATTATATCCTTGTAGATTATAGGGATTCAAATGAATCTGAGATTCTTATTCGTAGAGAGAATGACTGGTTAGGTATTTTAATCCATAAAGGGAAATACAGAGATAAAATAATCAGTCTCAGAGTAATCAGAAGTACTTCAAGTATGACAGAGGTTTACTCAGGAATTATCTGCAATGAATGGAAATTGTCAGGAAGAGATGTTGCTGAGGTAAGAACCATTTATAATTAAGATTGATAAGCCAGTGGCTTTTCAATAGAAACTAACGAGGTAGCAGATAGTCAATCTATCTGCGGAACTACAACAGGAGGAAAGTATGAATAGCAGTGAAATTTCCAAGAACAATGAAGTATTAGTTGATGTACAGCGTATGAAGCTGAGAAACCTTATTACAGGGTTCTTCCAGATTCAGAAAACTCGAGTTGCCATGGGTAACAGAGTAGTAGCTTCCTTCAACATCCAGATGGGTCAGGAGCCTGGCACTAAACAGGAAGATATGGACAAGGAAGCCAAGGGGCTGATTGAGAAGCTGGCTAAGGAATATAAGCTGGTATCTCAGGCGTACATCGACAAGTCCTATGTCATTACTGAGAGACAGGACGGTAACAAGGTGTCTACTGAAGTCAAGCTTGGAAAGAACGATGGTCTGGAGAAGGTCATTAACAAGATGCACGCAGACGAGCGTTCTGATGTAAGGAACATTCGTGATAAGGTCGATTATGAACTTATGACTCCTTTCATGGAATTGCTTGAAGCTGAGAGTCATCTGAAGAATACCATTGAAAAGGAAGCAATCAAGCATCCTATGTGGGATATGTTCTTCAAAGATGTTTACGGATGTGGTCCTCTGTATGCAGCCATTTGTATCGCATATCTGGATGTACATAAGGCAAGACATGCATCTTCGTTCTGGAGATATGCAGGGCTGGATGTTGTACCTGTAACTACTGATGAGCCTGGTGAAAATGGTGACCATCTTCAGTACAAGACCATTCATGAAGAGGATGGTACTGAGTACAAGGTAGTTGTCTGTGAAGGACGTTCTCGTAAACATACTGAGGATGTTACTTACATCAATAAGGATGGTAAGGAAGCAGTCAAGAAGGGTCTGACTTACAATCCTGTGCTCAAGACTAAACTGATTGGAGTTATGGGGCCTAACCTCATTAAGAAGGGTGGGTACTATGCTCAGTGCTATAGAGACTACAGGGTTCGTCTGGATAACAGACCTGACCTGAAGGACTATACTGATGGACATAAACATAACATGGCTATCAGATACATGGTGAAACAGTTCTTGAGAGACCTTTGGTCTGTATGGAGAGCCTATGAAGGATATGAAATCTCTGAACCTTATGAGGTAGCCTACCTTGGACGTAAACCTCATAAGTACAATGCATACCATGAGAGAATCGCTCAGGAAAACTCTGCAATGACTTTTGGACAGTATCTTAAGTCAATCGGAGTAGATAAGTAAGATAGGTTGAGTAAGCGGGCTCATGAAAATGGGCCCGCTTTTTTATTAGAGAAAAGGAGAAAATAAAATGAAAAATATGTTTGTTATCAGTTGTATTGCGAGAAGGAACATTTTAGGTGAAGTGCTTGAAAATGGTGAATGGAGGTATGCCTGCATAGATGATAGAGGTCCAATGGCTACTGGGTATCCAACAATGGGATTTAGTATGTATGAGGCAAAGACGTTTCCATCCATTAAGGATGCTGAGGAATGGTTTAGTCATAATAAGAAATATCTATTTGACGATAGATATGACTATGATTTTGGCACATTGGCAATTAGGAAAGTAGCATTTAATACGAAAAAGAAGCTTTCAGTAAGAGATATTTAAGAGTAGCTATACCACTCCGTAGAAGGATGAACATGGAAATTTAGTGAGTCACGCCTTGATAGAGAAACAGTGATGGATAGCGAGCCAATGGGAGAAATAAAGTTAAATCTGCTAGTGAGTCGTGCCAGTGAAGAAAAACCAGTGAAATAAATGTATCATCAAAGAGAAGAGAAACATTCTTAATTAGTGTATCACGAAATAATAGAGAAACATGTTATGAAAATGAATCAGGAAACTTTAGTATAATAACAGGGTGGAAGTGAATCAACAAGTATTAGAGAAACAAACAAGAATAGTGAATCAACAATATGAATAAATGTGCCAGCGAGAACTAGAGAACAATCTGAAAAAGCGGTTTAACAAAAGGAGAAAAGTAATGAGTAAAAGTGTAATGTACAAGCTGAATTTAATGAGCACATTGATTGATGGAGATGGGAAGGTAGTATTTGAAGCAAATTCTGTTAAAATTAGGGATTTTGTTCATTATTGTATCAGTAAGTTAAATGAAGATTTTAAAGTAAACTTCTTTGATAGAAGTTTTACGGATATTATAAAAGAAATGTCTAATTTATATAATGGTGGCATCCCAGATACAATAATAAATAGACTATCTGATTTATGGCGCAATGGGAGTGTAGGACTTTATGCAGGTGACAGAGAATTTAAAAATGAAAAATTTAGCTGTGAAGTAAGTGTACTAGACAGTGACTTAAACTGGGTATTATCCTGGTTAAAAGAGTGGGTTGAGGATGTAAGGAAGGAACTTAGATATTTTGATGCCTTTGAAGAGTTGAGGAAGGATTTAAGGGAAGAATTAGGGGATAGTGAAGTAAGAAGCAGCGTTATTGATATGAGTTTAGATGCTGATTATTCTGAGGCATTTTTAATGAATTTCAATAATTCTTTAAATTTAGAGGCCATTTCAAACAGGGTTAAATTTGGATTTAGTGCAGTTGAAAGAATGGTAGTTATTCAGCCAGAATTTTATGTTAGAGACAATTACAAGGAATCCATTGAGATTTTGAAGAACTGGTTTAAATATGAGTTAAAGGATGTTTCAGAAGTTATTATACAGTGCAATACAGAAGTTGGATTAGGATTTATAGAAGAAGTATTTTGTAATAGGCTGGGTGACTGGATAGAAAGTTGTAAGAGGGTATTTTTAGATGTAGGGAGCAGTAGGGAATTTATTTTTGGAAAAGCATTGATGGATGTATCAATGAGGAAATATAGCAATGGACTAGTGGAATATTTCAGGGAATATGATGGAAAAGTGAAATACTATAAAGAAAATGATGGAAAGCTAGTAAAGTTAGATAGCAGGCCAAAAGAAGTGGATGGAGCACTGGGATTGATTTGTGAATACAATGTACAGGATAAAGTAAAAATAATTTACAGAGCATCTAGCTATGATGAAGTTTGTAAGGCAGATATAATTTGTAATAACCACAGTAAAGACAGGGCTGGTTTAGTAATAGGTTTAGAAAGTTACCAAGTTTGAAAAGAGATACACGTTACTCAAGTTAATCAATGTTGGTAAAGGGAAACAATGAACTACAGTGAACCAAAAGATAAAGAATATACACTGATAATTAGTGAATCAGAGAGGTAAAGATGGTACAATGGGGCTTAGTGAATTATTATGGATAAGAGTTACAGCTAAGGATTAAATGAAGCATTAGGGAAAGAGAAACATCTTAATAAATGCATCAGTGAAATGTAGAGAAACATCTGGTATAAATGAATCGCGAGTATGGTATTAGGCAAGGTGTTACAGTGAATCAAGCCATAAAAGTAAACAGGGTTGTGTAGTGAATCAACACAACTTAGATAGACAACATTATAAAATGTGTCAGGGGATATTAATAAATACATCGTATGCGAAATGAGGCATAAATAAGAAGAGAAAAAGTCTAAATTAATAAGTCAAAAACCTCTATAGCACAATGTTGTGAAGTGAATCATGGATTGTGAATAAAACAAGAGTAACAAGTGTATCAATACACTGGAGCAGGGCAATTAGAGGTAGATGAATTAAGTAAGAATTAGTAAAACATGATGGACAAATGAATCAGTGAATTAAATGGATGAGGCATTGAAACAAAATTAAGTGAGAATTGAGAGTTTGTTTCGGTTAAATGAGAGGAAGAAGAGAGGAAGGGAAGAAGATGTAGAAATAGGGCTGAGAGCGGTTTTAATGGGGTAAATCGAGGTTTTATAGGTAAAAATGTATAAGTGTGGGTTAGAGGTATAAAGTGGCTATTTGGGGAAAATACAAAGCCACAGAGGTATTTATAATAAAAAGTAAATTTATAAACGGTTTTATGATATGACAATGAAATTAAAGATAAGGCATTTTAAAAAGATATGTACATAAAGAGAGTCACTTATAAAATAGAAATACAATTTTATAGTGAATCAATTGTAAAGAGTGAGACATGGAATCAGAGTGATACACATGTATGGAGTGGCATAAGGTTATTGAATGAATCAACTCAAAAGAGTCAACATTTTATGCAAGTGAATCAATAAGTTGAGTTAAAACAATACGATGTAGTGAGTCGTGATTACAAAGTAACACGTGTAACCAGAACGAACCAGTAGGATGAAGAATAACACTGATAATAAGTGAGTCAGAAAATACAAAATAAACAAATAGATATAATGTGTCACATGAACGGAAATTACCAGTGAACATGAACGAGCTAAAGTTTACTAGTGAAACATCGAATATAAGTGAATCAAGGTTAATGAGAAAAGCAATGAGTATAAATGAATCAAGTCGATTTAGAGATACAGTTTAATAAAGTGAATATTGGCTTTGATATAGACTAGTATTTGTAATAGAGAAAATAAATTAATTTTTCGAAGTGAAACATTGTCAAATAATGAATCACATTTTAGAAGAAAAACATTTTGATATAATGCATCAATTCTTACCAGAGAAACAAGTTTACCGAGTGAATTAAAATAATTTAGTAAAAATACAGGATGATTTTTAGTGTACCATTACAATAAGGGATACATAATATGAAGTGAGCATCAATATTAAGGGAGACAGTGATGTAAGTGAATCAAATAGACAAAGAGAAACGACGTCATAAAGTTGCTGGGGGTTAATCATAAATTTGGATTAAGACGATGAATAATAATGAATCATTTTCACTAGGTAAGACATAAAGTACGAATGAATCAATCTATTAAAATAAAACAATAGAACGAAGTGCAATATTAATGAAAAGCATAACATAAGGTGTAAATGTATCATTGGTTTCGATTAAGACATAATGGCATAATGAATTATCTATGGGAAGTAAAACATTAGGAGTAAATGTATTATTGGCAGTGAGTAGTACAACCAGATAAAGTGTATCAAGTGTACTAGAGAAACAAAAATTTTAGTGAATCAATTGCCTGAAGTAAATCATCCCAGTTAAGTGTAGCATGTAAGCCAATTAAAACACAGAAAGGTAATGCATCAATGCAAGTCAGGAATACAGACTGTTCGGAGTGA
>ERZ1643251.2416-NODE-2416-length-19065-cov-5.395739_pt1 | contig 19065 bp, 23 predicted proteins | sample MGYA00579261_ERZ1643251 | MGnify/ENA primary metagenome ERZ1643251 (study PRJEB29033, sample SAMEA4952267) | chicken gut metagenome | biome: Broiler Chicken; feature: Gastrointestinal Tract; material: Caecum | place: Ireland | collected 2018 | study: Broiler...
CTTACTTATCCTCTTTAGAGAATCAGCTTTCTTCCATATCGCTCAGAAGCTCCATATTTATGACTATCTACTAGGTTTCCACTATCCCTAATTCACTTGATAAGACACTTCCATAAATACCTCTTCGTCATCACGTTGATACTTATATATTAATCAATTTCTAAAAATTTGTCAATCTGAATAGCCAGAATACGAAACACTTTTCAATTTCTTTACTTTCTGTTTCTCTTCTTTTTGATAAATACGATCAATATAATTTTTTAACTGAAAATGTTCTACAAAACGTCTCATTTTCAAATCCAACATCGTAGCAAATGATTTCCCATCTTGTTGTTCTTTATCTACAAATGTTTTTTCCACATCTCTTTGAAATTGATTAACGACATCACTTGCAGTATCAAGTGGTAGTTGTAAATACAATATACGAGACTTTCTATCAGAAGTAATTCCTAAATGTTTCTCTTTGGCAATTTTACTCATCATTTCATGAAACAATAATTTTTCATCTTCCAAATGAGAAAAATGAAAGTAATGATTCATATCTTGATACTTCTCATTCTCTAACATATTTACCATCGTATCATGATAATCTAATCCCGACACAGGTATTTTTACAAGTGCCTTAGAAACAGTCATTCCATCACATTGTTCATATACTTTAGGACTATTTGGCGATAAAGCTGAATAACATACAAACACTTCTAAAAACTGTTCAATACTTTTGCTTGACATATATTCCTCCCATTCATGAATCAAACAATCAAACATATATCAAACAACTTCCTGCACAAGCATTGTATCACGTTCTTATTTTATTCGTCAATCTTATTTATATGACAAATAAAATTCTTAAAAAAATAGTATCAAATGATTTGATACTATCTATATTTATTTTTCCATATTATCAATTCAAATGTCATCATCTTTTCTCTAATTCATTTAAATCTTTTAGAAATCCTCTACTTTTTAAATAGAGACCTGTATAACGGTCGTAATACTCATTTAAAAATTGATTAACACCCTTTTTTACTTTTTCTGATAGTTCTAATTTTTCTATTTTAGATATATCTACATAGTAATACATGCGTACTAATTTAATTATTTTCTCATCGACTAATGGTTCTTGTTTACGACAAAAATTACATACATATCCGCCAAGATAACTGGATAATGTAGCAATAGAATCAGTTCTACCACACACTGCGCATCTGTCTATCACTGGCATAACACCTAAGTATTCTAAGTATTTTAATTCTAATATATTTGTAATAACAAGTGGATCAAAACCATCTTCTATTTTTTTAATACCACTCATAAATAATGGATAAATTCTTTCTGAATTGTTTTGTTTCACTAATTGTTCTGTCAGTTCCAATAGATAACTAGCATAACTAATTTTTTCTAAATCGGTTTTAATCTGTTTTAAGGGATTAATCACATCTACACTGATTAGATTAGATAACTTTCCTTCTTTGTAATAGATATGAAAGTATCCATAAGTTAATTTATCACTAACACTACGTAATTCACTTTTCATTCTATTGGCACCTTTTGCCATCATTCCAATTAATCCATGTTCTTTCGTAAAGACGTTTAATATCTTACTTGATTCTTTATAGGGAATTGTACTAACAATTATCCCTTCTACTGTCTCTATCATTTGTCTCTTGTTCAAGTATTTTTTTATACTGCATATAGTATTCAATTTTTCCTGTATTTTTAAATAAATCCCAAAGTAACTCTTTCATAATATCACCTATTGATATATTGTTACTTTTATGAATACTTTATACAATATAATTTAAAAATCTTGATATCCAAACTCCTTTAAGTATTTTTCTTTATCACGCCAGTTTTTTACAACTTTGACAAATAAATTTAAGTATACTTTCTTCCCTAGCATTTCTTCCATGTCTTCACGGGCATATGTTCCAATTTTTTTTATCATTTGTCCATTGGCACCAACAATAATTTTTTTTACTGATTCCCTATCAGTAATAATATTCGCATAAATGGTAATAGAATTTTTCTTTTGTTCTACGGATTCTATAACACATGCGACAGAATGAGGAATTTCTTCTTCAGTTAAACGAAATACTTTTTCACGAATCATTTCGGCAAGTACAAATTCGGTAGATTGATTGGTTACATCTTCTTTTCCATAATAACAGATTCCCTCTTTTAAATAAGATTTAATAACTTTTAAAAGTGTATCTAAATTATCGTCTTTTAGTGCAGATACAGGAATAATTTCTTGAAATGGATATAGATCCATATATTCTTGTATTTTATTCATAATCTGTTCTTTACTTAATTTATCAATCTTATTTAATATTAAAAATACGGGCTTGTCCGTTTGTTTTAATCTTTCAACAATATATTTATCTCCAGGCCCTAATGGCATAGAAGCATCTACTAAAAAAAGTAATAGATCAACATCATCCATGCTATAGTATGCTTCTTTATTTAAATAACTGCCTAATTTATGAGTTGGTTTATGAATACCCGGTGTATCTACAAATACAATCTGTGCTTCTTCATCATTGTAAATACCTTGTATTGCATTTCTCGTCGTTTGTGGTTTATTTGATGTAATCGCAATATGACGTTCTAATATATGATTCATTAAAGTGGATTTCCCAACATTGGGTCTTCCTACTAAACTTACGAAACCACTTTTCATTTTAAATCATCCTCATCAAATGGATATGGGCATAAATCTTTTACTGTAAATACTTTCTCTTCTGTTTGGCTCATACATACAATTTCTATATCTTTATCAAATAGTTCTGTAATTACTTGGCGACATAAAAAACAACAAGTACTTACTTTTTCTGTATCTACCATAATATATAGTTTTTTAAAATCATATTTATGATATCCATGACTAATGGCACTTACAATGGCACTTCTCTCAGCACAAATAGTTGCTCCATAAGAGGCATTTTCTACATTGACACCTGAAAATTCATTTCCATCTTTCATAACAACAATGGCTGCCACTGGAAACTTAGAATATGGACTATAACTATTTTTTAATAATTTTTCTAATTTTTCTCTCATATTTCACCTAAAATAATGCGATAATTTTTGGTAAGAATAAAAATAGTCCACATAAAAGTGCAGTTAATGCGAATACAAATACTGCAGCTGCTGCCGTATCTTTTGCTGTTTTCGCAAGCGGATGAATTTCTGGGCAAGCAAGATCGACAACTGCTTCAATCGCTGTATTAATTAATTCTGTTGCAATAACAAGTCCAATTAAAATAATACATAAGAGCCATTCTTGAAAATTCAATTCTAATACAATTCCACAGACAACTACTAGTAATGTCATTAGTACATGAATGAACATACTCTGTTCATATTTAAAAGCATATTTAATACCATCCCATGAATAATGAAAACTATTAATAAATCTCTTAATTCCTCTTTTTTTAATTTCTTTTCTCTTTTCTTCGTTCATATCTTTTCACCACCTAAAACAAACTTGTTATAAGATTTAATAACCTTGGTCCAAATAAAATCGCCCAAAATAAGAATGCCAAACAAGATAACAGTGCAACTGCTCCAGATGCCGTATCTTTCCCTATTTTCGCAAGCGGATGAATCTTAGGACAAATAAGGTCAATTACTGCTTCTAAAGCGGTATTGATCAATTCCATTCCAGCAATTAATCCTAGCCATACAATCGATATTGCCCATTCAATTGGAGTTGCTTTTAAAACAATACAAAGTATGATAATCAATATCGTTGTAAAAAAATGAATCGTCATACTCTGTTCGTTTTTATAAGCCGATTTTAAACCATCTATCGCATAAGAAAACCCTTTCAAATATCCCTTTACACTTGCTTTATATTTTTTATTTTCTTGTAATTCCATATTCGTTTAACACCTTCTCTTGTTTTTCAAACATTATTTTTTCTTCTTCTTTCGTCATATGATCATATCCTAGTAAGTGATATATACCATGTGTTACTAAAAAGAATAATTCTCTTTTTCTAGAATGTCCATATTCTTTTGCTTGTTCCACTACACGATCAATCGAAATATAAATATCTCCTAATACCCGTATGTCTTTTGCTTGTACACTTTTCTCATCTTCTAAAGCAAATGTAATCACATCTGTTGGCCGATTCATACCACGATATTCTAAATTTATTTTATGGATATACGCATCATCTACTAAAATAACATTAAATAATACATGGTCTAATTTCTCATAAGAAAGTACAAAATCAATATAATTTTCTAATTCTTCTAATTCTTCCCAATCACAATTCACTTCTTTTATAATTTCTACTTCGTTCATACCGCTCCCCCTAAATTAATAATCTGATACAATTGCCACAACAAGAATAACAATATAAGCGATATTATTATATTATAAAATGCATCTTTTTTCAATAAGGCAGGGAGATGACTCTGAATTTTAGAAAGAATCCACCAAATGGCAAATCCAATGACACCACCTATGACATTTAATATAATGTCATCTACATCAAATACACGACCAATCAGTAATTGTGTCGTTTCTATAGTACTAGAAATTAATAAACTAAGTAATACAATAGAATATGGTTTTTTCAACTTTAAAAAATAAGAAACAAAGAAACCAAATGGAATAAACATCAACATATTTCCAAGTACATTTCTAAAAAATAAAGAAGATGCGAAACGATAGCGAAACATTTCTTTAAATGGAATAAAATTAGAAGTTGACCAAGTAACATCTTGAAATGTAACTACATGAAATAAACACAGTATATATATAATAAACATTAATCCCAATACATCTTTATAAAATACAATATGTTTATCGTATTTTACAACATAAGTAATTCTCATCGAAATAATAATCATAGAAAAAATAAATATCATAGGCCAACTATTTTCAAAGATATTTAATACAGTTTCTTGTAACATATACGCTCACTTCCTATTCTTGGGCGTTTTCTACATGATTTTCCTCTTCTGTTTCCTTTACTTCTGCATAAGCAGTAATGTCCTCATAAACAGTAAAAAACATGTCTACTACCATTTTACTATTTTTTTGCGTTGTTTTCAAAGTTTTTACGTCAATTATTTTCTCTTTTTTTGTTAAGTTTTCTTCCATTTTATCAATTCCTAGTTCAACAGCCTTTTGAACTGCTTCATTTTTAGTAAGTACTTTATCTGTTTTTATCACTTCCGTCTGCTCTTCTTTTTGAAAACGGATAGGTAAAACAAAGTGTTCCCATATCTTATCTACTTTACATTCTTTTTGACGAAATGGTTTTGTATTAAATAATTCAAAACGTTGATTAAAATATTCAATCGTATACACCGTATTCGTTCTTCCCGTCTTTTTAACATCGTAATAATGATATGGAATTTCTACTTCTACTTCATACCAAACTTCTCCATATACCGTTCCTTCAGCACTCACTTTATTTTTCACTTCATCATTCAATTTAATTTCACCACTAATTACAACATCCCCGGCTTTTACATAATCGTTATTTCTCCTTACGATTTCTCCTTTTGATGCAACTACTTCTCTTATAATCGCATCTTTCTTTGCTACAATATGACGTATTCCGTTTGTTTTCTTTTCTTCTGGTAATTCTCTCATTTCTACACGTATTACATACTTTGTACCCACTGCTTCTATTTCCATCCATTCAATTTTATCTTGATTTCTTTTTAATATTTTTTGTTTAATTTGTTGTAATTGTTGATAATTTTTCTTCCACTGATAACGATCAATTCCCTCCTCTTTTAATTCTTTCTTTAAAAACTCACGGACATCTTTATCCAAATATACAATTTCAACTTGGTAAATTAAATTAGAAAGTACCATTAAAACTGCCAGTCCAAAAAAAATACTAAAGAGTAAAACGCGATTTTTTCTCCATTTCTTTTTTATACGATTTACTCCATAAGTATCTAGAATAGATATATGGTAAGTTGTCTTTAATTCCTTTAACTTTTCATAATCTTTCTCATAAATTGTAATCAATAGTGTTTTACGGTTTATTTTTTTTATATTTAATAAAGAAATTTTATGAGAAATCAATCTCTTTAAAAATCGTTCTAAATTTTTTCCTTCAACCCGTAATTGAATACGATTTTGTCTCTCTATAAACTTATGAAAACTCATCGATATCACCTAAATTCTATTTTTTCAAATTTCCCCTTGATTAGTACTTCATCTTCCAAAAGCCTTGTAATTGTTAAATTTTTTCCTGTAATTATAATTCGATTCTGAGCACTTAAAATATCAATTCCCGTATCACTAATACGACTAATTTCTTTATAATTCACAATATCAATTTGATCTTCATAACAGTGCATTGAAAATTCCGTTTCTAATAAATAAGAACGTATTTTTGACATCATTTCCATAAAGAATCACCTATCACATTTTATGACTGAAATAAATGGTTATGTATCCAAAACAAAGGAAAGGAAACAACTTCTTTTTATATGACAATTTTTTTATTTATGTTATAATGGATTCAGGGGGAGAAGTATATGAAAAAAAGATTCTTAATTGTATTTGGAAAATTACTCTGTTTTGGTGGAAAACTTTTAGGAAGAGGTAGTTCTTTACCAGGACAAATGATATTAAAATTCGATAAAAATATGTTATCAAAATTAGAACTGCCAGAACATGTAATTGCAGTAACAGGTTCTAGTGGTAAAGGGAGTATTACCAAAACAATCGCACATATATTAAGAGAAGATGGACACACTGTTGCCCACAATGAATCAGGCTCTAATTTAGATGCTGGTATTTTGACATTATTATTAAATTATGCGACAGTGAGTGGTAAAATTAAAGCAGATTATTTGGTATGTGAAGTCGATGAACGATATACAAAATTTGTATTTCCACAAATTCATCCACAACACGTAATCATTACAAATATCACAAGAGACCAACCACCACGTCAAGGACATTTTGATAAAGTTTTTACAGAAATTGAAAAAGCACTTGAGCCAAACATGCATTTGATTTTAAATGCAGACGATCCTTATCTTCAAAAATTTGAAAAACATGGATGCCAAATTACTTATTATGGAATTGGTAAAAATAAATACTCTAGTACTACTTCTAAGTATGAAAACTTAAATATCTCCCATTGTCCAATCTGCCATAAGAAATTAAAATATCACTACTATCAATTTGAAGCACTGGGAGATTATTATTGTAGTTGTAAACAATTTCAAAGACCAACTCCTCATTACGAGATAACAAGTTTAAATTTAGAAAAATCAAAAATGATAATTAACAAAAAACATGAAATCTATTTAAAACCAACTTTACTCTATAATGCTTATAATACACTAGCTTGTTATACTCTACTTGCTTGTTTAGGTAAAAAGGAAACACAAATTGCAGAACAACTAACAAAAATATCTAGACACGCTTCCAAAGAAAATTTCTTTACAGTAGGAAAACGTAACATCCATGTATTAAATAATAAAAATGAAAACAGTACCACATTCAACCAGTCTATTGCATATACCATACGTTTTAAAGAATTAAAAACCATTGTCATTGGTTGGAAAGAAATTAGTAGAAGATATCAATACGATGATTTATCTTGGCTATATGATATTGATTTTGAACTTTTAAAAGAATCTCACCTAGAAAAAGTAGTATGTGTTGGAATTAACCGTTATGACATTGCAACAAGAATGAAATACGCTGGAATCGATGAGAAAAAAATTGTCGTATTCGAAAATTTAGAAGAAGCAGTATTTTACCTAAATCGAAGAACGAAAGGAGATATCTTCGCCATCTTAAATTTCGACTACGTAAAACCATTTTCTAATCTCATGAAAGGAAGTGATAAACATGGAAATTAAAATCGCTCACCTTTACTATGATTTAATGAATTTATATGGAGAAAATGGAAATATCAAAGCATTAAAAACACAACTTGAAGCACAAGATGTATCTGTTAAATTATCATTACTTACAATCGATGATGAACTAGATTTTAAAGAATATGATATCGTCTATATCGGAGCTGGAACAGAAGAAAATCAGAAACTAGTTTTAAAACATCTATTAAAGTATAAAGAAGAAATTGAAATAGCAATTCATCAAAATAAACTATTCTTAATTACCGGAAATGCTATTGAACTATTTGGACGATATATTTTAACAGCTGATAAGAAAAAAATAAAGGCATTAAATATTTTTCCTTATTTTGCAAAACAGGAAAACTTCCGTATTGCCGATGAAGCATTATTCCAGTGTGATTTAGTAAAAGAACCAGTACTTGGATTTCAAAATCAAAATAGTGTCATGAGAGAAAATAAAAATCCCCTATTTCATGTATTAAAAGGAACAGGATCTTACCCAAACTCTAAAAAAGAAGGAATTCACGAATATGAATTTTATGGTACTTATTTAATTGGACCATTATTAGTTCGTAATCCAGAATTATTAAAATACTTTGTCAAAAAAATAATTCTTTCAAAAGATCCAAATTTCAAGTTCAAAAATTTTTCTCTTCAATTAGAGAAAAAAGCTCATGATACTTTTATGGAAAACTATTATAAAGAATTTCTCGAAGAAAAAAAGACATCAAAATAATTGATGCCTTTTTTATCTATATAGGTTGTTAAATTTATCTCACTATCCTCGTTACTATCTTTCCCCTGCAAAATATTACTACGTTCATTATTTTTCAAAATAGCATTCCTTATCTAATTTTATTTACACATTGTGATATGGCAATTCCAGTAGCTACAGATACATTCATAGAAGAATTATTACCAAACATATCAATATGTACTGTGTCATCAACCATATCTAATGCCTCTTGAGAAACTCCATCCTGCTCATTACCAACCACAAATGCATAAGCCTTCTTTTTCTCAAAACTATAATTTTGTATAGGAATACTTTGATTTGTTAATTCTAAAGCTAAAACAATAATATTATGCAGCTGTAAATCATGAATGCATTTTTTCGTATCATCATAAATCTCATAATCCACATAATTAATCGTATTTCTAGAAATTCTAGTTAATTTTTTATTCTTTAAAATATCTATTGGTTTAGTACCACAAATATATATTTTACGAACACCTAATGCATCAGACAAGCGAAAAGCACTACCAACATTAACAATATCGCTTATGTTATCTAATACTAAATAAATTGGAAACTTTTTTTGCTCATGTTTATAATTTTGATGAGTTAATTGTACATTTGCCATTTATACTCCACCTTCGTTCCATACTTTTTATAAAGTCCATTCCACTGCAAATCCAAACATTTCACTAATTGTGTAAATGTTTTTTTATTGAAATTTCAATTTAGGAAAGACATCAAAATAATTGATGCCTTTTATTTTATTTTTTTCAAAGTTTTTACAAGTTTCTTAGTCAAGAATGGTCTTGCAAATTGTTCTTCAAAATATAATATACTATTTTTATATCGATTATATGCTTCTTCATATTTTTCACTTTCGATTTTATTCACACAGTATTTAACAATATTATTATATATTTGATTATAAATTATTTTGTTCCAATTGATTAATTGCTTCTACAATAATAGGTGCTACTTGATAATAATACTTTATATCATTTTCCATTACTAATTGGTCACGAAACCATCTTAGAACTCTTAATTCATAACAATCATCATCAAATTGAGATTCCAAACTCTTCATACAAGCAGTAGTTAAGTAACATTCTATATCCGTTTTCTCTTTATTTGTGTGATTTGGTCCATGTTCTACAATATAACCTTTTCCGGTTTCTGTATTTATGTTAATATGTATTGCTGAATGATCATCTTTATTTTTATAATCTCCTTCATAAATAGATATAGATGCATTCTTTTTTTCTTCTCCTCCTGTAATTTTAATAACAGTACCATCTTTTAATTTAATTTTACTTTCTTCAGATATTTTATTTTTTCTCCCTATCTTTTTCAATACAATGTTTCCACATTTGCAAAAATTCTCCATGCCAAATATCAATTTCTTCAATATATATAGTATCGATTGCTAAACATTCAAATTTTAAATCAGCAATGAGTGAATCAACTTGTTTTAATTCATTACAATCTATTTTAGTTAAATCATGATGATTATAATAAATACCAATCCAATGTTTTACAATATTAAATAATTGATGATATTCATTCCAATATGTTTGGTATGGTTGATACTGCATAGCAATAATAATTGGCAAAAGAAAGCGTTGAAACATATAATCAATATTTTGCTCTGTTGGTTTTGTTTCATATGTAAACGTATATTTTTCGTTCATAAAACCACCTCTATTTGTAAACAGAATACTATTTTAAACTCAAAAAGTCAATAAAAAGGCCCCAATTAAATTGGTGCCTTGTTTTATTTGTCTCTTACTCTTGCATTTAATTTAGATTCTACTTCATCAATCATTTTATTAAATACTTTCATTACTTCTTCATCAGTTAATGTTTTTGTTGCATCTTCAAATGTAATAGAATATGCGATTGATTTTTCATTCTCCCCTACATTTTCTCCAGTATATACATCGAATACATCAATATTTGTTACCATACGTCCACCTACATGTTTTAATACATCCATGATTTCTTTTGATGTTATTTTTTTCTCCACAATGAATGCGACATCTTTATGGATTGCTGGATATTTAGATACTTCTTTATATTTTACCATTCGTACTTTATGAGACATGATTTTTAATAGATCTAATTCAAATACATATACTTCTTTTTTGCATTCTGTAGGATGAACTTGACCAAAATATCCAACGACTTCGCGATCGATTAATAATGCACAGCTTCTTCCTGGATGGAATTCTTTTGGTAAATTGTTGGTATCAAATGAATAACGGTTATTTAAACCTAAATACTTCATGATATTTTCAATTATACCTTTCACATAATAGAAATCTACTACAATTTTTTCTTGTTGCCATAGACTATTTGTTCCAATTCCATATAATAATCCTGAAATCATTGGTTTTTCTATATATTCTTCGTTTTCTTTATTCTTCTGATTTCTACTAATATTGTACTCCCAAACATTTAATAGAGATGGAATTAAACTCTTACGTAAATATTTTCTATCTTCTGTTAATGGATCTAATAATGTAATATCCTCATTTTGATAGTTTGTATATTTATTGACATCTTCTTTTCTAACAAGAGAATATGTAATAACTTCTGTTAGTCCTAATCCTTGTAAACGATGATGTAACTCTTTTGTTAATAATTCTTTTTTAGAATAACTTCCCTCTTTTGTCTCTAAAACAGGAAGTTTTCCAACAACATGTTCATAGCCATAAATTCTACCTACTTCTTCAATAAGATCTTCTTTAATATTGATATCTAATCTTCTAGTAGGTACTGAAACATGAAATACTGCATGATTCTCTTTTACTTTAAATCCTAAACGAGTAAATACATCGATAACTTCTTCTTTTTTTAATTCCATTCCAAGTACTGCATTGATTTTATCTAAAGTAACTTCAATTTTTTTATCTTCTTTACTTGTTTTATCATGTGTTAAGATTCCATCATATACTTTTCCATCAGCATATTTTTCTAGTAAATAACAAGCTCTATTTAATGCTTCTTTGGTTCTATTTGGATCAATTCCTTTTTCATATCTACTAGATGCTTCACTACGTAATATGGATTTTGCTGTATAACGAATATGAATTGGTTCAAAGATAGCAGCTTCAACAAAAATATTTTTCGTATCCATTTCTACTTCTGTAGAAAGACCACCCATAACTCCTGCTAAAGCAACTGCTTCTTTTTCATTTGCAATTACTATATCACTTGTTTTTAATGTTCTTTCTTGACCGTCTAATGTTTTTAGTTTCTCATTTTCTTCGGCCATACGAACGATTACTTTATCGCCAAGACGATCTTTATCGAAGAAATGAAGTGGCTGTCCGTACTCTAACATCACATAATTACTAATATCTACAACATTGTTAATAGAACGAATTCCACTTGCCATAAGACGTTCTTTCATCCATTCTGGACTATCTTTAATCACAACATCTTTGACAATTTTTCCTAGATAAATTGGACAATTTTCTGTTTGAACATCAATTGTCATATTATCATTAATATTTTCTTTTAATACTTTAGGCTGATTTTCTGGATAAGTAACTGGACGATTGTAAATAGCTCCTATTTCATGGGCCATACCTAAAATACTTAATAAATCTCCACGATTAGCAGTTAATTCAAAGTCAATTACTTCATCATCATATCCCATGTAATGAATTGCATCTTCACCAACTGGAGCATCATCTGGAAGAACATGAATACCAGTTTTATCTTCTTCACTCATGTACTTTGATTCAATTCCCAATTCTTCTAAAGAACAACACATTCCATTAGAATCCATACCAGCTAATTTTGCCTTTTTTATTTCCATTCCATTTGGTAATTTAGCTCCTACTGTTGCTACAGGAACTTTAATTCCTTGTCTCATATTAGGAGCACCACATAAGATTTGTACAACTTCATTTCCTAAATCTACTTTACATATATGAAGTTTTTTACTTTCAGGATGCATTTCACATTCTAATACATGTCCTACGACAATACCAGTAGCTTCACTTATTTTTTCGACGCTTTCATATTCATTTCCAGCAAGAACCATTTTATTTGCAACTTCGTTAAAATCTAAATCATCTACTTTAATATAATCATTTAAAAAACTCTTACTAACACGCATCTTATTCGCCTCCTTCTACTCTGTTGAAATCATTTAAGAATCGAAGATCATTAGTATAAAAACTACGAATATCTGTAATTCCATATTTTAACATAGCAATTCTTTCTGGTCCCATTCCAAATGCGAAACCAGTGTATTTTTCTGGATCATATCCATTATCTCTTAGTACGTTTGGATGTACCATTCCACTACCTAGAATTTCTATCCAACCTGTTCCTTTACATAGTGAACAACCTTTTCCACCACATTTAAAACATGATACATCAACTTCTATTGATGGTTCTGTAAATGGGAAGAAACTTGGACGAAGACGAATCTCACGATCTTCTCCAAACATTGTTTTTGCTAAAATTTCTAATGTTCCTTTTAAATCAGCAAGAGAGATATTCTCATCGACAACTAATCCTTCAATTTGGTGGAATTGATGTGAATGAGTAGCATCGTCATTATCTCTACGGTACGTTTTACCAGGACAGATAACACGAATTGGTTTCTTTTCTTTATTTGCTTCCATCGTTCTAGCTTGTACTGGAGATGTTTGAGTACGAAGTAATACTTCATCTGTGATATAGAAACTATCTTGACTATCTCTGGCTGGATGTCCTTTTGGTAAATTTAAAAGTTCAAAGTTATATAAATCTAACTCTACTTCTGGTCCTTCTACAACATCATAACCCATAGATACGAATAATTCCTCTACCTCGTTAATGATTTTTGTAATTGGATGTACTCCTCCTATTGTAAGTTCTGTACTAGGAAGTGTAATATCAATTGTTTCTTTTTGTAAGCGTTCTTCTAATTCCTTTTTTTCTAATTCTTGTTTTTTTGATTCTAATAATTCGTTTACTTCAGTTTTTAATGTATTTAAAGAACGTCCAAATTCTTTTTTCTCTTCAATAGATAAACTTCCCATCTTACTACTAAGACTTTGAATTGGTCCTTTTTTTCCTAAATATTCTACACGAATTTCATTTAACGCTTTGGTGCTTGTAGTCTGATCTACTTTATTTTTAATTTCTTGTTTTAATGTATTTAACTCTTCTATCATATTATTCCTCCTCTTCCCTACAAAGAAAAAAGTCACATCCTAGATAAGGACGTGACAATACGTGGTACCACCTTAATTCATAGCAAAAGCTACCTTATAGACTATAACGCATCACCGATATATATTTTCTTATATACAGCTCCAAAGACGAATTCATAACGCTTTTTTATCTACTTTCCACCAACTGTAGACTCTCTTTAAAAAAGGTGAGTTACTACTACTTCTTTTTCTTTGCTTTTTTTGTAAACTAATTAGATTATACCATAATTCCTTTTAATTTCAAGTATAATTTAAAAAAAGTATTCAACTTGAATACCTTTATTCATGATATGTATATTTATAATTTTCATTCGTATTTTTTACTTGAACATAACTATCATCAGAAATCGTCTCTCCTGTTTTAGGGTTTTCTATTTTCTTATCGATATAGTTTCCATTTTTTAACTCTCCCACCGTTACTGTAGCCGTTGCACCATCTTCTGGTAATAATAATGCATGATCTGCATAATAATTTCTGGCACCATTGATAATACTATTTACTTGTTGTTCATAAGCACTTTCATTTGAACGATTAATTGCTCCAAAAACATTGGGAAATACAATTACAGCAAGAATGGCTAAAATCGTTAGTGTTGCTAGTAATTCGATTAATGTAAAACCTTTTTGTTTCATACTATCACCTAGTTCACTTGTGGGGTACAACTATCAAGTAATTGATATTCGTAATTTAATCCACCATGATTATTCACTGTATATTGTACGTATTTTCCTAAATCGATTTCTTTTCCAGTAGATGCATCGGTTACCGGTGATTCTAATTTTCCATCTGCAACAAGTTCACGTAATGTGACACAAAAGACATTTCCAGGGGTACGAATATAATCGTTTTGTCGCTCATCAAGATAAAGAGAACCCGCACTATAAATTAATTTTAATGTTGCTTCGTTAATGGTATCTTTTGAACTATTTAACTGATTTAAAATGGGTGGAATGGAAATCAAAGCAATCACACCTAATATCACAATCACACCTAATAATTCAATTAATGTAAATCCTTTTTTCATTTTGATCACACTCTATTCTCATGTTCATTATAACGATTTTTAAAGTTTTTGTAAAGAAAAGAATTACTGTTACATATCGTAATACGCAAGTAATTCTTCAACTGACATATTTCTTAAACTATTTTGATGAATCGTATTTACAACATCATAATCAAATGTGTAATATACATCACCCAAAATAAATTCTACTCTATCTATATTAGAAAATAAATTTAATAGAATTGCACTATCTTTTTCAAATACGCTATTATCTGGTGTTTCAATTCCCTCTTTATAAGTAATTGTAATTGTTCTTGGACTATTTGTCGTATCAGCTTTTACATCTTCATATGAGTTTGCACTTTCTAGTAAATTTATCAATTCTTTTAATTTATTTGTATCTGCTAAATTAATTGTTCTATACGACTCTATTTTTGTAACATCTTCCGTTTTTATTTCATTTGGTTGTACCTTTACTGTATTATTCGGAATAAAGAATAAATATAGTGCAGTAAAAATCGTTAAAACAAGTGCGATTTTGAATTCTTTTCCATTAGAAAGACGAATCGCTTTCATCGTAATTAATTTGTTTAAATAATAAATCAATACTGTAGATACAATAAATGCAAGTAAAGTATATAAGAATGTATAAATATTTGTAAATGGATTGGTAACAAGTGGTTCTGCCAATTTTGTATTAATCCAATCAAAACGCGCTAAAAATTGTGTTAATAGTAAAATTAAAGTACCAACAATATAAGATAAAAAAGTAACAATACAAGCTGGTAAGATTATTTTACGATAAGTTTCTGTTACTTTCACCACACGTAATTTTTTTAGTGATAATATAAGAATGACACTAATAATGATAAATAAAGCAACCAAAAAGATAAATAAACCTGGTGATACTAAATAAGCCACCCATGAAGGATAATTCATAAATCCACCCCTATTCTTGAAATCATTATAACATATTTTTCATATTCTTACCACAAAAAAATTCTTCCCCGAAGGGAAGAATTCTTTTACATCATATCTTCTAACTTATCATTTGCTTTTTTTAACGACTTATTTACTACCTTTTCTACTTTATTCATCATTGGTTTGTTATATTTTTGATATGCTGCATAAGCACCAGCTCCAGCAGCCATACCAGTTACTAACATAGCAAGACTTGTTTTTTTCATAAAATCACCCTCTTAGCTAAAAAATATGACCGTATGTAATCTCTTACATACATTGTTATTATTCCCTATATTTCTTGTTTTAAACGTTCTTTTAGAGTTGTTTTACGAATTTGTTCTTGATTATTTCTAATACTTTCTAAAAACGCTTGTGGTTCTCCCAATAAAATCAATTTCTTTTTAGCTCTAGTAATTCCTGTATAAACCAATTTTCGATAAAGCATACGATGATATGACATACTAAGTGGCATCACTACAACCGGAAATTCACTTCCCTGTGATTTATGAATTGTAATAACAAAACCATGTTTTAAACTATTAAAATCCTTTGGTAAATATTTCACTAATAATCCATCATAATCAACGTATATCTCTTTCTTTTTCGACGTACTTTCCGTTTCTAATAATATCCTTTCAATAGTCCCAATATCACCATTAAATACATTTTCATCTGGCATATTGACAAGCTGTAATACTTTATCATGTTCTCTATAAATCACATCACCATAAGTAAATTCTCTTTTCTCTTTTGATGGTGGATTAAATACTTCTTGTAATTCTTTATTTAAATTATCAATACCATTCATTCCACGATACATAGGTGCCATTACTTGAATTTGTTTATCAGTATAACCTTTATCTAAAATCTGCTTACAAATTGCCTTTAAATTTTTTCGAAGAGACTGACTAGAACATTTTAAAAATGTATAATCACTTTTTTCTTTTAAATAATTATCACTTAATGCATTATCTTTGATCTCTTGAGCCAAAGTTGTAATATAAGAATTTTCATCTTGACGATAAAGTAAATCTAATTCTACCATCGGAATGATATCACTTTCGATAAAATCTTTTAAAATTTGACCAGGACCAACACTTGGTAACTGATTATAATCTCCCACAAAAATAATTTGAATATGATTTTCTAATCCTTCCATTAAACTATGAAGTAAAGATAAATCAATCATACTCACTTCATCTACGATAATAAGATTCCCATGATCTTTATGAAATGCATTGACACCAAATTCATTGGTTTCTTTATTCCATTTTAAAAAGCGATGAATTGTACTAGCAGGCAATAACGTTGCTTCACTCATTCTTTTACTAGCTCGACCAGTGGGCGCTAAAAGACGTATCTCATCAATTAACTGATCGTGATTTAAATCATTAAGTTTTTGATATAATTCAATAATAGCTTTAATAATTGTTGTTTTTCCAGTTCCCGGTCCACCTGTAATAATAAAACAATGATTTGTTAGTGCTTCTTTGATAGCTTTATTTTGTTTCTCATTATAAGTAACACCACAACTTTCTTCATATGTTTCTATCATTTTATCTAAATTCTTATATTTTAACTGTGATAAATGACATAAATAACGAATCTTATCAGCTACTTCCACTTCAGCTTGATAAATTTTACTTTCATAATAGCGTTCTTGTTCCCTATATATTTTCTCATCATCAATTAACTCATTTAATAATGTTGTAAAGGTATCCCAATCTATCTCTGTTTTTAAATAGTGACTGACAGCTTGATATAATTCTTCCACTGTAAAATACGTATTTCCAGTTTCAAATGTCATAGTACGAATCATATATAAAATACAAGCACGTACTCTTCTCTCATCGAGTGGATCAATCTCTTGTTTTCTAGCGATTTCATCTAATTTCAAAAAAGAAATATCATCAACTTCATCCATGAGTTCATATATATTATGTTCTAAATGTTCTATCGTATACGATTTATAAGTATTATAAATATTTAATGAATCTTTCATTGAAAACCCTAATTCTGTTAAATAGACAATCGTTTTATGGCTCTCTTCATATTTTACTAAAATATCATATATTCTTTTTGCTTTCTTAGAAGAAAGTTTTGGTACTAGTGCAAGACAAGAAGCATCTTCTAGTATTTTTTCTAATGCTTTTTCACCTAATACATCAACAATGATTGTAGCTTGTTTCTCACCAATTCCTGGAAATAAATCACTTGCTAAAAAAGCAATAACACCATCTTTATCTTCCGGTTTAATTTTTTCATATTCATTAACTTGAAATTGAAATCCATATTTTGGATGATCAACACCTTCTCCATAAAAAATATAATTATCATCTTCATTCAACTCGTGAAAATATCCTGTAAATGTAATCGTTTTATTGACATAATCAGCTAATTTTTCATCATTTGTTTCTCGTACTTTAAAAATACCAATCACATAACCTTTTTCTGATGAGAAAATACTGCGACGATAATTTCCTTTGATATAGTATTTCATTTTCTCACCTCTTTCTCATGTATTATATCAAACAAAAAAAAAAAAGGCATTTGCCTTTTATTTTGAATGTCCCATAGAACTTACATATGATTGTACTTCATCCATATCTAAACTACCATTTAATGTATCATATCCAAATTCCATATAAAAATCTTCAAATGATATTTTTTCTTTGATTTCATCACTAAGTGATTCATAATATGGTCTTACATAATCTTTATTTCTAATATCCTGTTGCACTTCAGGTGCATATCCATCAAAAGCAACTGATTGTTCTGTTGGTGTTGCATACGAAATACCTACAATAGCAGCTCCTGTAATACTTCCTGCCAATACAACATTACGAACAGCACGACCTAACTTTTCAAATTTCTTATTATTATTCATCCTTACAACAGTATCACTATAAGATTCCATCACTTCTTGCATTGTTTTTCCATCTTCTACAAGTTCTAAATTATTGACTGCATCTTTTCCTAATACAACACGTACTTGGCTAACACCCATATCTTTCTGTTGATTTTTATTTACCGTAAAAATATAGGTAATAGAACCATTTTTATTTGGAAGTTCAACTGCTTTACTAGTCGCTTTTTCATAAATCATTTCTTTAATTAATCCAGAAATTTCGTGAAAATGTTTCATATTATTTTTATTGTAATTTACAACAAAATTTACATTATCTAAAGTCCCTGGCATAGATTGAATCACAATTTCATCTTGTTTATGTTTCATATTAACCTCCATTTCGTTCGCGACCGTGTCGCTCCGACACAAATCGCTACGA
>ERZ1643251.2418-NODE-2418-length-19056-cov-7.597916_pt1 | contig 19056 bp, 20 predicted proteins | sample MGYA00579261_ERZ1643251 | MGnify/ENA primary metagenome ERZ1643251 (study PRJEB29033, sample SAMEA4952267) | chicken gut metagenome | biome: Broiler Chicken; feature: Gastrointestinal Tract; material: Caecum | place: Ireland | collected 2018 | study: Broiler...
CTTGCTGTTCACTTTTCAAGGACCATTCCTATCAGGTCTTTCTCCTGATTCTGTCACTCACACGCGACTTATATATTATATCATATCCTGAAGCGTTTGTCAAGGGGTTTTCAAAAGTTTTTTAAGCTTTTTTTCGAACTCGCTTGCTTTTTTTCGCTTAGGTCGCTTTTGGCTGACCATGATATTATATCATATTTTCTGTCGCTTGTCAAGGGGATCTGCAAAAGTTTTTTTGACTTTTTTCAGCCTCCCGCTCGGCGTCTCTGCCTCGCTGACAGCTTATTTAGTATACCACATCTCGCCCGCTTTGTCAAGAGATTTTCTTGATTTTTCCTCGATTTGTGGCATGTGTGCATATAGTCTGCCCGGATATGTCGTTTTATGTACACATTGCCGCATTCCCGGCGGTATCCGCCGGGAATGCTCGGATTATACCCGCTTTTACGCAAATATCTCGATTTCCTCAAGCTCGACCTTGTCGCGCGCCGAAGTGATGTGCAGTATCAGATTGTCCGTCGTCAACCCGAGTCGGCAGATCTTATTGCTGCCGATGCACGAGCCGCGATAAATCGTGTCCTCTTTGCCATTATTCTCCCTGCGCAGCTGGAAGGTCTCTACCCGCTGCCCCTCACTGACACGTTCCTTTATCTGTACATAGCTGATTTTTTCGGGCGAATCGAAGTCGAACCTGACTCGCAGCTGTCCGTCGCCGATATATTCGCTTGTAATATTCGCGCGCGACGTGATTTCGTCGGCAAAGCTGCGTTTGATGAGCTGCCCCAATTCGTTGAGCCGCGCGACGTCCTTATCGTTGAAGCGTCCGTTCGGCATCGGCGGGATATTGAGATTGAACGTGGTGTTCGCTCCGACCGAGTTCAGATAGGTGTTGAACAGCCGCTCCAGCGAATGCGGCTCCTCGTTCTCGTGATAAAACCAGCCCGGACGAATCGACATATCGATTTCGGATGGGCAGAATACCAGCCCCTTTGAATATATAATGTTAGAAAGGAACCCGATATCGCTGTCGCTGTTGTACATATGCGAAAGGTCGCCCTCAAGCGGACCCGCTCCGGTCTGAACATTTTTACAGCGATAACATAGCTCGGACGGAACGACCGCCCATTCGGCGTATCTCGCGCTGCCCGACTCGTTGCCGCACCAGCGGATGTCCGGTCCGAAGTCGTTGAATATCGTCGCGTTCGGCTGATACTTACGAATCAGCTCGATGTAACCCTCGTAGTCATATTCCTGCTTTTTGCCGTTCGGTCCCTCTCCGCACGCTCCGTCAAACCAGATGTGGAAAACCTCACCGTAGCCGGTCAAAAGCTCGGTCAGCTGTTTCTTGTAATAGTCATTGTATTCGGGCGTGCCGTAATACTTCGAGTTGCGATCCCACGGAGAGAGGTAGAAGCCGAACTTCAGCCCGTGTCTGCGGCAGGCGTCGGCGAACTCGCCGACAATGTCGCCCCTGCCGTTTTTGTACGGACTGTTTTTTATGCTGTGCTCGGTATATTTGCTCGGCCAGAGACAGAAGCCGTCGTGATGCTTCGCGGTGATGACCGCGCCTTTCATCCCCGCTGACTTTATCGCCTCGCACCACTGGTCGCAGTCAAGCTCGGTCGGGTTGAATATCGCCTCGTCCTCGTTGCCAAGCCCCCACTCGAGGTTAGTATATGTATTAGGGCTGAAATGTATGAACGCGTAGAACGGCGTCTCACGCAGCATACGCAGCTGATTCTCGGACGGCTTCACGTGCGCCGCCGCCTTTATAAATTCCTGAAAATTGTTATTCATCATCTCATCTCCTCTTTCGAGAATAATCACTATAATCGCGCATTAATTTTAGCATATATCATGTGCATTGTCAATAGTCGGAAGCGAATTAATTGAGGTAAATATTTCAGCGGCAGCATATTTGCTATTGTTGACAATAATTTATACACAATATTGCCGAAATATTAATTCGCGCTCGTAGTATAATATTATTGTAAATAATTGCCGCGAACTATTTATTTGATCCGCGCTATCTGTTATAATAATTATAATAGGAAGTGATCTCAATGAACTATACCGCGATTGTCCGACTGCTCGCCGAAAACGGCGACGAGACGGCTTCGCTTGACGCCGCGGAGCTGATATCGCATTTTGTCGGCAAGGGGCGCGAATGGTGCCTTATGAATCCGGATATGCCGCTCCCGCCGCAGGTCGAGTCCGCGGCTCGCGAGATGTGCCGCGGAAAGCCGCTGCAATATATCACAGGCCGCGCCTTTTTCATGGACGACCGTTACTTCGTTACGCCCGATGTGCTCATCCCGCAGCCCGACACCGAGCATATCGCATACGCCGCGCTTGAAGTCCTCGCCCCCGGGTCAAGACTGCTCGACCTCGGCTGCGGCAGCGGCTGTATAATAATCTCGCTGCTCAAGCGCACGCTCGCTTCCGGCGTCGGAGTGGATATATCCGAGCCGGCGCTGCGCGTCGCCCGCCGAAACGCCGAGCTGCACAAAATCGGTTCAAGACTGACGTTTATGTGCGCCGATATATTGGATTCGCCCGAAGTCGCGCGTCTCGCCGCCGAATCGGACGTCATAGTCTCGAACCCACCGTACATCTGCAGCGATGTCATCCCGACCTTGTCGCCCGAGGTCAGATCCGAGCCAAGGCTCGCGCTCGACGGCGGCGGGGACGGACTGAAATTCTACCGTTATTATATAAATACGCTGTCCCGCAATATGAAGCCGGACGCGACAATGATACTCGAAATCGGCTACGACCAGTCGGACGATATAATCTCGCTCTGTCAGGACGCCGCCCTCAGCTGTGAAATCCGCCGCGATTTCGGCGGGAACCCAAGAGTCGCGATTATAAAGCGAAAGTCATGACAATTTTTAGCAAATTCCCAGTCCCGCGAATATTATATAATTAGATAATCTGAAATTCGCCAAAGGCGAATTTCTTCCGCAACTCCTCACTCCTCACTCCTAACTCCTAACTGTTTCAGTTTCCCGATAACAAAATACACTACAAGGAAGATTCAAGCTTATGAAAACTCCAACGCTTCTCTGCCTGTTCGGCGGAAAATCCTCCGAATATGAAATCTCGCTCCGCTCGGTCACTTCGATTCTCGAAAACGTAGACCGCGATAAGTATAACGTCGTCACTTTAGGCATAACCAAGGACGGCCGTTGGTATTATTACACCGGCTCGACCGACGCCATTCGCGACGGCAGCTGGTGCGACCAGACCGACTCTCTGCGCGAAGCCATGCTGTCTCCGTCGTTCGGCAGCTCGGAGCTGCTGATATTCGACGGCGATAGGGTCGAACGTATGCACATCGACGTCATATTTCCGGTCATGCACGGCAGCTACTCGGAGGACGGTAAGCTCCAGGGTCTGCTCGAGATGACCGGCATACCGTTCGTCGGCAACAAATGCACGACCTCGGCCATCGCCATGGACAAGGGATTTACCAAGCTCATATTAAAGAATCTCGGCATACCGCAGGCGAAATCGATCATTGTTCGCGGCGAGGCTCTCGAAAACAACTTCGACAAGATTCGCGCCGGCTGCGAAAAGCTGTCCGGCTACCCGCTGTTCGTCAAGCCGGCGAACGGCGGTTCGTCGGTAGGCACGGCAAAGGTCAAGAACTCGGCCGAGCTGCGCGGCGCGCTCGAGCGCGCCGCGCTCATCGATAAAAAAATCATCGTCGAGGAATTCGTCACCGCCAAGGAGTGCGAGGTCGCGGTTATCGGCAATAAATCGTATACCGCGTCGACCGTAGGTCAGATAAACTCCGGCAGCGCGTTCTACGACTATGACGCGAAATACGCGTCCGACAGTCAGGCTACCTATAATATACCCGCCGACATCAAGCCCGAAACCGCTGCGGCAATACAGAATATGGCAAAACAGATCTGCTCGGTGCTCGGCGTCGAGGGACTCGCGCGCGTCGACTTCTTCGTTTGCAAACGAGATGGAAACGAGGAAATCATATTCAATGCGATCAATCCCCTCCCCGGATTTACCAGCATAAGTATGTACCCGAAGCTGTTCTGCCACGACGGTCTGACCTACAGCGGGCTTATCGACCGTCTTGTCGACCTCGCGCTCGGAAAGGAAGCTTGAATTGATAGGTATATTTGACAGCGGACTCGGCGGACTCAGCGCGCTTTCTGAGGTGCGGCGGCTGCTGCCCGACGAGGATATCACCTACTTCGGCGATACCGGCCGCGTGCCCTACGGCGGTCGTTCGCGAGAGACTATAATCAAATACGCGCTTCAGGATATGCGCTTTCTGATGACCAAGCACATCGACGCGGTGCTCGTCGCCTGCGGCACGGTCAGCTCGACCGCGATCGATATCCTGCGTGAAGAATATCCCAAACTGCCGATAATCGGAGTCGTCGATCCGGCGGCGCGCGTCGCGGTTCGCGCTACGCGTAACAAGCGCGTCGGCATAATCGCGACGACCACGACAATCGCGAGCCATTCGTTCGAGCGGGAGCTGCACGCGCTTGACCCGGAGCTTGAGCTGTGTCCGGTCGCCTGCCCGCTGTTCGTGCCGCTCGTCGAAAACGGCTTCATCTCGCCCGACGACGAGGTGACGCTGCTCGTCGCCAAGCGTTACCTCGAGCCGATACAAAAGAGCGGCGCCGACACGCTGATTCTCGGCTGCACGCACTACCCGATAATTTCACGCACTATCGCTAAGGTCTTGCCCGACGTGAATATCGTCAGCTCATCGAAAGCCGCCGCCGAGGAGCTCGCGGCAAAGCTGCGTTCGATGGGCAATACCGGCGGCGGAGGCAGAACCGAATATTATGTCAGCGACGAGCCGGTCGGCTTCGAGGCGACCGCGTCGATTTTCCTCGAAACCGAGCTCTCGGACCGCGTGACCCGGATCGATATTGAAAAATACTGACGCGCAAGCCTGATATATAAGCTATGCTATATTGAAAAGTACTGAACATACAAACCCGAACATAAAAAGAAAGGACGCAATAATGCCGACACTGCACGAAATCTTCCACCGCTTCCCGAAGGAGTTCCCGTTGCCGATGCTGCTCGACGGCTCGACCGGAACGTCGCTGATGCGCTGCGGTATGCCGAACGGCGCCTGCCCCGAGAGCTGGGTGCTCGAGCATCCCGACGCGATACAAAAAATACAGCGCGGTTATGTCGACGCCGGCTCGGACGCGCTGTATACGCCGACCTTCGGCGCGAATTCGCCGACGCTGAAGCGCAATCGCCTCGACGGCGCGGACAGAATCAACCGCGAGCTCGCGGAGCTGACCGTCGGCCGCGCGCGCCTGACCGGCGGCGATATGTCGCCGACCGGACTGTTCATCGAGCCGTTCGGCGACGCTACTTTTGACGAGGTCGCCGGAATATACGCCGAGCAGGCGTCGGCGCTCGATGCCGCCGGAGTCGATTTCTTTATTGTCGAGACAAACATCAGCCTGCAGGAGGTGCGCGCGGCGGTGACCGGAATCAAGCAGGTCTCGTCAAAGCCGGTGTTTGTGACAATGACCGTCGACGACAATGGCCGCACGTTGTCGGGCGACCGGCTCGACTGCTGCCTTGTCGCGCTCGCCGAGCTGGGGATATCGGCGTTTGGCACGAACTGCTCGCAGGGTCCGGACAAAATGCTCGAGCTGCTCCGCGGACTGACACAGCTGTCGGTATCGCTCGGAATCCCGCTTATAGCGAAGCCGAACGCCGGTATGCCGCACGAGGACCCCGACGGCAGCCGTCACTTCGACCTCGACGCCGAGTCGTTTGCAAAGTACGCGCCCGAATTCCTCGCGTCGGGAATCTACATCCTCGGCGGATGCTGCGGCACCGACGACGAGTATATCGCAGGGCTGCGCACGGCTATCGACCGCTTCGAGCCGACAGGAGACCTACCCGCGCCGCTCGACACCGCCGCCCTCGCCTGCACTAACCGCACGCTTGTCACAGTCGACACCGGCGCGCTCGGCGAGCCGGTGCTCGCCGACGACGACCTCGCCGACGCCGAGCCGGACGACGACTGGCTGTATGTCTCGATTCCCGACTCCGACGCCGCCGACTGCTTCATCGAATACGCGCCGACTCTGCCCTATCCCTGCGCCGTGACCGGCGACAAAACCGAAATCGAGCGGGTCAAGCGGCTGTACAACGGCAGACTTGTCGTAATCACCGGCTGACATTCGGACTTTACACGAATTTGTCCGGATATTACGCATATTGTCGAAATATAATACGACACATACAGTCGAAAAATCGCAATCATGTATATTCACAATTCAAACTTCACAATCCGCGACGCGACGGCTGACGACGCCGCGCAGCTCGCCGAGTGGTGGAACGACGGCGAGGTCATGGCGCACGCCGGATTCCCGCTCGGGCTCGGCACTACAGCGGGAAAAATCGCCGAAAGTCTTATTCGAGACCGCGATGACACCCGCCGCCGGTTGATAATCGAGGTAGATTCGGTGCGCGTCGGCGAAATGAGCTATCGGCGCGTCGACGACACCTGCTTGTCCGAAAATTCCGGCTCGGACATCCCGTTTGATAAAGCAAAGTCTCTTTCCGACGTCTGCCCGACCGCCGAAATCGGAATCAAAATCTGCGACCCCGCCTACCAAAACCGCGGACTCGGAAAAAAGCTTCTATGTATGCTGATATCCGAATTATTCCGAGTCGGATATCAGAAAATCGTCCTCGACACGAATCTTAACAACACCCGCGCCCAGCACGTATACGAGCAGCTCGGCTTTCGCCGTCTGCGCGTAAATGTCGACTCATGGCGCGACCAGCTAAATAGGCTCCAGTCGTCGGTCGACTACGAGCTGCGACCGAGCGACTTCACAGGCGCTGCAAGCGACGTCACAGGCACTGCAAGCGACGTCGCGGATACTGACTGAATCATCCAAATCAAAACAAAACAGACAGCTCACAAGGTGCTTCCCGATAAGAAAACATCGTGGGGCAAGAGAGAAACGGTATAGCTGTAGTATTCCTGATCGCGCCGGAAATTGGTCGCCCTGCATTGGTACATGATGGAGCCGCAATCGGCACAGAACATCATACCAGAGAACATCCCCATTTCACCCATCTTTGTGGGACGGCGCCGCGATTGCCTTGCGAGCCTTGCTGCATCGGCAATCGCCTCCGTCCAGATGGCTTCGTGGGTATTCTCAAAAATCTTCCATTCGCTTTCTGGATTGAGAAGGGTCGTTTTGGCTTCGCCGCGAGGGGATTATATGTAAATTTCTTGCCGCTCATAGAATAAGCTCCTTTCGTTTCATTCAGGGCCAGTGGGGCGGAACGAAACGGGGCGGGGAGCGGCATCCCACACCCAGCCGCCGGCGCTCAAAAGGGCGGGAAACAATCCGCTTGATTTCTTTGCCGGGAAAAGTGAAGCCGAGATTGCAAAATATATCGCGCTCTGCAAACAGGCGGAGACCTTCCAAAAAGACAAATAACGCGGTCGGGTTTGATGTGCCCGACCGCGTTACTGTTTTTACCCATCTTCGTGCGGGCAAATTGATTTTTTATGTGAAATCGTCTTGAAGCTGCGCTTACTATTAGGAGCACAGTTCATTTATGTGTTTTAAAACTTCGTAGTCTAACGGTACAGATACCGGTGTTTTGTGTTCCCCAATTATGACCTGTTTCTCTGATAACATCTTCCCGGAAGCCGTAGACTTATCCATGGAAGGAGAATCCAGTGCGTCCAAAAACAAAAAGGTAAGGACAATATATCCCAGTATCGCCGCAAACAGCGCGCCAAGTACACAGACTCCGACAATCCGCAAGCCCTTATGGATTTTCTTTATACACAAAATCAGTACCAGGATACCCGCCGCTATGATAAGCAGGGCAATTCCTGCTGCCCACAGCTCCATATGCGTTCCCCCTTTTTTCTTCATAGCACAAAGTTTCGGATGCCAAAAACATGAGCTTTACCAGCTTCCGCCGCCTCCACCGGATCCGCCGCCGGAAACACCGCCACCGCTGCTGCCGGATCCACCGCCGGACGAGCTCTGTCTCGGAGCGGAAGACATGGCGCTGGCCGCACTGCTCAGTGTCCGATCCATAGCGTGCCACATGGTGGCGGTCGTAAATGCACCATGCCCGCTGTACCACTCTGGCGGTTCGATAGCAATGTTTTCAAACTTATTTACCCATTTGTCCGACACACCTAGCACATAGGCAAAGGGCAGGATGTTGTAAAAATATTTTGGATTGTCATGGACAAGCATTTCCAGCCGGTCTTTTTCCGCCGTTTCCAAAAACTTTTTGAACCCGGTTATCTTTTCTAAATTTTTATGGCTCTCCTCTGTGCGACCCGGGACGTAACACGCCAGCCAGAACGCTCCGGCAAGAATCGGCACGCCGATCACGAAAGGAATGAACCGCTCATTCCCACCCAGGACGTTGGCAAGTATCACAACATCAAGAACGAAGCCACCAATAACAAGCAGCCAGCAGAGAAGCTGCCACCGTGCAGAGGTCAGGGTATGTATGCGGTCCTTTTCTCCGGAATAACCGTAATTAGAGGATATCTGATTCAGGGTGCGATAGAATTTATTCCTGAGATCGCTCCCGGTAACCATGTCTTTGCCGCTTTCAAAGAGACCTTCAAAAAACCTTTTTTTATCCTCGTCAAGATCATGGGGATACGGCTTTATACGCTCGATGCGGTACGCACCGCTCCCCGCCTCGTCGCCGTCATGAATGGCAATATATCCCTCGTTTGCCAGCTCAATGAGCAGGGCGACTATATCTTTTTTCGGCAGCTTTCCTTTATACCAATACGCTACGTCTGCACTGTTCATGCCCTCGGGCGGATAAAATTCAACGGTCTCAATGACCTTCTTTTCCCTGCCGTATTTGAGCCATATGATAAATACAAAAATAAGGCACGCAAGAGGAATAAGCGCCATGGTGCTGAGCTTTAACATATGCAGAACCTGATCGAAGTAGAAGTATCCCTCCTCCAGCTCCAGTCTTACGGTCAGAGCCTGATATGGCTCCAGTTCCTCCAAGAGGAAGCCTTCAATCTCCAGCCCATCCGTGTAATATTCTATGATATCCGAACCGGTAAACCCGTATCCGCCTGTTGAAAAGCCCAGCAGGCTGCTGTCGAACTCCTTCGGCATGGTGATTGTAAAGCTCACGAAGTCGATATAGGTATCCCACCCGGTGCCAATAATGTTGAAGTACAGCTCATCGTAGCCGTCCGCCACATCCTGTCCAAGCACATAGTCATAAGAGATCGTATAATGCTTGTCGCCGGTAACGGTAGTATCAGCATCACCAATCTGCAAAATGAGGTCGCTGTTTTGCGTGGATTTTTCATAGTCTTCGCTGCAATGGATATTGCGAATCTTTGCCCGTGTGACCGCCGTGGAGCCGTCGGCCCGCACAATCTCGTTCCGCGTTGGGATGGTTCTGTAAATACCGTGCCGCTCCTCATTGAAATAAACGTATATTTCTTCCGTAATGCTGAGTACATTATCCTCGGACACATCAATATCCACATGATAAGCGGTGATATAATAAGGTTCCTCGGGATAGTCTGCCGCCTGCGCCGGAAAAGCCGCTGCCGACATCATCATAAGCAATAAAATTAAAGAAAAAATCACTTTAAATTTTTTCATCAGAATTGCACCCTTACCGATTCCTTTTCCGTCTCATCTTCTATGACAAACATCTGGCGCTTACCGAATTTGAACATATTTGCCACAATAGAGGACGGAAACATCTCGGTTTTATTGTTGTAATTCCGGACAACGGCGTTATAATACTTTCTTGCGTTGGCAATATCCTCTTCCGTTCTCTGAAGCTGGTTGTTCAGGTCAAGAAAGTTTTGGTTTGCCTTCAAATCCGGGTATTGCTCCGCAAGCACATGAATGGCGGCAAGTCCTCTGGCAAGTTCCGCATTGGCCTGCAGCTTCTGCTCCTCTGTCATATCTGTGTAGCGCATATTGCGGGCAGAAATCGCGTTTTGAAGCGTCTGCGCCTCGTGCTTCGCATAACCCTTTACGCTTTCCACAATGTTTGGGATCAGATCCCATCTCTTTTTCAGATAAACGTCCATCATGGAAAACGCTTCCTCTACTGAATTTTTCAGCTTCACAAGCGCATTATAGGTTGCGCCGATATAGATGCCGATGATCAGCAGAGGAACTGCAACGACCGCTGCGATAATCATTCCGGTCATAAAAACACCTCCTAAATTTTTCTGATGGATTTAGCCGATTGTAAATGTGCAAACTTGTTAGCTTTCTCTGGGGGAGGTGCCTACGAGTTGCTGAAGCAACTCGTAAAAAGGCGCCCCAGACCCCACACCGCGAAAACTTTAACATTTAGGCACATATGTTGTTTTTCATCTGTGCGTCAAGGTTGAATTTGTACGTAATTGCTATAGCGACTGAGGCGCGCCGCTTTGGCAGGTTCGTCCTTCGGACGAACCTGCTGGGGTCACCCTGCCCCGAGCAGCGGCTTAGTGAAAGCAAACTTTTTCGTTTACTATGACTTTTACAATCGGCTATTTTCTGATGGATTGCTATTGGGTAAAGATGGTACAAGAAATCCAATTTCTTACACGGTATCGTCTTCCGCGCCTTCCTTGATATAAATATTGCCGTCGTTATTGCCCATATGGATCTGTGTGTCTGAATCGAAATAAAAGCTGTTGATGTAGCCAAGCTCGCCGTCATACAGATCGTATCGGCCGTTGCCGTCCCCGTACTCGTCCACATATTCCAGATACCCCGAAGCCTCTACAGAGCCGCTGGCGTAATAAGCGATGAACCCGCCTTCGCCATCCATATAGATGCTGGCAGTGCCCTCTTCGCCGTCCAAACGCCACGTGCCCTCGGTTGCCGCGAATATGGCTGTATCATTTTCGCCCGGATCCGTGCTGGAAGCTGGATCCGGGCTTTGCGTACTGGTGGAATCCGGGCTCTCGCTTTGTGTGTTGTTTGATACGTCACTATTCTGTTGTTCGTTTGCACAGGCGGCCAGAGTCAGCGTAATGACCGCAGCCAGAAAAACAGTTATCAGCTTCTTCATCATAATTATGACCATGACTTCGCGTAAGCGAAGTCTACCTTTCTATGTCGATGTTTTGTGACGGTTTGCGAAGCAAATCGCGGTTGAAGACCGCGAAGTCACAAAACTCGTGTCTGAAAATTTATTTTCAGACTTCACTCCTTTACGCGTTTGGGTGATCAGCCACTTTCTGCGCCGGAAGTGCGAGCGTATCAAGGATATTGATAAAATCTTCCATTTCCTTTTCCAGCTTTTCTACAAGCTGCACCGTGTTTTCGGATTTGCCCATCTCGAAAAGATTCATATCCTTTATCACAAGCAGCAGCGTACCGTCCTGAAGAAAGCGGATGGCAAACCGCTTGCCTCTCTCTGCGGACAATTCCAGCAGCTTTTGCATATAATCGGGCGTAAGCGCCAGCTTCGCGTCCTGCTCACTTGTGCATCTGACGGAAAAAGCATTGTAAAAGGCTTCCGAATCGGCATTGTAGGCATTTTCGTAAGTTTTAAACTGCGTTGCCACAACCGCATCACTCAGCGCAAGATTGTGGCGGCACACAACAATGACGCCGTAAAATACGGTCTCGTAAGAGACATCCTTATCACCGTCACTGTCTTCCGTCACATGCTCCTCCTGTAACTCAAACTCACAGAACTCCATGGGCACTCCCCGAAGCACGCCTCTGACGTAATCGCCGCAAAAGCCGGTGCAGTCGTATTTCGGGAATCCGAAATCCTGGTTCAAGTAATATTTGTCGATATGCTTGTCGTGGTCAAATGTATCCAGCCGATCCATCACCCTGCCGAGCACGCTCTGTGCATAATTGTTCGCAATATGCTTCTGCGCCTCGCCGACCTTTTGCTTAAATGCAATTCCGGCAAAAAGCAGCACAAGACCGCCTATTATAAGAATAATAGCAACTGCGCCCGTGGGGGTTTTGAAGTTCAGAGACAGAGTGCCCCCGTTGCGGAGAATCATGAGTACAACGATACCGAGGCATACGCCGCCGGCGATCATCATGTATTTGGCCAGCTTCGTGCGCTTTCGCAGGTTTTCCATCTTCTGATCGTCGAGCTGTGTGTTTGGAAGGTTATTGTCCATATATATTTTTCACCGCCTTGTTTTTCATCATAATGGTGCATTGTTGTTTGCATTCAAATCGCCGCTTGAAAAGACAGCCTCTGCGTAACGGCTGATGCCCTTGCGCAGAGGCTGAGCTTGCCGCTCTGATCCCTTTTTCTCATTCTCTCAAACCGCCGGATGGAAATGACCACGCATCAGGCAGTTTGAAAAACAAAGTACAGGCAGCTTATGTTTTGTTTTAACCAGAGATCATGGAATTGATGGTATTCTGCATCAGAATCCATGCCACAAAGCCGAGTCCCACCACGCTGAGTATCAGGTAAAGTACCGCGCCGTTCTTTGTCGGCATACCGCGCTGCTCAAGCGCAGAATCCAACTGATTGCCCATTTTGTAGGCCCAGTAGATGCCGTAAATGCCGCATGTAATGAGCGTGAGCAGGAAAGCTACCCCGCCCGATGTCCTTTTCGGCGGATTTGCCAGCTCGTTCGCGTCATTGTTGATTTTGATAAACCAGTAAATGCCATAGATGCCGAAAGTGATGATGGAAAAGATAACACATAATGCAAGATTACGTTTTTTCATAAGGATTCTCCTTAAAATGAATTTTGATTTAATTTTTATTCTGCCGGATAGTAAACGCCGATAAAGGATGCATTGTTCTCGTTGTCAGCCTCCCACCGGACCGACATAGTAATACCAGCCGGTATAATGTTCATAGTCGCCTGCATCGGGCTGAAGGGCAACCTCGATGGAGCTGTCCGATTCATCGTATCTGAAAATGAAATCCGACTCCTCCAGCACATATGGGTCGTTGCTGTCCTCTGAAAGGGTGCCGGAGGCAACCGAAGCGCCGTCCTCACCTATGTAACCTAGCGCGTAGTAAAGCGTACCGCCGGAATTGTCAATGGTTAAGGTGCCGTTGTCGTTTGCATACTCGCCGAGCCAGAAGTCCAGCTCGGTATCACTGTCCCCGGTATCCTCCGAATCGTCCTCGTATCCCTCTTCGCTGTCGTTCTCATCCAGATTTTCGGGAACATAGGTCGCCTGGTCCACCTTCACGAAGCTGGAGTAGTCCATATACAAAACATTGTCCTCCAGAGTCGCCTCGGCACTAATCCCCAGCTCCTCGCTGGTTATGGTCACTGTGTCGCCTTCCCAGGTGTAGGTAAACTCAATGGCACCGCTGTAGCCGGTCTGCGCCCCTGTGCCGTCCTCGCGGAAGATCAGGCTCTGCTCTACGTCGTCGTCGTCCCAGTCCCCCAGGAAGGGGTTCTCGTCGCCGCCGCAAGCGGCGAGCAGAGATGTCATGACCAACAGAGTCATGAGCAGGGAACACAGTTTCAGAACTTTTGCCTTCATAAAAAATCTCCGTAAAACCCTGCCGCTTAATCGGCGTAATAGATATTCGAATCGTCCCAAAGGGAAATGGATACCGCGTAGTCCTCCTCGTTTACGGAGCCTTCGTGTGAAACTTCCTCGCCGTCCTGGAAAATCGTTACGACCAGCGTTTCTCCGTCATAAGTATAGGTGCCGCTTCCCGCTTCGCCGATTTCGTTGTTGGAGTAGCCAAACGTACCCGCACCGTCAAAGGTTATCGTGATCATGCCGTCCTCATCGGTATAGCTGCCGTTCAGCATATCTTCGCTGCCGCCGGCTTCCAGGTTTTCAGGAACGTATTCCGCCTCATCTACCTTGACAAAGCTGGAACCATCTACGTATAGTACACCGTCCTCCAAAGTCACCTCGGCGCTGACGCCCATTTCCTCATTGGTGATCGTAGCCGTATCGCCGTCCCAGGTATAGGTGAATTCGATGGTGCCGCTGTAGCTGGACTGAGCGCCCGTACCGTCTTCGTTAAAGATAAAGCTATATTCGCTTTCATCGTCGTCCCAAGCGCCCAAAAACGGGTTGTCGCCACCGCCTCCGCAGGCTACGAGCGTTACTGCCATAAGCAGAGCAGCAGTCAAAAGTGTGCAAAATTTAAGAATTTTCCTTTTCATAAATACCTCCAAAATGATGATTAGTGTATTTGTTCTATATGCGATCCGGCTTTGGCCGGGAAACGCCTTTCTAAGTGCAGCTTTCTTTTTGTGCTTATCGGATGCGGCAGAACAGAGTGTTGTCCTCGTCAATCCCGGTGCGCTGATCCAGTGTCATGTCGGTTACATATCCTTCTCTTTCATGCTGGAACGTCTGAAACTCTTCAAATCATTTTCTGCCCCTCCCAATTGGTTTTCATCTAAATAACTGAAACAAATTACCTGTACTCTACAGGCGAAGTTCCGTAAGTGTTCGCGTTATCGCAGATGCTCCGGCATCTCAGACGGAAACATTTCATATTCACCGTCATCGCTTACGATCCACCCGTTTGCCGAGTTATAAACAAAGCGCGTCCCGCTTTCCAGACAAAGCGCGTCTCCGTCCATATAAATTACCATAGCTTTCGCTCAGCGAAAGCTTCCTTTCTGTGGGAATTGGGGCTGGTTTTGCGAAGCAAAATCGCTGCTGCAAAGCAGCGAAAGCCACAAAACCTAGCGTGAAAAATTTATTTTTCACGCTACAGTCTCCCGCGGAGCCGTAGCCGTCGTCCCACATGAACAGATATGTGCCGTCGCTATTGATCTCCAGCCAAACATCGTCTATTGCGTCTTCCCAGCAGCCAAGGAAGTCTTCTCCGCCATTCATGGCAGTTCCGTCATAATCGGGCAGCAGAGAGCTGAACAGTGTGCTGCCATTGCTGGCAATAAGTCCGCCGAACTTTGCTTCATAAGTCACATCCTCCTGCTCCAGATACAGAATGCCGTCCTCAACGTAATAGGTGTCGACGCCGTAAAGGCCTTCCGCGTCGTACCATTCGCAGGTGCCGTCATTATATATGCACAGCCACAGGTCATCGTCCTGATATTCCCAGCAGCCGCAAAAGGCGGCGGCTTCCTCCGACTCGTCCGCCTCGAAGCGCTCGTCATCGGGTGCCGGAACGTCGTCATATTCGCCGTAATCATCGTCAAAGACTATGTCGTACACAAAGGCCGGAGGCTCGGCTGGATAAAACGTATCGCCGGATACGTTTACAAGATTGCCCTCGCCATCCGGCGTATAGCGCGGGCCGGCTTTAAGGCGCGCCTCCTCACCGTACAGCTCGAATTTGCCCCTCATGCCGGTTTCATCCTCGCCCCAGTACATCTCGTAGGTGAAATCCTCGTAGAAAATGATCCAGAACTGACGGTTTTCATCCTTCCAGCAGCCGTAGAATTTCCAGGTGCTTTCTTCAGTTTCTTCGGAATGATGACCCTCGAAGATATCTGCTTTGCCGTCCTCGCTGTTCTGACCACAGCCGGCGAGTGTCAGCATTATCACTGACAGGAAGGCTGCCAGCAGCACACAGATAAACCTCCTTGCCATCTTCATCCATTCCATCCTCCTCTGTCACTGCCGCAGCAAAGCCCGGATCCTGGCGTACAATATCCTCATACTGTATGGCTTCTTGAGCCAATCGTCCGCACCTCCGAGCAGGGCGGCCTCTTCGTCCTTCTCGTTTCCTGAAATAAGCAGAAATTTTGTTGCTGTTGAATACTGTGCTACTTTCTGACAAAATTGAATCCCGTCATGCACACTTTCATCTAAATCTGCGATTACCACAGCGAACCGTTGTGTACAAATCGCGGCAAAGGCATTCTCTTGACCAACCGCACACTGGACATCAAAACCGTTTCTTTTCAACAGTCTGCCGGTCATCTCTGTCATCGTGCGATCTGTGCCGACATACAATATCCCAGACAAAAGGTCACCTCCCAAAAAAACAACGGCCCGGAGCAGTGAACGCTGCCCCGAACCCCATGTGCGTTCCTTTTGCTACTGTAATCAGTATAGCAGAAAAAACATCGTTTCTTGAATTGTTAGGAAAAACTCATATTTCGGATGATTTCGTTTCAGCACACCGTAGTGAACATATACCCCTTCCCGTATACGGAAACGATATCATAATCATTCGCATCATCCGCGTGGATTTTCCTGCGTAGATTCTTGATGTGAAACCGTATGGTACGGATGTCCTCTCCAGAGGGCGTACCCCATACTTTTTCATACAGCTCATGGTGAGACACCTCCTTATCCTCGCTCTGCACCAGCAGCAGAAGCAACGCAAATTCCTTTGCGGTAAGCTCAGCATCTGCACCGTTCACCGTTGCTTTGAATTTTGGGATATCCAGAACAAGGGAACCTTTCACGATTCTCGTCAGCTGTTCACGCTTTTTCCTTGTCTGCAGGTGGCGCTTGATGAGCATATCAGCCACGGCCAGCAGTTCGTCCGGATCATAGGGCTTGGTTAGATAATAATCGCCTCCGTGCCCGAGACCTTCGACCTTATCGCAGGTCTCGCCTTTGCCGGTCAGAAAGATCACCGGGTGGTCGCTCGTGCTGCGGAACCTTTCGCAGATATCGTAGCCGCTGCCATCGGGCAGCATGATATCCAGAATCAGAAGATCGGGTGTCGGAGCCTCCATCCGCTCGTATGCCTGACGGCAGTTTTCCGCTGTGTACACGGTATATCCACGGCGTGTCAGCATTCTGGCGTTGATTCGCAGCACATCCGTTTCGTCCTCTACCACAAGAATAATCGGTTTTTCCTCTTTCATAGCTTATTTCTCCTCATCAGGCAGGGTAAAGGTTACCGTAGTGCCTTCCCCCAGTTTACTTTCAATCCAGATCCTGCCGTCATGGGCTTCTATAATCTGGTGGGATACATACAGGCCGATGCCATGGCGCCAGTATTCCTTATCGGAGGATATGTATCCTTTAAATACCTGCTCCCGTATTTCCTCCTTCATTCCTTCGCCGTTATCGGCAATAACGACGATCTGCTCCCCGCCTTGCTTATAGAGGGTAATCCTGATTCTGCCGGCTTTTGTATGTTGTATGGCATTGGACAACAGGTTTGTAACCACTTGCACGATCCTTGCGTAATCCGCGCTGATAGGAAGCAGGTTTTCGTCTATATCTAATACAAGCTCGTTGCCGCCGGAAGCATCTTTGCCGAAGTAGGTGCCCGAGACTTCCTTCAGCAGCTTACTAAGCCGCATGGGCGCAAGGTTCAACGCCAGCCGCCCCTGCTCGATGGCCACAGTATCTTTTAGGTCGGTCAGAATGCGGTCGATGCGCACCACCATTTTTTCAATGACCTGCTGGTTGCTCTGGATCAGCGAGACGTCCGGCGCTTCCTCACTCATCAGTTCCAAAGTGTCGCGGGCGTAGAGATTGATGGCATTCAAAGGATTTTTCACCTCGTGGGATACGGTAGTCAGAAAGACAGAACGGGAGGCGTCGTAACGCCGCAGTTTTTCATTCTGCTTATACAGCAGCTCACGTTGGCGGTCGTACTCCCTTAAATGAAAGAAGAGCACCACGCCGCAAATCAGGCTGACACAGGTGAAAGCAAAAATAATGTCTACCAATATTTGGCCTTCTGTTTCATAATGGATTACAAATTCCGGATGATAATAGGCAAAAACGCACACGGCGGAATATTCCGCGATTTCCAGCAGGGAAATCAGGAGCGCCGCCTTTCCCTTTATCATCAGCACTGTAAAGAGTACGGCCAGAAGGAAAATCGATGGCATACCGCTGCGATGACCGCCTGAGGTGAAGAACATCATTGGCAAAACCACCATGAAAATGACCGTGACGGTGAGGAAATAAGCTACCTGATACTTGCCCGTTATCTGGGTGAATAGAATCAGCCCCAAGGAAAAGACAATCAGAACGGCAGCCAGTCCTGCGGTTTCCCACATGCCCATGATCAGGCTGATAGTCACTGTAAAAAAACTGATTGCGATGCCGCCGAAGGCCAGTATGTGAAACAGTCGGACGCGAAAATCTAGAGGCCAGTCGAAAAACCGGATATGAAATTTCTTTAAAAAAGACTTCAAGGCGAAACCTCCTCTGTATTTGATTGGAATTTACCTGTATTCGGTTCCTGCTGCAAACGGCACATCATACGTCTTTCTCTTTTGTGCGGTTTGCTTTTCGGGGATCCGTCGGTTTTACGGCATTTTCCGGGATTGCCCAAGAGCGTCCAAAACGCTCCGCGCCTGGAATGCGTCCCTGTGTGCAATATTGATTAACACGGCGCTCCGATACACCCCATTTATAGGAAGTTTCCCGGATGGAAAGATATCCTTTCATACGCCGCCTCCCTTTTGGTTGATACAACAATACAAACTATTTATATACGAATATCCGTAGTTTTGCAAGTACACAAACCGTACTTTTTTTAAAACTTTTTGTTTGAATTTTTTCACTGTTAGAGCAAAATGTGATTGCCACACTCGCCAATCGAAAAAGAGTTGCGTCATTTCGTTTGATCCCAAAACTGTTCGCATACTTAAAAGGAAAAACCTATCCCATTTCTTATCCATGGCCATTTGTTTCCTTGAGAATTGTAGTATTAGGGGTACACATCATAACAGTCCAGGTTCTCGGTCAGGTTGATGATCTCCTGCAAACTGCCCGAATGGTCGCCGATCTCCATCGCCGCCTGGAACTGTTCGTACTCGCCCTGGCTCATCTCGTCCAGCTTGGAGGCCAGGTAGTTGAGCTCATCCAGGCTCTCATACTCGCCCAGCTTGTCGTAGAGGCCGTCCACATAGCAGTCATAGTCAGTGATGAACCACTCCTCATAGGGCTGCCCGAAGTCGTCCTTGGAGCCAATGCCGATCCGTTCAAACACCTTCTGCATCTCCTCCGGCGTGGTGGGGAACTTCACCCATTCGCCCACCAGGGAGCCCTCGTTGTACTTGCCCAAGTTGGTGATGAAGGCAGGGGGATTTCCCACCCGTTTTCATACAATTTTGAGTGCCCCGGCAGGGCATAAAAAACCGCCACAGGTTTGTGTTACCTATGGCGTTTGGGACAGGAAAAGGGTGCTGACATT
>ERZ1643251.2421-NODE-2421-length-19037-cov-6.367348_pt1 | contig 19037 bp, 20 predicted proteins | sample MGYA00579261_ERZ1643251 | MGnify/ENA primary metagenome ERZ1643251 (study PRJEB29033, sample SAMEA4952267) | chicken gut metagenome | biome: Broiler Chicken; feature: Gastrointestinal Tract; material: Caecum | place: Ireland | collected 2018 | study: Broiler...
CCAAGCGGTTCGGCACCACCGCCTCCCGGGTGGAGCGGGCCATCCGCCACGCCATTGAGGTGGCCTGGGACCGGGGCGACTTGGAGACCTTGCAGAAATACTTCGGTTACACCGTCTCCAACGTGAAAGGAAAACCCACCAACAGCGAGTTCATCGCCATGATCGCCGACCGGCTCCAGCTCCAGCAGCGGGAGGGATGAGCGCTCCCCGTTTCCCCAGCCACCCCGCGGAACCCCCGCGCACGCACCAGAAAAGAGGATAATTTGTACCAGGAATTCTAAGAGGCGGACCAGAGAACAGCGTTCAGGTCCGCCTTGTTTTTTTCGCCCGTTTCCCCTATAATAAAAACCGGTCCATCTTTTGGAACCCTGTAAAGCAAGGAGGCACATCACCATGACCATTCAGTACACGCCTCGGGGCGTCTGCTCCCGGGCCTTTACCATTCAGGTGGAGGACGGCGTCATCCAGTCCGTCCAGGTCGTCGGCGGCTGCCATGGCAACCTGCAGGGCATCTCCAGCCTGCTGCGGGGAATGCCGGTGGACGAGGCCGTCCGGCGGATGGAGGGCATCCGGTGCGGAAACAAGCCCACCTCCTGCCCGGATCAAATCGCCCAGGCCCTGAAAACGGCTCAGCAGTAAAGCACAGCCACCGGCGTTGCCGGTGGCTGTGCTTCTCTTGATCTTTATCTTCTGCGGCGGCCGCTGTAATGGCCCCGCCGGCCCGCGCCCATGCCCACGCCGGAGCGGTAGCGCCGGCGCTTCCGGAACACCAGCACCCGCAGCAGGACAATCACCACAACGGCCAGTACCACCACAAGGAGCAGGCGCACCCCCGCATTTTGGAAGAAGGTCTCCACCTGGTGCTTGTAGTAGAGAAAATCCGAGCGCTCCACCGAGGTGTCCGCCACCAGGTCCAGCCGGCCGTATTCCGTCCCGTCATAGCGGATGGTCAGAATGCCCAGCACCTGGCCCGCCTCCACGGGGGCGTCCACGCTCTCGCTGAATAAGGAGGGGACCATCTCCACCTGCTCCAGGTCGATGTCCTTGGGCAGGGTCCGGGTGATGGAGCCCAGAGGCTTTACGTTCACCTCGTCCGCCTGGGTGGACAGGTTCACCTTCACCTTGGCCACCAGGGTCTCGTCCGGGGACAAGGTGACCCGCTGGAAGTTGTCAAAGCCCCAGTTCAGCAGCTTGATGGTCTCGCTGAACTGGCGGGCGTCCGTGCTGCCGTCCGCCTGCTTCACCTCTTCCGCCCCCAGGATGACGGAGATCAGATACATGTCCCCCTTCCGGGCGGTCTCCACCAGGCAGCAGCCCGCCTCGTCGGTGGTGCCCGTCTTGCCCCCGGTGCCCGGGCCGTACAGATACTGGGTGTAGGTCCAGTTGGAGGTGAGGGCGTTGGTGTTGCGGATGATCCGCTCCTCCGACACGCCGTTGGCGGGAAGGGTGTAGTTGGGGCTGGTGAGGATGGTCTGGAACAGGTCGTACTCCATGGCCGCCTTCATAAAGCGGGTGATGTCGTAGGCGGTGGTGTAGTGGTTCTCGTCGTGGTAGCCGTGGGGATTGGCAAAGTGGGTCCCCTCACAGCCCAGCTCCTCCGCCCGCTGGTTCATGTGGTCCACAAAGGCCTCCACGCTCCCGTCCACCGCAATGGCCAGGATCTGGGCCACCTCGTTGCCCGAGGGGAGGAGCAGGCAGTACAGGTACTGCTCCAGGGTGTAGGTATCTCCCACCTGAATTTTGGCGGTGGAGCTGCCCTCCGGCACCTCCAGGGCCTCCGCCGTGGCGGTGATGGGGGTGTCCAGGGTCAGCTGCCCCGCGTCCACCGCCTCCAGCACCAGCAGGGCGGTCATCACCTTGGTGATGCTGGCGGGGTACACCTTGTCATAGGCCCCCTTGTCATAGAGCACCTCGTCGTAGGTGGCGTCGATGAGGATGGCGTTGCGGCAGGTGAGGCCCGGGTCCTCCACCGCGGCGGCGGACATGGGCAGGAACAGGGCGGCCAGAAGGATCACCGCCGCCAGAAGGCTGGGAAAACGGCATTTTTTCATTGGGCAATTCTCCATATGTATGATATAATAGAAAAGAATCTCCGGCGCAGCGCCGGGATCAATATTCTGTAAACCTCATTATAGCAAACCGAATCCATCCCCGCAAGCACCAGGAGGGAGAAAAATGGCTGGAATTTCCCGGTTTGAAAAAGGAGTGCTTCTCCTCACAGCCGGTTTCGTGCTGTTCACCGGCGGCTGGTTCCTGGCCGGGCAGAATACCTCCGAGCCCTATACCGTCACGGTATCCGCCCCGCAGGAGCCCTCCGCCCCGGACCCGGCCCTCCAGGAGGCGCCCGCCGAGGGGGAGCGCCCGGACAGTCTGCTGCCCGGCGAGGTCATCGACCTGAACGCCGCCGACGCCTACGACCTGGACCGGCTGCCCGGCATCGGGCCCGCCAAGGCGGAGGCCATTCTGGCCTACCGGGAGGAGTACGGCCCCTTCCAGAGCGTGGACGATCTGCTCTCCGTCTCCGGCATCGGGGAGGTCACATTGGAGAACCTGCGTCCCTATGTGACGGCGGGAGGCGCGGCAGAGACAGCGGAGGCAACGGGCGGGTAATACCCGCCCCTACGGGCAGTCCCACCTTTTATGCAAGGGCGGCCATCAGCCGCCCGAGGGCGGTTCTAGGCCTTGTTTGAAAATTGGAAATGTGCCCGACGGCGAGGGATTTTTTCGCCAGACAAGGCGATTTGACGCGGCAATACTTTGTGTATTGCAAGGAAAATCAACGCAGTATGGCGGAAAAAGAACCGCCGTTTGGGCATATTGACATGTTTCAAACATGGCCTAGGGAGCCGCCTAAAGAAAGCAAGGAGTTTTATATCATGGCAAAAATACTGGTCGTAGATGACGAGAAGGTCCTGGTCAAGGGAATCACCTTCAATTTGAAAAACGAGGGCTATCAGGTGGAGACCGGCTACGACGGCGAGGAGGCGGTGGAGCTGGCCCGGGAGGGAAATTTCGACCTGATTATCCTGGACCTGATGATGCCCAAGATCGACGGGCTCCAGGCCTGCATGCGCATCCGGGAGTTCTCCAACGTGCCCATCATCATGCTCACCGCCCGCAGCGAGGACACGGACAAGATCATCGGCTTCGAGTGCGGGGCGGACGACTATATCACCAAGCCCTTCAACATCCTGGAGCTGAAGGCCCGGGTGCGGGCCCTGCTGCGCCGCTCCGGAGCGGCGGGCCAGCGCCAGGCGGGGCGGGGCGCCCTCACTGTGGGCCACATCCGCCTGGACCCCAGCGAGCGCTCCGCCTGGAAGGACGGCAAGCCGGTGGATTTGACCGCCAAGGAGTTCGACCTGATGGAGCTGCTCATGCGCAACCCCGGCCGGGTGTACAGCCGGGAGAACCTGCTCAATGTGGTGTGGGGCTATGAGTATATCGGGGACTACCGCACGGTGGACGTGCACATCCGCCGCCTGCGGGAGAAGCTGGAGCTGGACCCGGCCAATCCGGCATACATCCGCACCAAATGGGGGGTGGGCTACTACCTGAGCAGTCAGGGGAGCTCCTCCGGCCGGTGACCACCTGTTCCAAGAGAGGATGAGACGCGCCATGCCGGAACCGTCGGCCAAATCCAAGGAAAAACAGAAGATCCCCTTTTTCTCCCGCCTCCAGGTCAAGTACGCCCTGAGCTACCTGGCCCTGCTGGCGGTGGTGCTGGTCCTGCTGAACACCTACCCCCTGATCGCCTCCCAGAATCTGCTGATCTCCTCCAAGGAGGACTCCCTGCGCAGTCAGATCGCGGTCATGTCCTCCGCCCTCATGGAGCTGGAGACCCTCTCCGCCGACCAGGTGGCCCGGGTGATGAACATGCTGGACAACATGGGGCTGGAGCGCATTCTGGTCACCGACCCCTCGGGACTGATCCTGTACGACAGCCTCACCCAGGGGCAGTCGGAGGAGGGGGAGGACTCCTCCGCACAGGCCCCGCCGGACGCCGGCGGAGGCTCCGCCCAGCCGACCTATCAGTACGCCCTGTTTCAGGAGGTGGCCCTGGCCCTCCAGGGGAACGACGTGCTCTACACCAACTATGAGGACGGGGTATTTCTCTCCACCGCCGCCGCCCCCATCCTGTACCGGGGCATGATCATCGGCGGCATCTATATCTGCGACTGGGACAACACCCAGGGGACGCTGCTCATGAGCCTGCAGCAGAACCTGCGCACCATCTCCCTGGTGCTGATGGTCATTGCCCTGCTGGTCAGCTTCTTCTTCTCCAAGGTGCTCACCTCCCGCATCGGGGCCCTGCTCCGGGCCATCCGCATCGTGGGCGAGGGGGAGTACGGCCACCGGCTCCAGCCGGCGGGGAAGGACGAGCTGGCCCATCTGGCGGAGGAGTTCAACCAGCTCACCGACCGCCTTCAGACCACCGAAGAGGTCCGCCGCCGCTTTGTCTCCGACGCCTCCCATGAGCTGAAGACCCCCCTGGCCTCCATCCGCCTGCTGGCCGACTCCATCCTCCAGAACCAGGAGATGGACCGGGAGACCGTCCAGGACTTTGTCAGCGACATCGGGGAGGAGGCCGAGCGCCTCACCCGCATCACCGAGCATCTGCTGGCCCTCACCCGGCTGGACAGCCTGCCGGTGGGCGAGACCTCTATTGTGGACCTGTCCGCCGTGGGCCGCAGGGCGGTCTCCATGCTCCTGCCGGTGGCCGACGCCGCCCAGGTGACCATCGAGACCACCTGGAAGAGCGGCTGCACCCTCCGGTGCACCGAGGACGACCTGTACCAGATCTGTTTCAACCTGATCGAAAACGCCGTCAAATATAACTTCCCCGGGGGAAAGGTGTTCGTCTCCACCCGCCGGAATGGGGACCAGGTGCTCTTTGAGGTGGCGGACACGGGCATCGGCATCCCGGAGGAGGAGCTGCCCAAGGTGTTCAACCGCTTCTACCGGGTGGACAAGGCCCGCTCCCGGGCGGCGGGGGGCACCGGTCTGGGGCTGTCCATCGTGCGGGACACGGTGCGCCGCCACGGGGGCTGGGTCACCGCCCAGCGCCGGGACCCCGAGGGCAGTGTGTTCACTGTGGGCTTCCCCTGTGAGACGCCTGAGGTGGGAGGTGAGGAACTGTGAGACGGATGCTTCTCTCCCTTGTCCTGGCCCTCTCCCTCCTGCTGGCCGGCTGCGGCACCGGCAGGGAGAGCTCAGGGGTGCTGCTGTACTTCTGCACCGACCCCAACGACCACAGCCAGCTCCACGGCCCCGCCATCCAGAGCCAGCCCTACCTGGGCCCCTCCGGCCCCGGGGTGGAGGAGCTGGTGAGCGCCCTGCTGGCCGGTCCTACCCAGGACGGCCTGGTCTCCCCCTTTCCCCAGGGGCTCTCTCTCCAGAGCTGGGCGCTGGAGGACGGGCTGCTCACCCTGAATTTTTCCGAGCAGTACGGCGGGCTGGCGGACATCTCCCTCACCTTGGCCGACTACTGCCTGGTGCTCACCCTCAGCCAGGTGGAGGGGGTGGACACAGTCCAGATCCAGTCCGCAGGACACACCTACCACTCCCGCAGCCACCAGACCATGAAGGCGGACGAGGTGCTCACCGACCAGAGCCTGCCTGAGGAGGTCCTGCATCCCAGCGACGAGGAAAATTAACCCCTCTCCCCACGCTCCAGTACGCCCAGCATCAGCTGGCCCCAGGTAAAAGCCCCGGCGGAACAGGAGGCTTCCGGAGCGCTTCTCCATGCCGCCATGCAGCTGGGAGAGGCGGCCGGCGAAGTCTACCCCAAGGGCTTGGCGGCTCTGTTTATACACGGGGTATGCCTGCCGTTTCAGGGGTTTGCACCGAGGGGCTGGGATGGGCGGTGAAATTCCTCCTCCGGCGAAAGAACAGTCATACCCCCTCTCTTTGTCCCATACAATGGTAAAAAACAAAGGAGTGGGGATTATGGCGTACGACGACAGCCGCCTGCCGGCGGAGGCGGCCCACCACATTCTGCTGGAGGGGCGGGAGCAACTCACCGTCTCCGGCGTGGAGGAGGTGGAGAGCTTTGACGAGAACACCATCGTCATGTCCACGGTGAAGGGGACGCTGGTGGTCCGGGGGGAGGACCTGCACATCGAGAAGCTCTCCCTGGACGGGGGCGACATGAAGGTGGAGGGCAGCGTGGACTCCCTCACCTATGAGGACGACCGCCGCGGGAGGGGCGGGCTGCTCTCCCGCCTGCTGGGGGGATGACGGTGGATGTGGCCGCCCAGGGGGCGGCTCTGGTCCAGGCGGTGCTGCTGGGACTGGCCGCCGGGGTGCTGTACGACCTGTTCCGCATTCTGCGGGTGCGGGTGCGGCTCCCCCTGCTTGGCCCGGCGCTGGACCTGCTGTTCTGGCTGACGCTCACTGTGACGCTGTTCCTCTGGTCCCAGTGGGCCTGGGGCGGGCCGGTGCGCCTGTACGGGGCGGCGTTTCTGTTCCTGGGCGGGGTGGTCTACTTCGGGCTGTTCAGCCGCTGGCTGCTCTGGCTGGGGTACCGGCTGGCCGACCTGATGACCGCAATTCTTAAGATTCTGGCCCTTCCGTTGTTTGCACTAAATCACCTCCAGAAAAAAATCAAAAAACTTGCAAAAAATATCTTCCTTTTCGCGGGAAAATGGTATAGAATAAATCAGATAACTCAGGAAATGGAGTCCGCGGCCCGCCGGAGGGCGGCCCGGGAGAGGGGAGGATCGTCACATGCGTCTGAAACGTGCGGGACTGCTGACCAAGCTGGTCATCGTGGTGCTTCTGGTGTATCTGGCCACCTCCCTGCTGGATCTGCGGGGGCAGATTCAGTCCGTTCAGGAGGAGCGGGACACGCTGGAACAGCAGGTGGAGGAGCAGCGGCTGGCCAACCAGCAGCTGGAAGACGCCATCGAAAACAGCGACGACCCTGAAACTCTGGAGCGGGTGGCCCGGGAGAAGGGCTACGTCAAAGAGGGCGAGACCCTGTACATCGACGTGGCCGGCTGACGGCTCCGCCGGGGCTGCGGGGCCCCGGTCCGCGCCTGTGCACGGCGCGGCTTGAGGGGGAAATTTACAAGGAGGATATTTCAGTCAGTGATGGAGTTTGGTGTTGGGTCCATTTTGGACGGTAAGGTAACGGGAATCACAAAGTTCGGCGCCTTCGTGGCCCTTCCGGAGGGACGCTCCGGTCTGGTCCACATCTCGGAGATCGCCTACACCTATGTCAACGAGGTGTCCGATTACCTGAAGGAGGGACAGGAGGTCAAGGTGAAGGTCATTGGCATTGACCAGGCCAACCGGATCAACCTGTCCATTAAGAAGGTGAGCGATCCCCCTCCCCGCCCCGCGGGCGGACAGGGCGGACGTCCCGCTCGTACAGGAGGAGCTCCCCGTTCCGGCGGAGCGCCCCGCTCCGGAGGCTTCGCGCCCCGGCCCGCACCCAAGGAACCCACTGACTTTGAGGACCGGCTGCGCCAGTTCATGCAGGCCTCGGACAGCAAGCTCTCCGAGCTGCGCTATCTGGAGAAGAAGGGCGGAAACCGCCGGGGCGGCCGCCGGTAAGCCGGATCGCATGTACAACAAAACGGCCGCAGAATGACCTGCGGCCGTTTTTTGTATCTGGAGAAATATTTGGGGGCTCACCGGGGCAAAAAAAGAACGTCCCAAGGACGTTCCCAGTGCGAATTGGTTGAGCCGCCTTCATAAAATACCATATAATTCCAGTTTTGTCAACGGGAGGCATGTCGAATCTCCGCCGCCTTCCGGGAAAGGAACACGCTATGCTGATCATCAACGGCACCGTCCATACCATGGAGGGGCTGACCATCCCCGGGGGCTATGTGGACATCCGGGGGGATAAAATCGCCGGGACCGGCCCCATGGAGGAGTGTCCCAAGAGCTGGGAGGGGGAGGTCTTTGACGCCCAGGGGGGACACATCCAGCCCGGCTTTGTGGACGCCCACTGCCACCTGGGGATGTTCGGGGACTCCACCGGCATCGAGGGGGACGACGGCAACGAGGCCACCGACCCCTGCACCCCCCACCTGCGGGCAGTGGACGCCGTCAATCCCATGGACCGGGGCTTTCAGGAGGCCCGGGAGGCGGGGGTGACCACCGTCCTCACCGGCCCGGGGAGCGCCAACCCCATCAGCGGCCAGTTCGCCGCCCTGAAAACCAACGGCCGCTGGGTGGACGCCATGGTGCTCAAGGCCCCGGCGGCCATGAAGCTGGCCCTGGGGGAGAACCCCAAGCTCACCTACCACGAGCGGCATGAGGCCCCCACCACCCGCATGGCCACCGCCGCCATCATCCGGGAGAACCTGGCCAAGGCGGCGGAGTACCGGGAGAAGCTGGAGCGGGCGGCACAGGACGAGGAGGAGGACAAGCCCGACTACGACGCCAAGCTGGAGGCCCTTCTGCCGGTGATCCGGGGGGAGCTGCCGGTCCATATCCACGCCCACCGGGCGGACGACATGGCCACCGGCATCCGCATCTGCAAGGAGTTTGGCCTGAAGTATGTGCTGGTCCACGGCACCGAGGGCCACCTGATCCCCGACCTGCTGGCCCAGGAGGGGGCGGGGGTCATCACCGGCCCCTGCCTCACCGACCGCTCCAAGCCGGAGCTGATGCACCAGTCCCTGGAGACTCCCGCCATCCTCCAGCGCTTCGGGGTAAAGGTGGCCATCTGCACCGACCACCCGGAGACCCCCATCCAGTACCTGCCCCTGTGCGCCGCCATGGCCATCCGGGGGGGCATGGACCCGGAGAGCGCCCTGGCCTGCGTCACCATCCGGGCCGCCGAGCTGGCGGGGGTGGCCGGCCGGGTGGGCTCCCTGGCCCCGGGAAAGGACGCGGATGTGACCGTCACCAGCGCCCATCCCCTCAACTGGCTCAGCCGGATGCGGCTGGTGGTGATGGACGGAAAGGTGGTCCACGGGCGGCTGTAAGCAGCTTCCAAGCCTGCCGTTTTGCCCCTTCATAAAACTTTCACAAAAAACAGTGGAAATTTTTCGCTCCTGTGGTATAATAAAACCATCGGAGGGGAGAACCCTCCCTCACCGGAGGAGTTTCCCTCCCACTCAAGCCCCCTCGGGGGCGAAAGGAGCGGACAAGTATGAAGTTTGTGTTTACAGACAAAAAGGTGAACGTGCCCAACTACATCCACAACTACGCGGAAAAGAAAGTGGGCAAGTTAGACCGTTTCTTTAAGGAGGATGCCACCGCCTCACTGACGTTCAGCGTGGAGAAGGACCGCAACCGGGTGGAGGTCACCATCCGGTCCAGCGGCACCATCTTCCGGGTGTCGGAGAGCACCTCTGATATGCACGCATCTATCGACGCCGCCGTGGCCTCCCTGGAGCGGCAGATCCGCAAGAATAAGACCCGTCTGGAGAAGCGGCTGCGTACCGGCGCCTTTGAGCGCTCGGTAGACGCCTCCACGGAGATCTCCTCCTTTGTCCCCGACGAGCCGGAGGAGGGGGAGTACCACGTGGTCCGGACCAAGACCTTCCCCATCAAGCCCATGACCCAGGACGAGGCCATTCTGCAGATGAATCTGCTGGGCCACAGCTTCTTCGCCTTCAAGAACGAGGACGCGGGCGGGGCCTTCGCGGTGGTCTACCGCCGCAATGACGGGGATTACGGCATCATTGAGGATGCGACCTGATTCCACAAAAACATGTTCAAAGGGGCGGCCATTGGCCGCCCCTTTCAATATATCGAAAACCTGTGCGGAACAAAATCTGTTCGAGTCTGGGCGGGGGAGCTCGAGGGGGCAGCCGCCCGCCTCGAATGGGATCGAATGCCCCGGAAGCCTTGCTGTGCAAGGCTCCCGGCACGCGGAGCGCGGACTTTTGCGCTGCTGTGCAGCGCAAAAGTAACGGCATTTTTGCAGGCTGTCGGAAAAGTCCCTGGGCTTTTTCGACAGCCTGCGGGGCGGCCAACCGGCCGCCCCGTTTTTTTGCTCTGCGAGACATTACGGCTCTGACACCCGCTCTGTCTCTCCCCTGCGCCAGCGCTTCAGGGTGGGGAGAAAGGCCAGCAGCCCCGCCCGGGCCTCCGCCTCATCCAGGTCCAGTCTGTTGGCCCGGTTCCACTCCGCTAAAAACTGCAGATTGTGCTCCGCCATCTCCTCCATGGTCACGTCCTGAAGAAACTGCCCCTGCTGATAGCAGTATACGCAGTACGTCTCCGACCGGCTGCCGTCCGCCTCAGTCCCCCGCTCCTCGTCCCGGGTCAAGACCATGCCGCAGCTTTGACAATATCCGGCGGGGTACCCCAGCAGCCGGTCCACCGGCACCTGGAATACCTTTGCGATCTCCTTCAGGGTGTCGGTGCTGGGGACGGTCTCGCCGGTCTCCCAGCGGGAGACCGCCTGCCGGGTGACCCGGAGCCTTTGGGCAAACTCCTCCTGGGACAGCCCCAGGTCCCGGCGCAGCTCCAACAGCGCATCCCTTGTCTCCATCCAATCGCCTCCTTTTTGACCAGTATAGCAGACCGCCTCCGCATGCACAAGCAACGGGCGGTTGCGGAATTCTTACCACTCTGTTCGATTTTGGAAAGACTCTGGAAAGGTTGTTTGGGTACAATGGGGACATCAGAAAGGAGTGCATCCCCATGACGGTTTTGGAAACCAAGGATCTGAAAAAATACTACGGCTCCGGCGACACCCAGGTGAAGGCCCTGGACGGAGTCGATCTGACAGTGGAGAACGGGGAGTTCGTGGCCATCGTGGGCACCTCGGGCTCGGGCAAGTCCACCCTGCTCCACATGCTGGGCGGGCTGGACCGGCCCACCGGCGGCTCCGTCCTGGTGGAGGGCCGGGACATCTTCGCCCTGAAGGATGAGGAGCTGACCATCTTCCGCAGAAGAAAAATCGGCTTTGTGTTCCAGTCCTACAACCTGGTGCCGGTGCTCAGCGTCTATGACAACATCGTCCTGCCCATTCAGCTGGACGGCGGCCGGGTGGATGAGACGTATGTGGACCAGGTCATTGAGGCCCTGGGGCTGGAGCAGATGCTGGACCGCCTGCCCAACCAGCTCTCCGGCGGACAGCAGCAGCGGGTGGCCATCGCCCGGGCCCTGGCCACTAAGCCCGCCATCCTCCTGGCCGACGAGCCCACGGGCAATCTGGACTCCCGGACCAGCCAGGACGTCCTCTCCCTGATGAAGACCACCGGACAGAAATTTGCCCAGACCATGGTGATGATCACCCACAACGAGGAGATCGCCCAGCTCGCCGACCGCATCGTCCGCATTGAGGACGGCAGGATCGTCACGCGGTGAGGGGGTGCGCGCCATGAAGGTATCCAACGGCAAGTGCATCCGCCGCCTGGCCTGGAAGAGTTTAATGGCCAACCGGACCCGAAATCTCATCGCGGTGCTGGCCATCGCTCTGACGGCGGTGCTGTTCACCTCCCTCTTTACCATCGCCCTGTCCATCAACGAGGGCATCCAGCAGTCCAACTTCCGCCAGGTAGGGGGCTTCTCCCACGGCGGGTTCAAGTACCTGACGGAGGAGCAGTGCAGCGAATTGAAGGATGATCCCCTCATCGGCCAGTGGGGGGTGCGGCGCTTCCTGGGCATGCCCACAGAGGCGCCCTTCAACAAGGCCCATGTGGAGGTGGGCTGGTCCGACGCAAACTACGCCCACTGGTCCTTCTGCGATCCGGTGGAGGGTTCCCTGCCCCAGGAGGGCACCGACCAGGCGGCCACCGACACCCAGGTGCTGGCGCTGCTGGGCATTGAGCCGGAGCTGGGGGCCCAATTCACCCTCACCTTTGACGTGGACGGCCATGAGACCACCCAGACCTTCACCCTCTCCGGCTGGTGGGAGCGGGACGGGGCCGTCCAGGCCAGCCACATGCTCATTCCGGAGAGCCGGGTGGACGCCATCCTGGACGAGGTGGGGGTGGACCCCAACAACCCCACCGACGGCATGACGGGCGCCTGGAACCTGGATGTGATGCTGAAAAGCGGCTCCCGGCACATCCAGCAGGACCTGGATCAGATCCTGGCCGGCCACGGCTATCAGAGCGAGACGCCGGGAGAGAACTACATTGACACCGGAATCAACTGGGGCTACACCGGGGCCCAGCTGTCCGACAGCATGGACCCGGCCACGGCGGCGGTCATCGCGGGGATGCTCCTGCTCATCCTCCTCACCGGCTATCTCATCATCTACAACGTGTTCCAGATCTCGGTGGCCGGGGATATCCGGTTTTACGGCCTGCTGAAGACCATCGGCACCACGGGGCGTCAGCTGAAGCGGATCATCCGGTACCAGGCCCTGGCCCTCTCCGCCCTGGGCATTCCCCTGGGGCTCCTGGCCGGGTGGCTCATCGGCGGGCAGCTCACTCCGGTGATCATCTCCCACCTGGACGGAGTGTCCGGCGTGGTGTCGGTGAGCCCCGCGCTCTTTTTGGGCTCCGCCCTGTTCGCCCTGTTCACGGTGCTCCTGTCCTGCCACCGGCCCGGCCGGGTGGCGGCCAAGGTCTCCCCCATTGAGGCGGTGCGGTACACTGAGGGGGCCGGAAGAAAATCCCGCCGCCCCTCCGGGAAGCGCCTTGCCCATAAGGGGGCGGGCCGGTCCTCCCTGCCGGCCATGGCCTGGGCCAACCTGGGCCGCAGCCGGGGCAAGACCGCCGTCACAATTACCTCCCTGTCTCTGGCGGTGGTACTGCTGACGGTGACGGTGAACTTTACCAATGGCTTTGACATGGACAAGTATGTGTCCAACTTCACCGCCAGCGACTTCATCGTGGCCAACGCCGGGAAATTCCAAAACAGCGTCCTGGACTTCACCCCCGATATGGCCGTGCCCCAGTCCGCCATGGACGATATCGGCGCCCAGGGGGGCATCACCGACGGCGGCGTGGTGTACGGTCAGACCTCCTCCGCCCTGGAGTATATCACCGAGGACTACTTCCGGCAGATGAACCAGCGCTTCTACACCCCGGAACAGCTGGACAGCGCCATCCGCCTGACCGGCCGGAACGAGGCGGGAGACCTGGCCGCAAACGTCCAGCTCTCCGGCATGAGTCCCTTTGCCCTGGACCACCTGACGGTGCTGGAGGGGGACCTGTCCAAGCTCTATGAGGACGGCGGAACGTATGTGGCCGCCGTGTATGCCGAGGACGACTACGGCAGAGCGGACATGGACTCCCACTGGGCCCGCCTGGGGGATACGGTCACCATCCGGTACGTGGAGGAGTGGGAATATGTGGACCCGGACACCGGCATCGCCTACTCCGATGCGGAGGACGTGCCCGCCGGGGCCAACTGGGTGGCGCAGCCGGTCAAGTACCGGGACGCGGCGTATCAGGTGGCCGCCCTGGTGACGGTGCCCTCCGCCCTCAGCTACCGGTACTACGGCAGCGACGAGTTTATTCTCAACGCTCAGACCTTCGTGGAGGACACCGGGACCAGCTCGGTGATGTACTACGCCTTTGACACCACCGGCGAGGCCAACGCCTCTATGGAGGAATTTTTAAAAAATTACACGGAGAACGTAAATCCGGAGCTGGACTACGAGAGCAAGGCCCTCTACGCCGGGGAGTTTGAGAGCATGCGCTCCATGTTCCTGCTGCTGGGCGGGGCCCTGAGCTTCATTGTGGGGCTGGTGGGGGTGCTGAACTTCTTCAACGCCATCCTCACCGGCATCCTGGCCCGGAAGCGGGAACTGGCCGTCCTCCAGTCCATCGGCATGACGGGAAAACAGCTGAAGACCATGCTGGTGTATGAGGGGCTGTTCTACGCTCTGGGGGCGGCGGCCATCTCTCTGGCGCTGACTCTGATTCTGGGCCCGGCGGCCTTCACAGCGGTGGGGAACCTGTTCTGGTTCTTCACCTACCGCCTGACCCTGGTCCCCTTTCTGGTGGTGATCCCAATATTCGCCCTTCTGGGCATCCTGGTCCCTCTGGGCGTGTACCGGTCGGTGGCCCGGCACACCATCGTGGAGCGCCTGCGGGAGGCGGAGACCTGACAGAGAGAAAAAGCCCGGCGCTGTGGAATGATCCATAGCGCCGGGTTTGCTTCTTCGCCGCTCACAAATCTACGATTTACGCCTGGGTTTCACAAGCAGGTACACGCTCACAAGCGCCCCCAGGAGGCACAGGCCAAACAGCCACATCAAATCGTGGGCGCGCACCCAGGCGATCAGGCCGTCCGCGGCCACGCTCCCGTCGGGGTAATAACTGACGGTGGGCTGGATGGAGCTTAAAATCCCCATAACCAGCAGGCCAAGCAGAGAGAGGGCCATCAAAATGCCGCCGCCCCGCTGCTGGGCGGAGTATCTGCCTTTGGACCCGGGTGCCCCCAGTTCCGGGGACGGTTTTTCTCCCGCCTCCTGCTGTTTCAGTAGGTAATCTGTGGTCACCCCAAACAGTTCGCTCAGCCGCACCACATTTTCCGTATCCGGCAGGGCGATGTTCAGCTCCCAGCGGGAGACCGCCTGCCGGGAGACCCCCATCTGGGCGGCCAGCTCCTCCTGGGACATGCCCCGGGCCTTTCGCAGACGCTGGAGCTTTTCTCCCAATGTCATGGACTCCACCTCCCTCTCTGACGCCATTGTAACCGGCGGGAATATTTTCTGCCAGCAACTTGAGGCGGAAATCCCGCAATTACAGATTGCGGCGGCCCCATTCCAGCATTTTTAATCCGCCAGCCAGCGTCCAACCCCCGGAACATGGGAGAACAGCCAGGCGAAGGGGAGGGAGAGCAGGAAGTAGACCAGGGCGAACACCGGCACCGAGGCCACCGCCCCCAGGGCCAGAGGGGACACCCCGAACCACCGGAACACCAGGGCCCAGATCTGGTGGAACAGGTACACCCCAAAGACGCACTCCCCCAGAGCGTACACCGCCCGGCGGCGGGAGCGCTCCTCGCTCACCCCCAGCACATAGCGGAACAGGGTGCACAGGGCGGCCGCCGTCAGGGCCACCCCCGGGGCGGTGTAGCTGTACCACAGCTCCCGGCCTCCGCCGATGAGGCTGGGCCCCGCCAGGGTGAGGACCACCCCCAGGACGCCCAGGATGTAGATGAGAAACTCCGGAATGCGGCCGATGGTGAAGTGCCTCAAATACCACCCGGCCAGGTAGTAGCCCATATAGCCCAGCACCATGTGGACCTGGAACCGCTCCAGCAGGACGGTGAGCACCTGATTGGGGTGGAAGGCGGCCCACAGGGGCAGCACGCCGGCAAAGAGGAAGGCCAGGCCCAGGATATACAAAATCTCCCCCCGGCTGGCCGACGAGGCGAACCGCTGGAGCAGGGGGTGGACCAGGTACAGGCCGATGAGGGGATATAGAATCCACAGGTGGAAATAGGTGTCCCCCTGGGCCGCCGACACCAGGGCGGACCAGACGCCCCCCAGAGTGAGGGCCCCGCCCTCCAGCAGGTGGGACACCACGGCGTACAGGGCCCCCCAGAACACCAGCATGCAGAAGGCGGGGAGGGCCAGGGTCAGCAGGGTCCCCCCCAGGGCGGATTTATTTCCCCCCTCCAGGGCGTACATCCCCCACACCATGAACAGGGCGGGGACCGACCAGCGGGTGAGCCCCTCATAGATGGACAGCACCTGCCAGTCTCCGCTGGAGATGGGCACCAGGTCCTGGCCGCTCTGGGCCAGCAGGAGCATCAGGGCCGCAAATACGGCAAAGACCCGGAAAAATCCGGGCCAGCCGCTGTTTCGTTCCCCCGCCATCAGTCCTTCTCCGGGACGATCTCGATCCAGTAGCCGTCGGGGTCGCTGATGAAGTAGATGCCCATGGCCGGATTCTCGAAGCAGATGCAGCCCATGGCCTTGTGCTTCTCATAAAATTCCTGGTACTGATCCGTCACGAAAGCCAGGTGGAACTCGCACTCCCCCAGGTTATAGGGCTCGGTGCGGTCCCGCAGCCAGGTGAGCTCCAGCTGGAAATCGGTGCGGCCGTCCCCCAGGTAGACCAGCCGGAAGGAGCCGTCGGCGGCGTCCTTCACCCGCACCGGCTCCAGGCCCAGGGCCTCCTTGTAGAAGGCCAGACTCTTGTCCAGGTCCAGGACGTTAAAATTAAAGTGGTTGAATTGAATCATGGTTTCGTTCTCCTTTTGATGGGGTGGAGGCGTATTTTCCGCCCCCCGGGCCCGAAATCCGGGCCGGTTTTATTATACCGTACCCCTCCGGCGGATTGCAACCGAAAGTTCCCAGCCCTCCGCCGGTTGACGGAGTTCCCACTTTTCTTTTATAATATCCAAAAGAGACTTACCAAACCAGGAGGACAACACCATGAGCCGGGAGAAGGTACTGTCCCTGCTGCTGGAGCAGGGGGACCGCTATGTGTCGGGGGAGGCCATGAGCCGCGCCCTGGGAATCAGCCGGGCCGCCGTGTGGAAGGCCATCGAGGCCCTGCGCCAGGAGGGCTATGTGATCCAATCCGCCCCCAACCGGGGCTACCGCCTGGAGAACGCCCCGGACCGGGTGCGGGAGGGGGAGCTCTCCGGCCCCCTGGCCAGCTGCCGGGTGGGCGGGCGCCTGATGTGCCTGGAGACCATCGACTCCACCAACACCGAGGCCAAGCGCCAGGCCATGGCCGGGGCCCCCGACGGCCTGGTCATCGTCAGCGAGGAGCAGACCGGAGGCCGGGGCCGCCGGGGCCGCTCCTTCCAGTCCCCCAAGGGGAAGGGGCTCTATCTCACCGCCCTGCTCCGCCCCAGGCTGGACCCCAGTCAGGTAACCGACATCACCGCCTGGGTGGCGGTGGCGGTGTGCAACGGCATCGAGGCCGCCTGCGGCGTCCGCCCCCAGATCAAGTGGACCAACGACCTGGTACTGAACGGCAGAAAGCTGTGCGGCATCCTCACCGAGCTGGGTCTGGAGAGCGAGAGCAACGACCTGGACTACTTAATCACCGGCATCGGCATCAATGTGAACCACACCCCCGAGGATTTTGACGCCGAGGTCCGGCCCATCGCCACCTCCCTGGCCCAGGAGCTGGGCCACCCCGTCCGCCGGGCCCAGCTGGCGGTGGAGATCATCCGGGCCCTGGACCGGATGTACGCTCAGTTCCCCCAGAACAAACAGGACTACCTGGAGCGCTACCGCGCCGACTGCCTCACGGTGGGAAAGCAGGTCCAGCTCATCACCCCCGCCGCCCGGGAGGAGGCCTTTGCCGTGGCCATCGACGACGACTTCCGCCTGGTGGTGGAGTATCCCGACGGCCGCCGGGCCGCCCTGTCCGCCGGAGAGGTATCCGTGCGGGGCATGTACGGCTACGTATAACAAGAACCAAACAAGCAGGCCCGGAGGCGGAAGAAAACCGTCTCCGGGCCATTGCTTGATCCGGCCGGGAGGAAATCGGCCGGACGGGAGAAAAGCTCATGGAGTGACCAGCATGGGCTGGAGCTGCCGCCCCTCCAAGGCGGCCAGAGCCGCGTCGGCCACCAGGGAGAAGTCGGCCACCAGAGAGGCGGGCTTGTGGACGGGGTCGTCCTGGCCGAAGGGGACGAAGTAGATGTACTTGCGGCCCAGCAGGCTCCCCAGGTTGGCGGCGGAGGCGGAGAGCCCGTCGTTGGTGGAGGGGGCGATGAGCACCGGCCGCCCGTTGCGCAGGTGGGCCTTGGCCGCCATGGTGACGCTGGTGTCGGTGATCCCGTTGGCCAGCTTCCCCAGGGTGTTTCCCGTACAGGGGGCGATGATCAGCAGGTCCAGCAGCTTCTGGGGCCCGATGGGCTCCGCCTCCTTGATGGTGGAGATGACCCGGTGGTCGCAGATGCGCATCATCTCCCGCATCAGGTCGTGGGCGTCCCCGAACCGGGTGTCCGCCGCCGCCGTGTACTCGGATACAATGGGGACCACATGGGCAAAGCGGGCCTTCACCTGTTCCAGGGCCTCCATGGCCCGGCTGTGGGTGCAGAAGGAGCCGCACATGGCAAATCCTACGGTTTTCTCTTCCAACATAACATCCGCTTCCTTTCCTATTCCTATGCGCCAAGCTCGTGGAACATGTTATAAATCGTGTTTTTGATGGCCGCGCCGGCGGTGACCGGGGCCACCTTTCCCGGCAGGGACAGGGCCCAGATCACGTTCCGCCCCAGGCGGGCGGCGGCCTCCAGGTCCACGCCCCCAGGCTTGCTGGCCAGGTCCAGCACCAGGCAGTCGGGCTTCAGGTCGGCCAGCTCCGCCTCCCCCAGCACCAGAGCGGGGACCGTGTTCACCACCAGGTCGTACCCGCACAGCCAGCCCGCCAGGCGGTCGGCCCGCTCGGTGGCCAGGCCCATGGACTGGGCCAGGGACCGCTGCTCATACCGCCGGGCGGCCACTGTGACCCTGGCCCCCATGGCCGCCATCCGCTGGGCCGCCGCCCGGCCCACCCGGCCGAAGCCGATCACCAGCACCCGGGAGCCGTGAAGGGTGATGGGCATCTGCTCCAGGGCGATCTGCACCGCCCCCTCGGCGGTGGGCACCGCGTTGGCCACCGCCAGTTCCTCCCGGGCGAAGTAGTCCAGCACGGCGATCCCCCGCTGTCCGGCCAGGGCCTCTGTCACCGGGTCCACCCGTCCCCCGCACACCATCTGCCCCGGGCGGATGGCCTCCATCACCTGGACCAGCGTGGGCTCCAGCCGGGACAGGGGACAGTTCAGCTTCCCCTCCCCCTGGGACACCGGCAGGGGCAGAACGACGCAGTCCGCCTCCCCCGCCCCCCGCAGAGAGTCCTCCACCGTCAGCCCATCGGCCGGGACCACCCCCTCCTCCAGGGCGTAGGCGTGGACCCGGTGGCCGTCCTCGGAGAGCAGCTGGGCCAGCTTTCCCTGGCGCATGTCGCCCCCCAGAACCCAAAAATTCAGTTCCTGTCTCATAACCCATCCTCCCGTCACGTTCTGCATCAAGCTATGAAGATAGGCCCCTTTTGGTGACGGGCGCCCGGAAAAGACAGCAAAAGACCGCCGTACGAAACGTACGGCGGTCTCAGCTTGTCGAAAAACCTCTGTTCAGACGAATCCGCCCGAGTGCTGGCGGGGGAGCTCGAGGGGGCGGCAGCCCGCCTCGAGTGGGATCGAATGCCCTG
>ERZ1643251.2425-NODE-2425-length-19027-cov-12.689964_pt1 | contig 19027 bp, 14 predicted proteins | sample MGYA00579261_ERZ1643251 | MGnify/ENA primary metagenome ERZ1643251 (study PRJEB29033, sample SAMEA4952267) | chicken gut metagenome | biome: Broiler Chicken; feature: Gastrointestinal Tract; material: Caecum | place: Ireland | collected 2018 | study: Broiler...
TTCCTTGCTTTTGCTTAAAAATGAAAATGTATGACTTTCCTATTGTACAAGAAAACTCTGCAGTGCTCTGCAAAACTCTGCAGACACTCTGCAGAGCTCTGCAGAATCTCTACAGAGCTATCAATTATTATCTTACAATCCATATAGGCTTTCAAACCATTCGGCAAAATAAGACAAAAAAAATCCTGTTTTATCAGGATTCTTTCTCTTAAACCTCATCTAAATCTTTAAAAACAGAATACAATTTCTCTTCATCCCAAATTTCAATTCCGAGTTCTCGAGCCTTAGTCTCTTTACTGCCAGCTTTCTCACCAACAATCACAACGTCCGTTTTCGAAGAAACACTGCTACTAGGATGTCCACCATAATTAGAAAGAATACTTTCAATCTCATCTCTTCCCATAAAAGAAATTGTTCCCGTAACAACAAATCTTTTACCACTAATCAGATCATTCTCTTTAATCTCTTCACCAAGATATTTCATATTAAGACCTAAATCTTTAAGATGATTAATAAGATCCTGATTCTTTTCATCGGCAAAATAATCCGCAATATTTTGAGCTAAAATAGGTCCAATATCTTTAATCTGCTGTAACTCTTCCTTACTCTTAGATGCAAGATTCTCTAAATTCTTAAAAGTTCTAGCTAACAGCAGTGCTGTCTTATCTCCAATTCCTCCAATTCCTAAAGCAAACAACAACCTCTCCAAACTGTTATGTTTACTATTTTCTATAGCTTCCAACAAGTTATCAACACTCTTATTTCCATATCCTTCAAGTTCGATCAAATCCCCACGATGACTTTCCAAATGATAAATGTCAGGAATAGACTTAATAAAGCCTAAATTAAAGAAGTCTTCCATAATACGTTCTCCCAAACCATCGATATTCATCGCATGACGTGAAACAAAGTGAATAAGTCCCTCAATATGTCTTGCTGGACACTCCTCATTCATACAATAATGATCAACTTGATTAGGTTTCTTTTGAAGTGGAGATCCACATATTGGACAATTTGTGATCATTACAAAATCTTTCTCGCTACCGGTCCGTCTTTCCACTTTTGCTTCTACAACTTCAGGAATAACATCACCGGCCTTGCGAATAGACACAATATCGCCAATCTTTAGTCCCTTTTCCACAATATAATCCTCATTATGTAACGTTGCTCTTTTTACCGTTGACCCCATTACAATAACTGGTTCCAAAACCGCATTAGGTGTAATTCTACCCGTTCTTCCAACTGTAAACACAATATCCGTTAATTTCGTTAAAACTTCCTCTGCTGGAAACTTATAAGCAATAGCCCATCTCGGATACTTAGAAGTATACCCAAGTTCTTGTTGCATCTGTAAATCATTCACCTTAATAACCACACCATCAATATCATAAGGCAAAGTTGCTCTCTTCTCGTGATACTCATGAATAAAAGCTAAAATCTCATCAATGCTCTTAACTAACCGATTGGCTGGATTAACTTTAAAACCCAACTTCTTCATATATTCCAAGCTCTCAAAATGCGTTTTTATTCCATAATCAAGTGGATTTGGCAAATGATAGATCCATGTATCTAAATTTCTTTGAGCCGCGACACTAGAATCGAGTTGGCGAATAGACCCTGCCGCCGCATTTCGACAATTTTGCAACTTTGGTAACCCTAGCTGTTCTCGTTCATAATTTAATTTAGCCAACGTCTCACGACCCATATAAATTTCCCCACGTACCTCAATACTTACCGGTTCTCTAAGACGCATAGGCACTGTTTTAATGGTTCGTACATTATGCGTGATATCCTCACCAATCACACCGTCCCCACGCGTTGCCCCAGTAACAAAAACACCATTATCATAATGCAAAGAAACCGATAAACCATCAATCTTAAGTTCACATACATATTCAGGCTTAAACCCGCCTTTGCGGATACGTTCATCAAAAGCTCGAATCTCATCTTCATTAAAAACATCAGGTAAAGACAACATTGGAATCTGATGCTTAAGCTTAACAAACTTATCAATGACTTGTCCACCAACTCGCTTAGTAGGCGAATTTTCTGAAGCTAGCTCTGGATACTTTTCCTCCAACACCTCTAACTCCCTTAAATACTTATCAAACTCTTGGTCAGTAATCGTCGGATTATCTAAAACATAATAATTATAATTAGCTTCCTCTAAAATCTTAGTTAATTCTTGAATTCTTTCTTGGATGTTTTCCATCATATCACCCCCATAAATCTTCGCTATACTCGCCCTTATCTTTTAAAACTTTAATTTCTTTCTTTACAACCTCTAAATCACTCTTATAAGTCATCCCCATCCAAGTACCAGTTGTCGGACGATTTAAAAGTCTCAAACGTTTCTTTTGCAAATATTCATTAATACACTCAGGTAGTAATGCCTCACGTTTTAAAATCAAGTTATTATCCTGATTAAAAAATTGTTGCCAATACTCTTCCAAAATCTCTAAAACATCTTTTTGAAAAGCAAAAAAATTCATTGAAACAGGAGTATCCAAAGAAATTTCAAAAGGTGTAGCTCCATCTAAAGGAGATGCAATATATTTTCCGTCTTCATACCCTATACTACTCTCAACAATAGAAGTGACCTCATCATCATCTAAAAACAACACTCCACGTTTTACCGCACCATATTCACTTTTTGTAGTACCAAAAGGATAACTAATATTAGCATAAGTATAAGCATCATCACATTCTTGTAAAAACGAAGCAGCCTCCTTAAAAGCCCCTGCACCATAAAAATCATCTGCATTGATCACCGCGAAAGGACCGTCTATATACTCACGTGCACACAAAACAGCTTGCACAGTTCCCCAAGGCTTCTCTCTCAAACTTGTATCCATCACTATAGGAACATCCTCAATTTTTTGAAACGCATAAGAAACGTCAATTTGATTCTTTAAACGATTCCCTACCGTTTGTTCAAAATCATGCAAATTTTCTTCCTTAATCACAAAAACCACTTTATTAAATCCTGCTTTTCTCGCATCATAAACCGAATAATCAACAATAAAATTTCCTACCTCATCAATAGGTGTAATTTGTTTTAAACCTCCAAAACGACTTCCCATACCAGCCGCCATAACAACCAAAGTCAAATTTTTCATTTTCTTTTCTCCTTTCTTCTTTCCAACATCAATTGATCCTGTTGATTTAACTCTTCTAATTGATTCATCAAATCATCTATCGAAACACATAACTTTTTACCATATCCAGTTGCTATCTCAAAATTTTGAAAAGGCTCTTTATACCCTCCAACTCTTTTTCGCTCAAACAAAGTAGATACATACCTTTTTTGATGTATATCATAACGTAAAAAAAGAAAAGTAAAAGGACTTAATAAATCATAAACACTAAAATCATCTAAGCTAGCTATAGGTTGATAAGAAGAAATTTCTTGTAACGCATTACTATCATTTAAACTTGCCCAAGAAAAAGAAAGAACATTTTCCTTCTTAGAAAGTACTACTCCAAAATGAACAATCGCATATCGATACAAATCAATTTCTAAAGCATCAAACCCCATTAAGCGCCTAACTTTCTAACACTCTTATGATTTTTCATCAATTTTCGAATTCCATATTGCTTACCAAAAGCAATAGTTAAAATAGACTTATCCACAGCAACAACAACCCCTCTGCCGTAAATTGTATGCATAACCACGTCGCCAACTTGATATTCTACATCACTATTTTGATACATTTCTTCTTTATTTATAACCTGAGAAGAAGCAATATCTTTCCTTTCAATTAACTGCTCATCAATTTCATCTAAAAAACGACTAGGCATAAACCGATTAGTATGTCCATAAAGCATCCGACTACGAGCATTAGTAAGATATAATCTTTCCTTAGCTCTTGTAATACCCACATAACAAAGTCGTCTTTCTTCTTCAATTCCACCTGCTTCATTTAAAGTATTTTGATGTGGAAAAATACCATCTTCCATTCCTGACAAGAAAACAACGGGAAACTCAAGTCCTTTTGCACTATGCAAAGTCATTAAAGTAACAACATCCTCATTAGTCTGATGCTCACTAATGTCGGCAATTAAACTAATCTCATCCAAAAAGTCTCCCAAATCAACACTACCAGTAGTCTCCTCAAACGTCGCCGTAATACTTTTAAATTCCATCAAATTATCTAACCGAAGCTCATTCTCTAAATTATCAACATTTTCAAGCTCAGCTCTCATTCCAGACTTTGTTAAAACATCATCAACTAACTCTGTCAAAGATAAAGACTTAGCATCATTTTGTAATTCTAAAATGAGATCTTTAAAACCCTGTTCCTTTCCTCCAGAAATAGCTTCAAACATGCTTGTTCCATCGCTTAAAGCCTTTTGTTCTAGTCGCTCAATACTCGTATTTCCAATACCTCTTTTCGGAGTATTAATAACCCTTCTAAGAGAAATATCATCACTAGGATTCAAAAGCAACTTCAAATAACAAATCAAATCTTTAATCTCTTTTCGTGAATAAAAATAATAACTTCCAACAACCTTATAAGCAATATTTGCCTTTAAAAACTGTTCCTCCAAAGCTCTTGACTGAGCATTTGTCCGATAAAAAACCGCAATATCTTTCTTCTGATATCCCTCATCTAACAAAGAACGGATCTCTTTAATAATATAATTCCCTTCATCTTTCTCATCCATACTTCTGTGATACTGTATCTTTAAGCCCTCACCATGATGACTCCTTAAATTCTTTTCCTTACGCTCTTTATTATTGCGAATAACCGAATTAGCCGCATCTAAAATCATCTTCGTACTTCGATAATTATCTTCCAAAGAAATAACTTTCGTATTAGGATAATCCCGTTCAAAATTTAAAATATTCTTATAATTAGCCCCTCTAAACTGATAAATAGATTGATCAGGATCTCCAACCACAAACAAATTCTTTCTTTTTGAAGCAAGCAATTTAACCAACTTATACTGAACCTCATTCGTATCCTGATACTCATCAATCAAAATATAACGATAACGATTCTGATACATCTCTAATACTTCTGGATGATGTAAAAATAACTCTACTGGTAATCTAAGCAAATCATCAAAATCAACCGAATTGTTCTTTTTTAAACGCATATTATATTCCAAATAGACTTCATATGCAATCTTCTCTAAATCATCAATAAAATACTTTTCCACCTCGGCATTAGACAACATCTCATTCTTAATAAAACTAATCTTACTCCGTACAAAATAAGGACTAATTTCCTTAAGATCATAACCCTTATCTTTTAAAATCTTCCGAATCAAACTCGTTACATCCTCAGTATCCAAAATCGTAAAATTACGTTGCATTCCAAGTAACGTTACATTTTCCCTTATAATACGCATCCCAAAAGAATGAAATGTTCCAATAAAAGAATCCAACTCAGAAACCATATTAAGAATTCTTTCTTTCATTTCCTTAGCAGCCTTATTTGTAAAAGTAATTGCTAAAATCTGATAAGAAGGAACACCTTCCATAATCAAATTAGCAACTCTAGTTGTAAGTACCTTCGTTTTACCAGAACCAGCCCCAGCAATAACTAAACAAGGACCATCCTTATGTAAAACAGCTTCTCTTTGTAATTCATTTAAATTCGTCGTATCAATCATGACTATCAAACCTCTAAAACATTATAACAATTATCATCAAGAAAAGAAAGAAACAGACACAACTTTGACAAAAAAAGAAACACGCATATTCTCAAATCACTTCTTAATTCATTACCAATTCACCAACAAGTTCCTCAATCAAACTATTCATTTGTCCTCTTCACCTAATATCGATAACATATCCAGTGAATTTATCAAGATTTCACCCGAACACTCCTATACCCCTCACTAAATAAAATATCTACCTCGAGCACATCAAGAACATTTAATTAGTAGCTTAATATATAGTAAAATTTCAAAAAATAATCAATGTTTTTTTAATTATTATTATCAAAACAATAACAAATACAGCCATTTAAAAAAAAATAGCCAAATTTTTAATGGTTATTTTAGTAGACTCTTACAAAAAACAAAAAGAACTTAAAAGCTTAACTCTTAAATTCCAAAGGTATCTCACGTTCTTTGCACCATTCTTTAAAAACAGAGTAATAATAATCAAAAGAAAAATCTCTAAATTCATCATATAAATGATTACTTTCCAAAACTTCATAAAACTTATCCATGTAATCATGATATTTTAATACAGAAAACAATTTTTTTCTAAACTCTTTGTCCTCAACCATTTCTTTAACATACCATGACATTATCTCTTTATGGCAAATAAATTCGTAACTAGGCAAAGGATAAATATGAAGTGATTCTAAAGAAGGTAATTTTTGATAGTCTTCCTCATTTGGATTTTCTGGCAAATACTTCTTTAAATAATCAAAAGGATTCACAATTTCCATCGTATCAATCTTTAAAAAACAACTCTCTCTATAGTGAATATGCATTATAACATCCAACACTGTATACTCCATTATAACGCCCTTATCTACTTTGATTCTTTAATAAACTCTTTGTTTCACGCATCTCCTTAGGTGGTGTAATTTCCATATATTGAAGAACCGTCGGAGCAACATTCGTTAAATCACCATGACTTTCTAACTCAACTTTTTCATCCGTAATAATAAATGGTACAAGACTAGTCGTATGTGTTGTAACAGGATTTCCCTTTTCATCAAGCATCTGATCAGCATTACCATGATCAGCTAGCACAACTAAAGTATAAAAATTCTCTTGAGCCTTTTCATAAATTAATTTCAAACACAAATCCACCGTCACACAAGCTTTAATAGTTGCATCCAAATTGCCAGTATGTCCAACCATATCCGGATTAGCAAAATTCACTAAAATAAAGTCATAATCTTTGTCCATACAACTAACACATTTTTTCGTAACCTCTACTGCACTCATCTCAGGTTTCAAATCATAAGTTGCAACCTTAGGTGAAGGAATCAAAAACTTCTGACATCCCTCCAAACTCGCATTACTTTCACCATCAAAGAAATAAGTAACATGAGCATATTTTTCTGTTTCAGCAATACGTGCTTGTGTTAAAGATAACTGTGACAAATAAACACCCATAGGGTTCTTAATTTCCATGCGATTTAACAAATTTTTAGCCTTAATTTTATTATCAATTGGCAAAAAAGAATACGCAAACACATGATGATCATTTATCGGAAAATCTTGAAAATTATTACTTGCAAATGCACTCATGATTTGTTTGGCACGATCAGTTCGATAATTTGTCCATAAAAGAATATCACCATCAGAAATAGGTGCAAAATCATTAGTTTTAATTGGTGGTAAAAACTCATCAGTTACATTTCTCTCATAACATTTCTGAATCACTTGAGGAATACTAGTTGCTAAAGCCCCTTTACCAGAAACAAGCAAATCATAATAACGTTCTGTTCGATCCCAATTCTTATCACGATCCATCGCATAATAACGACCACAAATAGAAGCAATCTTACCAACACCAGTTTCTTTAATCTTTTCTTCTAACATTGAAATATAAGTATACAATGAGTGAATATCAGTATCGCGGCCATCACTAATTACATGAATAAAAACATTAGAAATTCCTTCACGACTAAAAATTTCCAACAATCTTAATAAATGCGCAATATTCGCATGTACTTTCCCATCACTAAGTAATCCAAGCAAATGAACACGTTTACCTTCTTTAGCTAAATTTAAAAATTCTTCAAACGTTTCATTTTCATGATAATTACCATTCAAAAAATTTAAAATTAACTCATTAGACTGTAAAATCTTATGCCCAGCTCCAATTGTCATATGACCGACTTCACTATTACCAAACTGACCATGCTCAAGTCCAACAGCTTCTTCACTAGCCTCAAGTAAACTATGAGGATACTTCTTCCATAACTCTAAAAAATTCGTTGGTGGAGCCATCATAACAGCATTACCTAATTTGTTATCACTAAGCCCAAAACCATCCAAAATAACCATACATATTTTTTTCATATTCATTCCTTTTCTTTCGTATCTATTCTAACACAAAGAAAAACAAAAAGGAAGAAAGCCTTCCTTCTCAGTATTACTTTTGAATCCGTATTCTCTTAAATCACGCGATCAAACCATAGATGCACGAATAATACTGGTGTGCATAATCTTAGTATTAGAAATAATTACAATTTTACAATACCTATTTTTTCCAACTTTCCACATCATCCGTATTAATTGCAATTCCAATCGTAATAATGTAGGCAATAATATAGAACCAAAACATTAAAACCACAAAATGAGAAAGTCCTCCATAAAGCACATCATAATGAGCAACATTATTAACATATAAAGAGTAAATTACCGTACTCAAAACTAATCCAAATGTCGTAAACAAAGAACCTTTAGTCGTACATCTACTTGGCACATTATCATCAGGAGCTAGCGTATAAATAATTTTCACTAAAAGAAAAATCAAAAACCATGAAATAGGCCCCTTTGACAAATTTACTATATAAGTAAGTAGATTCGTTACCCCCGTACTTATATTAACATATTGAATCAATTCAATAAATTTATCACCAAAAACAGGCACAAGTAGCAAAAACACAATCAAAAGAACAAGAATAAACGTCATAACAAGCCCTTTAATTTTCCTTCTTAAAAAGTTTGTATTTTCAATATGATAAAGCTGATTAGAAGTTACAATAATTGAACTTGCCCCTCCACTTGCTGCATACATTGCTACAAAAAGAGGAATCAAAACTTCCGGAGAAAAATGAATATCATCAATCATCGGAATAATTAAATTAGCAATTTCACTTCCAAAAGCTTTCATCACAAAGTCTCGCATAAAATCAATCGAAACATTAAACAACGAAGCAAAATAAATAATTAAAGTAACTGTCGGAACAATTGCCAGAACTAAAAAGAAAGCTAACTGTCCAGGTAAAATAAGCATATCATTACGAGAAAGTGTCTTCCACATTCTATGCCAAAAATTTCGGATTCTCATTTTTAATTTCATCTCGCGTCTTTTCCTTTTTGTTTCTTAATATCATCAACACATTCATTAATTGCATCTTCAACAGATTTCAAATCACTATCAATCATACTATACGTAATACAAGCTCCATAATCATAAGGTAAATTTTTAAAATCCTTATTCAACTTATGAATATAACTCGTAATCTGTTTTTGATTATACCCAACCATATAAATAATAAATTCGTTTCCATTAGTTCTGATAATATCTGTATTATCAAGCTGAGTCTTAATTAAACTATTGGCGGCCCCTTTAATCTGTCTGTCTCCCTCTTCATAACCTAAAGTATCATTAATTTCTTGAACACGATTCAAATCAATCATCACAACACATTGAGGATAAATAGTATTTTTATTCCAACTAGAAAGACTTTCATTAAGATAATTTCTATTCTTTAAAGAAGTTAACTGATCAATAAACTTAAGCTTATCTTCTTTTCTAATTTTTTTCTGCATACGAATTCTCTTACTAGAACGATAAATTAATAACAAAATCAAAATAATTAAAATAACAGAATACAAAGCATACTTAGCCAAACTACTTAAGAAAGAACCCTTACTTTCAGTTACAGAAGCAGAATAAATTCCTTTTTCAATAAAAGTACCTTGATCAATATAATTCATATACTTAGCCAATAACAAATTAAACGTTTCACTACCAGTTGATTTCAAAGAATAATTTACGTTTAGCTCAGCAGTATAACGAGAATGATACTTCTTTAAAGAAGAACGTCTCAAATATTCCCCAACTTGATCATCCATAACAACTAAATTATTTTCATCCTTAAGTACCTTACTAAGCTCATCTTTCTTGTAAGTAACTAAATTTAATCCATTAATAGACGCTAAATTTTGATATAACAAAGAATTTTCTTCAACATACAATGGCGTATCACCTAAAGTAGTTAACGAAGAAATAACGATCGGATTAGACTCATGAGCATAAATAGCATAACTAAGAGGAAGATTAATATCGACAATAGATCCAGCCGTAAACGAAGTATTATAATTAAAATACAACGAAATATTTCCATTATTCATATCTCTTAACATTCTACGCTCATTACTATAACGTTTATACTCAATATCTAAATTTAAAAACTTTGCAAATGCCCCAACATACTCAGACAAAATTCCACCAAACTCGCCATCACCATACACTTCATAAGGTAAATTAGTCATAAAGCCATAAGTAACAGTAGTTTTTCTCATCTCATCAACCATTGCATCTGTAACATTTAAAGCCCCTTGAAACAAAGCAAGTTCCTGAGCATACAACTCAGTCTCTAAAGCGTCTTCTGACCACTTAGCGAAATATTTTCGCATAATACGAAACAAAACTGAATCATTACTATCTCTCAAAACAAAATAACGTTTCAAATCACTAAAATGATGAACAATCCATAAATTCTTTTCCAAAATTGTATCCATATTTTCCATTCTTGGTACAATAACATAAGAAACATTGCCACTATCCAACGCATTAAATAACTCATCAGAAGAAGAATAAAGAGTTAAAGCGCCTGAACCACCTAAATAATTTTTCACTACATCATTAAATGTACTTAAAACGCCAATTTTTTGTGAAGCTAAATCCTCTAATCCAATACTAACTTCATTTTTCTTGGAAACCAAAACATAATGATCTTCATAAAATGGCACATCGAGATCCAAAAGTGCATTTGTCACAGTTAAACTAAGACCATCAGGACTCTCGCTACCAGTCACAGTAATAGGATTAAACTGCAAACTATATTCCTCACTAAAATCATTCAAAAAAGAATAATATACTCCATTGCCTAAATTTCCAAACAAATTAGCATCATTTAAAACATATACATTTTGAACAACATTGGCATTTTCTGTAATCCATAAACGTTCACTAGAAGATAAACGATTTTCATCCCGTAAAAGAAAGTATCCTCCAATAACAGCAATAAGAACAACTAAAACACAAAGTAAAATAACAATCTTTTTCTTTTTTCTTTTCATAAATTACTCCTCAGTTGTTATAGGTGTATTATTATTCCAAATAATTTGTAGCTGACTTTCACCAATATTCTTAGCACCCATAACAATAAAGCCCTCTTGATTCTCCGTACCTTCACTAACTAAAGTATAATGAATATCGTAATTTGTTAAATATTCTTCAGGTATAACACTTAAAGTACCATTGGCAATTTCCTTAGCTTTTTCCATAGTAACATTTTCAAAAGTAGCTCGAATATAAATAATTTTTCCTTGAGTTCGAACTTCAACATTTGTTACCGTTTCATTTTCTTGAAACTTAGCAATAATAGCATTCTTATCCTCATCTTTTAAAGGAATATCACTAATACTATCTAATCGATCTCCATAATTAGAATTACCATTACCAACAAAATACTTCACACAAACAACAAGCATAATAATAAAACAAATAATAACTATAGCTGCTAACACAAACAAAACACGATTCTTATTCCACATATCTTTAATTTTTTTCATTTCATCACCTGACTTTTGTATTCTTATTATACATGATAATAAAAATTTTTTAAAGTACCTATCTATTTAAAGAATAACTATAATGATTCTTATATGATTCATATTGCCATATCTTTAGCAATTTCACATATTCCTCTTCTTCTTCAAATCCTAGAATGTATCTATAATAATCATAGAAATTTCGGAAATTATCATCATTCTGATACAACCATTCAATACAATAAGCATTAACATTTCCATCCCTCTGATCACTAGAAATAATAACTTGATCATCCATCAAAACAAAAGAATCACCATAAAAATAATCATTGGAAATAGACAACTCTAAATCATGTAAAAAGATATTTTCAAAAAAAGAAACAATAAGATCCTCACTTGGATAATTTTGAAATTTCGAATGATAAAGTGTTTGATAATTCTTCCAAGCAACTTTTTTAAAAAAGACATATCTATCAGCATTCATCTCTTCATTAGAATATCGCTCTGAAAAGCTTTGCTCTAAAGCATATAACATCTGCCGAATAACATCTTTATAACTTGGAAAATACTCATTTAAACACTCTTCCAAAGCATTTTCGTCCTCGCTATTTAACACTTGCAGCAATTCTTCTTGACCAATTAACTCTCCTAAAGCCCGAAAAAAAGCATTAAACTCTTCATAGGAAGTAATCTCATTTGAATAAAGACTCGCCCGCATCTCACGTACTAACGTAGGAACAGATTTTCGATATTGTTTTGTCTCACTCGCATGAATAAACTCATGCAACAAAGTCTTTTCATCACCTGATATAGTAGAAATAACATTACCTATCTTACTATAAAAGCCCGTAATAACAGTATCAGAACCTTTAATAGGAGTCATATATTCAATATCAACCGTGTAACAAGCCTTTAAAAACTGCTTATACTGTGTCTTAGTCAAATACTCTTTATAATCATAAACTAAATCATCTAAAGCATGTAAAGAATAATAAACATCCATGTTATCCAAGTAGGAATTAGCATCCAAAACACTCTGAATTTGCTCAATCAACTCTTTATCAGAAACCGAACAATCAAAATTTTCTGCATAAGAATTAATCTTAAGATAAGTACTCAAATCAAACGCAGCAAAATTTATCCCTGTTCCTATAAGAATACCCCAAGGTATAGTCCATACGAATTCTAAAAAAGACAAATTAAATTTCTCAAACTTTTTAGAATCCTTGAAAAGCTTTCCTTGATTTAAAAATTTCTTATGCGTCACATCAAGAACATAATACTTTTCTTTATCAACACATAAAACAACTTTTGTCCCATCATCTTTATTTTTAACATCAATAATTTGCATTACAAACCCTCCTAAAAAAGAACCTTAACGGTTCTTTCTAAAACGCATCTTTGGATCTAAAATAGACTTTCTTAAACGAATATCACTAGGTGTAACCTCAACATATTCATCACTCTCAATAAACTCCAAAGCTTCTTCCAAAGAAAATTTCTTTGCCTTAGTCAAATTAATAGCCTCATCAGCTCCACTAGATCGCGTATTTGTCAAATTTTTATTCTTACAAGGATTAACATCTAAATCATTATCACGATTATGAATACCAACAATCATACCAATATAAACATCAGTAGCTGGTTCCACAATCAAAGTACCACGGTCTTGTAAATTCCATAAAGAATAGCCCAAAGTTTTACCATTTTCCATAGAAACCAAAACACCATTCTTTCTTCCGTGAATATCTCCTACATAAGGTTTATAATCCTCAAAACTTCGAACCATAATACCTTCGCCCTTTGTATTTGTAATAAAAGCACTACGATAACCAATTAAACCACGTGTCGGAGCCGAAAACTCTAAATGTGCATAACCCTCATCATTTGTAGAAACAACCTCTAAAGTAGCCTTACGTTCTTGTAAATCATTAATAATTGTTCCCTGATAATCAGAAGGACAATTAATAATAACCCTTTCAAAAGGCTCACATTTTACCCCATCTACTTCTTCATACAAAACCTCAGGCTTAGAAACACATAGTTCATAACCCTCTCTACGCATATTCTCAAGCAAAATAGATAAATGTAATTCTCCACGACCACTAACCTTAAATCCATCAGAACCAGGAAGTTCCTCAACTTGTAAACCTACGTTAGTTTGTAACTCCCTTTCAAGTCTTTCACGAATATGTCTTGAAGTTAAAAACTTTCCACTTTTACCAGCAAAAGGTCCATCATTAACCAAGAAGTTCATCGACAATGTAGGTTTCTCAATCACAATCGGTTCCAAAGCCTCAATATGATCACGATCACAAATCGTATCTCCTATCGAAATATCAGCACTTCCAGCAATTGTTACAATATCGCCAAAATATGCTTCACTCTTTTCAACACGTTTAATTCCTTCCGTAACATATAACTTAGAAATTCTAAAGCTTTCCACACTACCATCATTCTTAGAAACTACAACCGTTTCACCAGTCTTAATCTTACCCTTACTAATACGGCCAACACCTAAACGACCAAGAAAATTATCATAATCCAAATTACTAATTTGTAACTGCAAAGGATCATTAACATCTCCCTTAAAAGGTTCAACCTGTTTTAAAATTGTCTCCAATAAAGGCTCAATATTTGTTCCAGGATTATCTAAATCATACTGAGCAATACCATCCTTAGCAATACCATAAATAATAGGAAAATCAAGTTGCTCATCCGTAGCGTTAAGCTCCATAAACAAATTAAACGTCATATCTACAACCTCAGTAGGTCTAGCATTAGCCTTATCAATCTTATTAATAAATAAAATAGGTCGTAAATTTTGCTCCAAAGCCTTCTTCAAAACAAATCTTGTTTGAGGCATAGGACCTTCAGCTGAATCAACAATCAAAACAACCGTATCCACAGTTTTAATAACCCGCTCTACCTCACTAGAAAAATCAGCATGCCCAGGAGTATCTACAATATTAATCTTATAATCCTTATAATGAATAGAACAATTCTTTGAATAAATCGTAATACCTCTTTCTCTTTCAATAGAATCACTATCCATCACACAATCAACAATTTCGTCATGAGCATTAAAAGCCCCATTTTGTTCCAATAAAGCATCAACAAGTGTACTCTTACCAGCATCAACATGGGCAACAACCGCAACATTAATAATCTTATCCATAATAACTCATCCCCTTAAAAACATGAATAAACACTAACAGATAATACACCAAAATAACCATTTTTGCAAGAAATTTCTCACTTAAATAATGTCCGTCTCAAAAAAAGATCAAGCAAACACTTCATCTTTATTCTTTAAAAATACAAAATCACTTAACTTACCGTATAAGAATTATTAACCGTTCCATCACCGAATTTTAGACTATCAGCCTTTAGATTTATAATTGGTCGTACACCACGCGAATTACCCACATAATTATAGCTATCTGCAAGGCCTTCTGAATCCACAATACGAACACCTGCAGTAAGGCCATTAAAATCATAAGGCGACATAGTCCAGTATTGATTACCCGTGTATAAATAATAGCCACTATTACTATAATTATATCCTCCAGCTAAATAAACCTCATCCGTTGTAATAAGTCCGACTGGATACGTTAATGCTCCGTTCCCCACAGCTTCATCCATAGTAAAACGGTCTTTTTGCTGAAAACAATTTAACGTAACACCATTACTATTTAAATCATACCATTGATAAGCGGTTATTTCAGTACCGTATCCAAGCTGACTGTATCCACTTGGAGTTGTATAATATAAAGTTCGATCATTACAAAATAACGAGTCAGTTATATATCGTTCATACTCTGTTTTAAAAAAAACACTCTCATACCAATCATCTAGGTAATCTTTAATAGTGCTATCGTTCATATTTGTTTGAGCTTTTTCCATACTTGTTGTCCCATAACTCACATATGAATATCCTACTGTAGCATTAGTAGTCACTTGAACACTCATAACCTTATAAATAGAACTACTTGACGTAGCTGTACTTGTTCCATTAAATGTATACCACCCAACATAATCTTCATTCATCTCACTTCCCAACACACCCACTGGACCCACTAAAACAAAACGATCAGTTGTCTCATTATAACTATAAGATTTAGCATAATAACGAACCTCATTAGCATTATGAATACTTGTACCATATTGAGTACTTCCTTCTACAATTCCATCACGATTACCATACATATAGCCTACGCCAGCATTATCGTAATAAACATAGGCAATTGGTGATTCCTCCACATTATCCTTTTTCCAATAATAGTTATAATAACTTGTGCCTATTTGTCTGTCTTCACTAGATTCGCCATTCGCATGAGCACTTGTTCCATCATAAATCATTCGGATACTTCCATCTCCATTGATTCTTAAAATTCTCCAATACATATCTTGTCCCGATTCATTTGTTCCAAATTTTACATAGTTGTTTGTAACATTACCCCGGTAATAATAAGATGTACCATAATCATCTGGGGCACTACATAAGTAGCCATTCTCGCTTTCAACACCAGTTACCCCTACCGTTCCATCTGCATTTACAACCGGACATCCTTCAGTATCTGCATCCGCAATAATACTACATTGAATAGAATCGCTTCCATATTTACTTACACACTCATCATAAGGGGTACTCTCTTTAAAATATAAGCTACAACTTACTCTACCATTCACTTCATCATTTACAGTTACAACCGGACTCCATGACTCAAAATCCCAAGAGACATTTCCATTAGTACAACTAGATTTTTCTGTATCCAATGTATATCCGCTGTCTTTTGAAGGTACTTGATCAATTTTTTCTCCATTATCATTAAACAAGGCTAAAGTAGTATTCTCATCATATTCAATTAAATTATGTACAGGTCTATTTCCTATAGCTATAATACTTTCTAAAATCATTAAAATAGCAATACCCAAAATCACCTTTGCTTTCATACTTATCCCTCTTTTTATTACTATGGCTATTTTTACCAACTTTATGACGACACATTATGTCATGTTAATGATATCATCTTTTTTCAATTTCAACAAGAAAAAAACACCCTAGTTTCCTACGATGTTTATCAAAATAAATTCTCTATTTATTCTTTGTATTCTTCTGATCCAGCCTTTAAATTAACAGATTCTAAAGCCTTAGCTTTAATTTTTTGAACAGGCTTTTCTTTCTTTTGAACTCTCAAATTTTTAAACCATTTTGTAAACACATTCATAAAGACCATAATAGCCACAATAATATAAAGAACATCAATAATCAAAGCCCATATATCTAAAAGAATTGGATAATCAAAAGCAAGCAAAACACTATCTCCAAGATTTTGAACCAAAATAAATGGAATTTTAATAATACAAATAACAAAAATCAATACTAAAATATCCACAATAATTTTTACATTTTCTTTAAAAGAATTATTAGCCATTTGCTCAACTACACGGTGAATAACTTGAAACAATTCCTCAAATTGTTTATAGAAAAAACCTTTTTTCTTTATAACCTTATCCGGATTAATTCCATGCTTATTCAAAATATCTTTTTGTATAACAGAAATCTCCCCAAGACTTTTCACCGCGTCTTCCTCACTTGATCCATTCTGCATCTTTTCCTCAATTTGCTTTAAATAAACGTCACATTCTAAAGTTGCAACCCCAGCATGCAAAATATCTAAACCATCTAATAACTTCTTTCTAAATTCCTCTCGATTCATTTTTAACTCCTTTCCACATTCACTTGCTTAAATAGCATAACTTTATTTTCTACTAGATCTCGAACAATTGTAATTTGATCCGAATTCTCTTTCTTAGGAATAAAGTCTACTACTCTTATTATATCAGAAAATTTATCGCTTATAATACAATTTTCATGCGGTAATAACATAAATGGTCTTTTTTCAGACAAAATCAATGTATCCTCATTATAAACATCTTCAACAATTTCATTTGGAATAAAATAAACTAAAGTGCCTTTTTCAACATGACCAATATATAAAACATCATTTTTACCAGCTTTCTGAGTAGGCGCTAAAGAACGTTTCGAAGAAACCTTTAAATACGGATCCGGATTTCCATCCGAATTATCCTTCCAAAAAACATTAATAGATCCAGCCAAAATACTCGGTTTAAGTAACTCACCACTTCTATCAAAGAAATTCTGAATCGATCTTAAACAACCCTCTAAAGAGGAACAATCAATATCCTTAAAATACTTAATCTTCATCATAATATTATTCGGATTGTTCATAAGAGAAATAAAATGTTCCAACGACTGATCATCAACTTGTTTCCACAAATAATAATAAGCAAGCAATCTATCTTGCTCATCACGAGATAAATTAGCATAGTCATGTTCTAAGTTTTCCATAACGATTTCAAAAGAAACATTATCCGTTATATGATCAACCAGTACGGGTTCAGAAACTTTCAAATTATCAAACTCAACCAAAAAATCGCCAACCGTTCGAATATCCAAGTCTGGAATAACAGTATATTTCTCATCTATTCGTTTTTCCTCATTACTCTTGTAATGTTCAAAAGAAACAATATTTTGAAGCGTACTTTCTTGTTCAGCATCTAAAATTGTTTTTTCAAGTTCATCTTCTTTACGTCCAAAAAGAACCTTTTTACGAGAAAAATAATCGTCCAAAATTTGAATTTTTCTTTTAAGTAGTTGAATTTGCAAAGGCATCTTAATTAATTCATACTTATTTTGTAAATAACCTTCATCAATTTCTAAATGATAAATTATATCAACTAAGCTATCCACCAAAGATTCTAAAGACTCTATATCCTCATTTTGACGAATTTCATTTTCATAATCCTGTAAAGAATAATCTACAGCAAAATCAAAATTTTCAGACTCAACGTGTTTTAAAGGTTCAACCACCCTCTTTTGATATCTAGCACATTTGTCTTGAAACTCATTCTCCTTATCAATATAATTATTTGTAAGCTTAAGCAAATTATGATAAGTCTGATTTTGAAGTCGCAACTTTTCCTTTAAAACCTCAAGCAGTAATAAAAGAGTTCTTTTTACCTTTCGAATATACGCCTTATCCTTTTCTTTCTTCTCTTTTGGCTCAATAAGAAGTTGATTTAAATCATTCAAAGACATGTCATTTCCTTGATATTCAATCCTAATATTTGGATGAGCACTTCTATAATTATCAAGCACAAAAAAAACAGAATAAACATCACCATACCTTTTATACCAATAATATTTAGCCAAAAAATCTTCTGCTTCGACTAATGAATTAGGCAAAAATAACCTTGTCAACTGACCATAAAACGGGTCTTTAAAAGAATAAGAAAAGCCTATCCCATCTTTTCCCTCATATAGAAAAGGTTCCTTCTGAAATGAATAAAAACCATATTTATTTAGTAATTTAAGCAACTCCTCTTTCTTCATAATATAGCCCCTTTTTCACTATATCAATTATAGCACAAAGTAGAGCACTTTTGTGATATAATATTTAGAGATAGTGTGAAAAGTTTTATGGAAAACAAGATACACTAAAATAAACAG
>ERZ1643251.2427-NODE-2427-length-19024-cov-8.141758_pt1 | contig 19024 bp, 17 predicted proteins | sample MGYA00579261_ERZ1643251 | MGnify/ENA primary metagenome ERZ1643251 (study PRJEB29033, sample SAMEA4952267) | chicken gut metagenome | biome: Broiler Chicken; feature: Gastrointestinal Tract; material: Caecum | place: Ireland | collected 2018 | study: Broiler...
GTCATTTCCGGCGACATGTGCGTCGGAAATGACACTTCTCATGGCGGAAGGGGTGACAAATTTGTAAAAGTCGAGCCCCTTCCGCCATGCAGCCTATTTCCAAAAAGCGGAAAAGCCGCTTTTTGGAAATAATAAAAAGCCGTCTGCCCGGCAGACGGCTTTTTCATGGGTTCACGCGTTAGGCCAGCTTGTTCAGCTTGATGGTCATGGCGCTCTTCTTGTGCGCGGCGTTGTTCTTGTGCAGCAGACCCTTGACCACAGCCTTGTCGACCGCCTTGACGGCCACCTTGTAAGCGCCCTCGGCCTCGCTGCGGTTGCCTTCGACCACCGCGGCCTCGAACTTCTTGATGTCGGTCTTCAGCGCGGACTTAGCGGCCTTGTTCTGCGCGGCCTTGGTCTTGTTCACCAGGACACGCTTCTTGGCAGACTTAATATTCGGCAAACCAAACACCTCCTCCGATGACGAAATCATATTCTTACACAGTTTGCCCGTGCAGATTCTTATTTTAACAGCCATCGGCCCAAATTGCAACTGTTTTTTTGAACTTTTTTCTCTTTTTTTGTATAGCCCGGCCTCCTTCGCAAAAAATAGGGGTATCAAATGTGCAAAATACCACATCTTGCGGTGCGGAGGGGACGACTATGCTGACATGGAGAACGGATCTGGCCCTGGAGGCGGCCCAGCTCTGGCGGGAGAGCGCCGGGGAGGCGGCGGAGCTGCCGGGGGTGGAGAGCGCGGAGGAGCTGCGGGAGGGCTACCCGGTGACCACGGTGCGCATCCTGGACGGGCGGGGGGAACAGGCCCTGGGCAAGCCGGCGGGCACCTATATCACCCTGGAGCTGGACGGCCTGGCCCGCCGGGAGAGCGACGCCTTCGGCCGGGCGGCCCGGGCCCTGGCCGCCGAGCTGGCCCCCCTCCTCCCCCGGGATCCCCGGGCCCCCGCCCTGGTGGTGGGCCTGGGCAACCGGGCCATCACCCCGGACAACATCGGCCCCAAGGCCGCCGACCACACCATGGTCACCCGCCACCTGGTGGAGCAGGTGCCGGAGCACTTCGGCGCCTTCCGGCCAGTGGCCGCCCTGGCCGCCGGGGTGCTGGGCACCACCGGGGTGGAGAGCGGCCAGCTGGTGCGGGCCGTGGCGGAGCGCATCCGTCCGGCCTGCGTGCTCTGCGTGGACGCCCTGGCCGCCCGCAGCGTCCGCCGGGTGTGCCGCACCGTCCAGGTGGCCGACACCGGCATCACCCCCGGCTCCGGCGTGGGCAACGCCCGGGAGGCCCTCAACGCCCAAACCCTGGGCGTGCCCGTCATCGCCATCGGCGTGCCCACCGTGGTGGACGCCGCCACCCTCACCCGGGACGTGCTGGCCCAGGCCGGCCGGGAGGAGCTGGAGCCCCACGCCCTGGGAGAGGCCGGCGGGGGGCTGATCGTCACCCCCAGGGACATCGACACCCAGGTTCACGACCTGGCAAAGGTCATCGGCTACGGCATCAACCTGGCCCTCCACCCCGGCCTCACCATCCAGGACGTGGAGCTGTTCCTGAGCTAGCGGCGGGGAATCGCCGTGCCCTGCCGGGCCGGAGGGACAGGTCGCCCATGCGTGGGGCGCGACGACCCCGGCGCGCCATTTGCCAGCCGCCGCGACCTCCATGATAGTTCAGAGGCATGGCACCGACGGCGGCCCGGCCAGTGCGGGGGCACCCCGCCAGACGGGCGACCACAGGTCGCCCCTACGGACGGCGCGCCGAGTCGTCGCGCCCCACGGATAGCGGTGGCTGGGCGGGCATCCGGGAACCCCTCATCCGCCCCAGTGCGCGCACTGGGGCGCCTTCCCCCCACAGGGGGGAAGGCTTCGGGCGGATGATATCCGCCCCTGCGGGCTTGCCCGTCAGGGATGCTGTGCCCTGCGGGTGCGGAAGAGGAGGGCGGCCCCGGCCAGGGCGGTGCACAGCTGGGACAGGGGCACGGCGGCCCATACCCCCGTCAGCCCCAGCGCCCGGGGCAGGAGGAGCAGCAGCGCCAGCAGGGCAGCGGGCTCCCCGTAGATGAGCAGGCAGGCCAGGCGATCCCGCTGGGTGGCGTAGCAGTAGGAGGTGGCGGTGCGGGACAGGGCGGCGCACAGCAGGCCGGGCAGGAACACGGGCAGGGCCAGGGCGGCCTGGGCGGTCACCTCCGGGGAGGCGCCGAAGAGGGCGGCGGCCCCGCTCCGCAGGAGAAAGAGCGCCCCGGCGCACACCCCGGCGGTGAGCAGGGCCCCGGCCAGGGTCATGCCCCGCAGGGTCAGCACCCCCCTCTCATCCCCCCGGCCGTGGGCCAGGGAGAGCAGGGGCTGGCTGCCGTCGGTGACCCCCTGGATGAGGAGGAGCACCACGCAGGTGAGATAGCTGATGGCGGCGTAGCAGGCCACGGCGGAGTCGCCGCCGGCCAGGACGGCGCTCTTGTTGACAAAGATCAGGGTCAGGTTGGGGGAAAAGGTGAGGCCGAAGGGGGACAGGGCGGCCCACAGGATGCGCCGGAGCAGGGCGGCGTCCCCCAGGGCGGGCTTCTCCCCCCGGCGGAGCATCACCGCCGCGCACACCAGGAAGGTGACCCCCTGGCCCAGCACGGTTGCCGCGGCGGCCCCCGCCATGCCCCAGGGGATCACCCACACGAAGAGCCAGTCCAGCACGATGTTGGAGGCAAAGCCCGCCATCATGGCGGCCATGGCCGCCACGGAGCACCCCATGTTGCGCAGGAAGGGCACCAGCCCGGTGCCCAGCACCTGGAACACCGCCCCCAGGGTCACCCAGGTCAGGTACTCCCGGGCCAGCTCCAGCACCTCCCCCCGGGCGCCGAAGAGGCGGAGCACCCCCACGCCGAAGAGCAGGTAGAGGGCGGTGAGCAGCACCCCCGCCGCCCCCAGCAGGGTCAGCCCCGTGCCCAGGGCCCGCCGGCGGCCGGGGAAATCCTCCCCGCCGGTGCACACCGCGTAGCGGATGGCCCCCGCCATGCCCAGGCCGGTGCCCGCGGCCTGGAGAAAGGCGGTGAGGGGGAAGGCCAGGTTCACCGCCGCCAGGGCGTTGTCCCCCAGGGCGTTGCCCACAAAGAAGCCGTCCACGATGGCGTACACCCCGGACAGGGCGAAGGCCAGCATGGAGGGGGCCACGCTGCGGAAAAAGTCCCGCCGGTAGTCCGTCCGCATCACGCCTGCACCTCCCGGAATGTGCGGATGTAGCGGGCCTGGATGGCCATGAGGGTGTCCATCGTGTCCTCCCCCAGGGCCTCCCACACCCGCCGCTCATGGTCTATGATCTCCCGGTGCAGGGGGAGCGCGGCCGCCTCCCCCGCCGCCGTCAGGCGGACGGTCTTGCTCCGGCGGTCTTCCGGCCGGGTCTCCAGGGTCACCCATCCCCGGGCCTGAAACTGCCGCAGGATGGAGTGCACCGTCTGCTTGGACATGCTCCACTGGTCACAGATGTCCCGCTGGGTGCGCCCCCCCTCCGCCAGGGAGGAGAGCACCATCAGCTCAAAGTAGGAGAACCCCCGGGCCTGGGCCCACTCCCCATAGATCTCGTTGTCCTCCCGCCACAGGGCGTAGTAGCGGCGGAGCTTTTCCAGAAAGACGGCGTCGTCCATGCAAATTCCTCCATTGGTCTGTCTGTGGACTATAATAGTCCGAACGGGGACTATTATAGCGGGAGACGGCGGGAAAGTCAAGAAGTGCGAAGTTCAAAAAAGATGTCATCTTTCTTCATGCTTTATACATAATTTTTGTTTATCCTAGGTATCGTTCCAAGGGAACAGCGTGAGTCCGTGAAAAGGAGAGAGCAAATATGTATAACAGTGATTATAACCGGATCCCGGAGGATCGGGAACCGATCGAGACCGAGCAGTTCCACGTCTATGAGGCCGAGCCCCCCAAGCAGAAGAAGCGGAAGGGAGCGGCCCGGTTTGTGGCCCTGGGCCTGTGCTGCGCCCTCATCGGCGGCCTGGCCGGCGGCGGCGGCGTGCTGGCCTACAACCACTTCGCCGGCGGCTCCACCACCATCTATCAGGGCAGCGCCCCCACCACCGCCGTCAACCTTGCCAGCGTGGACGGCCATACCGTCCTCACCCCGGAGGAGATCTACGCCGCCAACCTGGGGGCCGCGGTGGGCGTCAACGGCGACGTGACCACCAACGCGTGGGGCTACACGGTGCGCAACGCCGTGTCCGGCTCCGGCTTCGTCATCAGCTCCAACGCCACCTCCAGCTACATCGTCACCAACTACCACGTGATCAACAACGTGCAGGACATCAAGGTGTTCTTCGCCAACGGCGACAGCTATGACGCCACCCTGGTGGGCGGCGAGGAGGACAACGACATCGCGGTGCTCCGCATCGAGGTGGGCAACCTCCAGACCGTCACCCTGGGCGACTCCGACGCCCTCAACGTGGGCGAGAACGTCTACGCCATCGGCAACCCCCTGGGCGAGCTGACCTTCACCTTCACCGGCGGCTACGTCTCCGCCAAAGACCGCTCCGTCACCATGAGCGACGGCACCGTCATGAACATGCTGCAGACCGACACCGCCATCAACAACGGCAACTCCGGCGGCCCCCTGTTCAATGAGTACGGCCAGGTCATCGGCATCGTCTCCGCCAAGCTGTCCAGCAGCTCCAGCTCCGAGGCCAGCGTGGAGGGCCTGGGCTTCGCCATCCCCATCAACGACGTGCGGGATATGATCACCTCCATCATCGAGAACGGCTACGTCACCGGCAAGCCCAGCATGGGCATCCTGCTGGACGACGTGCCCCAGGCCGCCCAGCAGTACGGCGTGCCCGCCGGCGCGGAGGTGCTGGCCATCCTGGACGGCTCCGGCGCGGACAACGGCGGCCTCCAGGTGGGCGACATCATCACCGCCGTCAACGGCACCGAGGTCTCGGGCAGCAGCGATCTGCAGAGCGCCGTGTCGGAGTTCTCCGCCGGCGACACCGTCACCCTGTCCATCTACCGCAACGGGGAGACCACCACGGTGGACGTGACCCTGGACGAGGAGAACACAGACCGCAACGCGGCCATGGATGAGCTCCAGCAGGAGTACAGCGCCAGCCAGCAGCAGCAGTCCCAGCAGCAACAGCAGCAGGGCGGCTACTTCCAGTGGCCCTTCGGCTGGTAACAAAATCCCAGAACAAAACAGCGGCGGCGCACGGAAATCCGTGCGCCGCCGTTTTTCTGCCTGCTATTCCCCGCCGCGGTACTTCCGCCGGGTGGCGATGCCCCCCCGGATGTGCCGCTCGGCCTTGTTCTCGTCCAGCACCTGCTTGACCTGGAGGTAGAGGGGCTTGTTGAAGGCGGGCAGCCGCTCGCTCAAATCCTTGTGTTTCGTTGTTACGAATTAGAACGGTTTCGTTCAAGCCCAAATCCCCAAGCAGCCGGAGGTAAATGTCCACATTCCCGTCCTTGTCCACCTCGATTTTCTGGATGATCCGCTTGAGTTGGGCGTTGGTCATCTGCCGCACATCGGCGATATCCTCGATCTCCTTGAAGGTCTGCTGCAGGACGCTTTCCAGCTGATCGCCCTTTGTCAGATGGTAGGACACCATTTTCAGTTCATTTTCCAGCCGATCAATCTCTTTCCGCATCCCGCCGATCTTATCGTTGAGTTCCTCCCGGCTAATGAGGTCATCGGCGTACATATCCATGTATTTCTGCCGGGTCTTTTGCAGCTTGGCAAGCTGGGCGGTCAGCTCCTTTTCATAGTTCAGGTTTTCATCCTTTGCCCGGTATACCCGTTGAAACTCATTGACAACGTAGTGAATGACATTCTTCTTGGCCTTCAGCAGCCCGGCGAAATACTCCTGCAAAACCTCGATGAGTTCATCTTCATCCACTGTCACGGCGTTGGGGCAGTTGTCGGCTCCCTTTCCATTGTGGCCGGAGCAGACCCAGCGGACATAGGTATTCTTATAGGTGCGGACCGTGCGCCGGAAGGCCCAGCCGCACTCTTTACACCGGATCAGGGTGGAGAACAGGTATTTATTGCTCTGCCTCATCTTCTCCACCTTGAACTGCCGCCCCCGCTCCTCCATCAGCCGCTGGGCCTGTTCAAACTGTTCGGGTTCGATGATGCGCAGTTCCGGCCGCTCTACCACCATCCAATCCCCCGCGTCCTTTTCCACCCGGCGCCCAGTGAGGAAGTCGGCCACCTCCTGTTTGCCGTTGATGATCTTCCCGGTGTAGAGCTCGTTGGTCAGGATACGGCATACACCGGCTTGGCTCCACCGGCAGTTCCGCTTGGTACGCAGGCCTCGTTCATTGAGCAGGATGGAGATTTTTGCCGCCCCATAGCCGTCTTTGAGGTACCACTGGTAGATCTGGCGCACAACCGCCGCTTCTTCTTCGTTGATGGCGAGGTTGAAATAGTCCCCTATCGTTTTATCGTAACCATAGACAATATTGGGCACACGGCCCTTCTCCGCATTCATTTTCTTGCCGAACTTGACCCGTTTGGAGGTGTTGGCGCTCTCCTCCTGGGCCAGCGCCCCGAAGATCGTCAGGACGAATTCGCTGTTGCCCATGCTTGTCATGTTGGCGGTCAGGAACTGCGTTTCAATGCCCAGGGCCTTGAGTTTCCGTACATTTTGCAGAAGATCCACCGTGTTCCGGGCAAACCGGGAAATGTCTTTTACCACCACCATCTCAAAGAGGCCATGTTCCGCGTCCGCCATCATCCGTAGGAATTCTTTCCGGTTCTTGATCTTGGTGCCGGAAATGCCCTCGTCGGCATAAAGGCGCACAAGGTTGTCCCCGGTGCGCTTCGTATATTCTGTGAAGAATTCCTTCTGGGCCTCCAGGCTGTTGAGTTGGTCGGCCTTGTCAGTGGAAACGCGGCAGTAGGCGGCAATATTCATGATAAACCTCTCTGTCAAATCATAAGCGTTCTGTTACATCTGTATATTATCACATGATGCACATATTTGCAAGGGAAAGAGGGGCCCCCGTCTATGCGGGGTGCCCCTCCCTGTCCTCTGCCAAGGCATGGTTTTGTTTGTCTGCCGCTTGTATGGCCAGCTGTATTTTTTCCCGATTTGCTTCCATGAGGATTTCCAGTAAGTAGTTAGCGGTCGTTGCCGCTGGATTAGGGTTATGGAAGCGATAATTTAGTTTTCTCACCTTCACAGCGGAACGCCCACCTCCCCGTTACCGCCTGGTTTGATCCATACCTATGAATCCAAAAGAAAAGATAGTACTCCATGCAGGCCCAATAGATTCCCAGTCGCTTGTGGAAGGCCAACCGCTTCGATGTCCCAACTAATATCAGGGAAGGCGTCAGCCCATGCTCTGTTGCCAGGTTTGTTTTTCTTCGTGGTCATTTTCTTTGTGACCGAGGACGATTTTCTTTTCCAGCTCCCTGCGGAGGGTTTTCCTGTCACTGTGCTGGTGTGTGGTGGTGGCATCCCTCACGGGATCAGCATCCGCACCGCGCTCCAGAGCGCGGCCAAGCCGGACCAGATCGCCTGCAGAACCACCATGCCCACCATGGCCGCCAGCAAAATCAGGGCCAGCCAGATCAGCACCGACAGCGCCGACTCCAAACTGGGCGGCGAGATAGAGATCTCTTTCTTTTTTCCAGCCTGTTTCAGCTCCGCCCGCACCTGGGCCACCTCCCGCGCCAGCACCTCCATCTGCTCCCGAGTGGAGAGCTGCCCCACCTGCCGGCTCAACGCCCACGTGCGGGTCTCCTGCGCGCCAACGCTGGCCTCCAGACGCTCCAGCCGGTCGCCGTTCGTGCTCTCCAGACGGTACAGGGCACTGACCGCCGCCAGCAGATCGTCCCAGTCCTGCCGGGACGGATTCGTAGGCGGCGGAGATGGGGCCTGCGGCAGATTCCGCTGTTTCAACTCCTCCATGGACAATCGCTGTCCGGATTCGGAATTCACGTTCCATGACCTCCTTGGTGTATTTTGTTTCATGGAGCCGGTCGTCCCGGCATCTCATGCCGCCCGGCGTAGTGTAGGTGATGTTCTTCCGACCATCCGTCCAGCGCACCCGATAGCCCTCGTTCTCCATCAGGGAGATAAACTCTTCCCGGGTTGCGGCGCACCTCATGCACTGGTCGATGGTGTTCATGAGCCGGAACTTCCAGCTCTGGCCCTTGGCGGCGGAGCGGTACTCCCGGGTGCCCATCCGCTTCTGCCTAACCCGCCGCTGGGGCGGCGGCAGGATCTCCAGCCCATGGGCGGCACAGATCTGGTCGCTGGCCAGCCGGTGGGCCTGGAGATCGGCGGCGCTCTGGTGGAGCTTGCGGCCATCCTGGAAGCTGACACTGTTCACTACCAGGTGGTTGTGGGGGTGGGCTGTGTCCACGTGGGTGGCCACCAGCACCTCGAAGTCCGGGAACTCCCGCTGGGCCAGCTCCAGACCCATGGCGTGGATCTCCTGTGGCGTCAGTCCGTCCTGTTCCCCGAAGGACTGGACGAAGTGATAGTACTGCCGGCCGTCCGTTTTCCGGTACCGCTCCTTGGTGAGCTGCATCTCCGGGTAGGCGGACTGCGCGGTGCAGTTCCAGCCGGTCACCAGCCACTGCCCCTCCCACATGGTCTTTCCCTCCTGCTGGGTGTAGCGTAGCACGCCGCCCAGTGCGCCCCGGTCGCCGCCCCGGTTTTTGATGGCGGTGAAGGTGGCCATCTCAGGTCACCTCCCGTAACAGTTGCCGGAGCTGCTCACTGATGCGTCCATAGCCCTCCGCCAGCCTGTCGCCGTACACGACGGTGATCTTCCCCATGTGTGCCAGGGTGGTGAGCTGGTTGAGATTCCGCCCCTGGGCCTTCAGCTCGGACAGCACCTTGTCCAGTCCGTCCACCCGCACGATCTCCTTGCCCAGCCCGCTGTAGCACAGGTAGTCGGTGACCGTCAGGCTGGCCTCCCTCGCACGTTTACGGATGGCCTCCTTGACCCGGGGCGTCACCCGCAGGGTGATGAGTTCCGTTTTGTGTTCTCTTTGCATTTTACTCCTCCTTCTGCGTCCCCCTCAAAGACCGGGTTCGGGGCAGCGCCCCGGAACAGTGGCCGGCGTATAGCCGGACGCGATGCTTGCCCTCCCGAAAGGGAGGAATCTCCCCCGGCGGGGCCGCCGTTTCCCTTTGGCAATTATCTACGGAAAAGGAAGATTGCAAGGGTGCAAAGCACTTAGCCCGTTACATCCTTACAGCCTTGCTCCCGCAAAAGCCAGTACCACTGTCCGCTCCGCTTCTCTGAGACGATGCCCAGATTTTTCTTGGCAATCATCAAGGTGCGTTCCGACACACCCAACTCCCTGGCCCGGCTCATCACGGCCTCGGCGGACACGGCCTCCGTGAGCATCCGCTCCAGTTCCTCCTCCATCTGAGTGGTCTTGGTCTGGAGCTTCCCGCCGCCGCTGAGCACCTCGTCCACCGACAGATCGCAGGCCCCCTTCCACTGGAAACCGTGCTCCCCGTCCAGCAGGAAGGCAATGGACTTCCCCTCCGGGGCCAGGCTGTTCTTGTCCTGGGCAACCACACGCACCGTTGGATCCTTTTTCAGCCTACCCACCACCAGCACGCTCCGGGCCGCCGCCCGAAAGTCGATGGAGCCCAAGCCCCTATAACCAGACTTCAGCCCCTGGGCCTTGTTCATGTGCCCGATGAGGATTACCGCGCAGCCGGTGCGCTCCGCCATAGCCGCCAGCCGTTTCAGAACAGGCCGCACCTCGTTGGCCCGGTGCATATCCACATCGTTCCCCAGGTACGCCTGGATGGGGTCCAGCACGATGAGCTTCGCCCCGGTCTGGCCGACCGCCTGCTCCAGCCGCTCGTCACAGAGGGTCAGTTCCCGCTGGCTTTCGTCGATGACCAGCACCCGGGAGCAGTCCGCGCCGGCGGCCTCCAGCCGGGGTTTGATGGTATCGGCCAGCCCGTCCTCCGCCGTCTGGTAGAGCACGTTCAGCGGCTCCAGCGCCTGCCCGCTCTCCGGCAGGGCCTCCCCCCGGGTCAGGGCGGCAATCACCGCCAGCACGAAGGTGGTCTTGCCCTCCCCGGGATCGCCCTGGACGATGGTCAGCTTCCCCCTGGGGAGATACGGATACCAGAGCCACCGCACCGCCTCTGCCTGGACGTCTCTCATGGAGATCAGTTTCAAATCAGGTTTCATTTCCTCCACATCCTTTCCTGTACCCTCGTAAAAGCGGCTGTTCCCTTCCTGCCGCTCTCATGATAAAATCAGAGAGGGAAAACTTACATGGGAAAGGAATTTCCCGGATTTTTGGAAAAGTAAATGCGACGGAGGGGGAGACTGACTGTGGACAGAAAAAGAAAACCCGGCATCTATCTTCTGACAGATACCGGGGATGCCGTTGAATTGATCTTGGTTTGGCCGGACGGCCGGGAGACCCGTCTGCACGGGCAGTCGCCCGCAGAGGAGCTGGCCTCCTTTGTGAACTTTGATTTCTCCGCCTATCGGGCCTCTGTGGAGCGCCTGTGGGAGGAGCACGATGTGTTTGAGGAGCGCAGCCAGGTGCCCTACAAGGACTATGAGGACTTTGCGCGGCAGGCGCTCCCGCTGGCGGAACAGCTCACGGAGGCCGCGCCCGTGGCATATTGGGATGTCCTGCACCACCTGGATCCCGCCACGAAGCTGGCAGATAACGGCGAACCGGTCTTTGCCTCCCGGAAGGCCTTTGCCGTCCTAGACGCCCTGCGCCGCCCTTACTTCCTTCAAAACCGGATGAGGAATATCTTCGAGATCGGCTTCGCGGACTTCGAGCATGGGACGCAGCAGGATCGATTCCAGGCTTTGGAGAATACCTGGCCGGGCCTGGTTAACCGGGCGTTCCCTATCCGCTTTTTACCGGGAGAGGATGGTGCCCCTGTGGGCAGAACCAGGGAGTACGCCCTGGCCGGCTTGTACGAGCTCTGTCTGGCGGAGCTGTCCCTCTACTTCCAGCAGTATCGGCAGCGGATCGCCCGCTGTGAAAACTGCTGGCGGTATTTTGTGCCCAGGACAGAGGCGGAATCCAGGTACTGCTACGGGGAGGTGGACGGAAGGCCCTGCAAGCAGGAGGGTGCGAAGTATATGCGTAAATTCCGTGCAGGCATAGATGGGGCGCTGGCAGTCTACGAGCGCCTGCGCCGTCGGCTGGAGGAGCGGGCCAGCCGGCTGGAGCTGGCCGGTCAAAATGGGAAAAACCGTCTAATTCCCTTTGACCGGGCGCAGTATGAGGCCTGGCTGGACAAAGCGCGGGAGGCAAAGAAAGCGTATCAGGCAGGGCGGATTTCCGCCGAGGAATTCCTGCGGCGGATTGATGTGGAGGGGGAATTTGGTTCCTACAAAGCTACCCGGGATACGCTCCCAGAGCCGGATCGGACGCCTTGGCGGGCGTACATCAAGGAGGATATGGACTTTGTTCCAGGGAAACAGTTCGCGGATACGATGTACCTGGATCTGTCTGCGGAAAATCCGGAATGGGCTGTGGTCACCGCCGAGGAGCAGATCCGAAGGGCCAGGGGTGGGCACGCCAGCCTCCACGGCCGATACGGCGCGGAGGATCCGGTGGATCCCAAGGCCCACACCGATGAACTGAACGAGATGTTTGCCCCCCGCGAACCTGAGCCGGAGGCGGACGCCCTGGCCCAGATGCTCCGCGAGGCGGCCGGGATTTCCATAACTGGTAAATTGCCAGAAGAAGATGGTGATTGAGCAGGAGCCCTCCACAACCAGTCGATGGGGCCTCCAGTGTAAAGCGGGAGAGATGGCCGCAGATGGATTTTATCAGGAATGGGAGGAGCCCATGGGAGATGTGATGACCCCGGAGCAGCGGAGCCGGGCAATGAGCCATATCAGGGGGAAAGATACCAGCATAGAAGTCCTATTGCGGAAAGCCCTCTGGCATAAAGGCATCCGCTATCGGAAGAACTATAAAAAGCTGCCGGGCACCCCGGATATAGCGATAACAAAATACAAGATCGCTATTTTCTGCGACAGCGAGTTTTTTCATGGATATAATTGGGAAATCAAGAAACAGAAGCTGGGGCACAACCGGGAATATTGGATCAAAAAGATTGAGCGCAATATGGCCCGTGACCAGGAGAACGACTTCAAGCTGATTGCGATGGATTGGGTACCCATGCACTTCTGGGGACAGGAGATACAAAAGCGGACAGCGGAATGTGTGAAAGCTGTCGAAGATTTGATTTTCGAGTTGCAGATGATGCAGTTTGATGGTAGGATAGAGGATACGGGGGATTGTGTTGAAGATATAAAATAATATTTTTATATCTTCAACTTATAAATTGATAATTTACAAGGAGTACCCTTATGACAATATCAGAACAGATCAAAGTGCTATGTGTGCGCTCCAATATCAGCGTTGCGGAACTTGCAAGGCGGATGGGGACTACGCCGCAAAACTTCAACTCGAAAATGAAGCGGGAAAGCTTCACGATCTCCGACTTAGAATATCTGGCGGAAACGGTGGGGTGTTCTTTTGAACGCCATTTTGTCCTTCCAGATGGCGAAAAGGTTTAATAGGAGGGCATGATGGATTTACTGCATTTCAAGGATAACGTTTCCAACCGGGATGTGATCTCCCTGTTTTCCGGGGCGATGGGGCTGGATATCGGCCTTGCAAAAGCTGGATTGAATATTGTAATCGGCCAGGATTTTGACCCCGCCTGCGTTGCCACCATGCGTGCGAATGGGCATAAGGTGCTGGGCGGGGATATCCGCGAGATAGATGAGGTGGATTTACTGGAACAGACCGGGCTGGCGCAGGGGGAGCCTTTCCTCATTTGCGGTGGGCCTCCTTGCCAGCCATTTTCCACCGCCGGCAAGCGGATGGGGATTAACGACCCCCGGGGCAGCCTGTTCATGGATTTTATCCGAATGATTGACTATATCCGACCCCGGTTCTTTATCATGGAAAATGTCAAAGGGATTATGTCTGCCCCGCTCAAGCACATCCCGCTGGCGGAACGGGATAAAAATGACCCGGAGCAGCGGCTGGGGACTGTTTTGGATGTGATCCTCTCCGAGTTTGACAAGTTGGGATATAAAACGGTATACGGGATATTGGATGCTGTCAATTATGGCGTTCCACAATTCCGGGAACGGTTTGTTTTGATTGGAAGCCGGGACAATGAAGACATTTTCCTGCCATTCCCGACCCACTTCCAGATGCACCAAGACCCGCAATACCGCTGGCGCACTTTGCAGGACACCATCAAGGATTTGGAATATGACTGCGGGGAGTGTGCCGCATTCAGCAAAGACCGCCTTGCATACCTCCGCCTTGTCCCGGAGGGCGGGAATTGGCGCGACCTCCCGGAAGCTATTCGGAAAGAAGCTATGGGCGGTGCTTATGGTTCTGGCGGCGGGAAAGTAGGCTTCTACCGGCGGCTGTCGTACAGCCAGCCATCCCCGACATTGGTTACATCCCCGGTGCAAAAGGCAACCATGATGTGCCACCCGACCCAAGACCGCCCCTTGAGCATCCGGGAATATGCCCGCATCCAGCAGTTCCCCGATGATTGGAAGTTCATGGGGACAAGCGCAGCGAAATACCGCCAGATTGGCAACGCTGTCCCGGTGGGCCTGGCATTGGCGCTGGGGAAAGCGGTGCTTTCCGTTGCGGATCAATCTGCCGAAATACACACGAAACGGTTCAGGGGGACGGACATCCATCAAAAACTGAAACAAGCCATTGAAATAGGAGGTAACTGCTATGCCCATAAATAACAGCTACAACGAAGAAGCCATCGTAAAAGCGATTGCAACTGCGCTGGATAGTTTTTACACGAACTTAATCGGCAGCATTGACAAACTCAACATCAAAAAGGTCATGAAGCGCAAGAACCCGTACCTGTTCCGGGCGAAGGCTATGAATGGAGCGGCCCAGATCATTGACGCAATCCTTGCCGCTTTTGTGTCCTCGTCCGAGGAAACGATTTTCGGGAATGTGTTCTTTGAGCCGATTGCCACCGCAGCCGCACAAGGGCAGAAAGCATTGGCGGAGGGCGTGGACATCATGGTGGAACGGGACAATACCATCTATGCCATCGCGGTGAAATCCGGCACCAGCGTTTTCAATGCAGACAGCCGCAAGAAGCAGGAGCAAAATTTCATGGCGGCAAGCAAGCTGGCACAGCAGGCGAAGAAACGCTTTGTCCCAATTGTCGGCTATGGCTATGGGAAGAAGAAATCCTCCAACCGCGGGCTCCCCAAGTTTTACATGGAATTGGCGGGTAAGGATTTCTGGACAGAATTGACCGGCGATGAAGAGTTCTACATAAAGCTAATCCGTTTCATGGACAAGCTGCCGGAAAAGTATGTAGAGGAATTCGACACCTCCTATCAGAAAGCCGCAAACCGGCTCGTCCGCGAGTTTACCCAAGAATTCTGCTTTGAAGATGGGAGCATTGATTGGGAGAAACTTGTGAAGTTTAATTCAGGGGAATAACGGAGAATAACACGGTATTAAAATTGAGGGGCCAATAATATGGTTACGATTATTACAGGAACTACAAACAAGCCAATAGCAAGTGATTTGTTATCTGCTTTTTTCAAAAAGAATGTAGACATGACGGGATATCTGTATATTGGATATCCTATTATTGGTACCGTAGATGGTGCCTATCCGATTGATGCCCTTTGGATTTCCCCTGAAAAGGGTGTAATAGCGTTTAATTTAATAGAGGGCAAAGATATCTCTGGATATGAGGAAGAGCAGGACGACTGTGCTAATAAAATTGAGGCTAAATTAAAGGGATACAAACAGCTTGTGAAGAAACGGACTTTATGTGTCAAAATAAATGTCGTTACGTTCGCGCCTGCTGTTGCTCGCCTGCCAGAAATTGATGATGGTTACCCTTTATGTATTAACGAAGAAGGGTTAAAAGCAGTTCTCGATAGTTTCTCATGGAATGATTCTTCCTATTATGAAAAAGTCGTATCAGTATTACAGGCTATTTCGACTATTAGAAAAGGAAAAAAGAAACGAGAGATTTTGAATCCTAAATCCCGCGGCTCCAAAATTCGCTCAATTGAAGAATCAATAGCAAACCTTGACAACCAACAAAGCAGAGCCGTTATTGAAACAGTAGATGGTGTTCAACGAATTCGTGGCCTTGCAGGATCGGGGAAAACAATTGTACTTGCACTTAAAACGGCCTATTTGCATGCACAGCACCCTGACTGGAAAATAGCAGTTACCTTTAATACAAGGTCGTTAAAAGGACAACTGCGTCAACTTATTAATACATTTTACATTGAACAAACCAGTGAGGAACCGGATTGGGATAATGTAAATATCATACATGCTTGGGGTGCCCCGGGTGGAGGGGAAAAAACCGGAATCTATTACGCTTTCTGCTCCGCAAACAATGTAGAATATTATGATTTTTTAACCGCTCGAAATAAATATGGGCGGACAGATCCTTTTGGAGAAATCTGTGCTAAAGCTTTAAGTGAAGCCAAAACATTTGAACCAATATATGATGTCATATTGGTGGACGAAGCACAGGATTTTTCTCCTGCATTTCTTCGGCTATGCTATGAAATGTTAAAAGAACCGAGAAGGTTAGTATATGCGTATGACGAGTTGCAAAATCTTCGTTCACAATCTTTGCCCTCGCCAGAGGTTATTTTTGGTAAGTTGCAGGATGGAACTCCAAGAGTGAAATTTGAGCCTTATATTGAAGGACATCCACAACAAGACATTATTTTGGAAAAATGTTATCGTAATTCCAGGCCAGCTCTGGTAACTGCGCATGCATTAGGATTTGGGATATACAGGAGTCCCGGAAGCAACGGATCCGGCCTTGTGCAGATGTTCGATCAAAGTAGCCTATGGCATGATATTGGATATGAAGTTGCTGAAGGATCGCTTGAAGATGGAAAAAGAGTGGTACTGCAAAGAACCCCTCGAACTAGCCCGGAATTTTTGGAAAAGCATTCCGAGATTGATGATTTAATTGTTTTTAAAGCATTCGACTCGCAAGAGGAACAAGATCGCTGGGTTGCACAAGAAATTAAAAACAATCTAGAAAAAGACGAGTTGCGTCCTGACGATATAATCGTGATCAATCCTAACCCGTTGACAACTAAAAAAATTGTTGCACCTATTCGTTCTTTGCTTTTTCAGTATGGTATAGCTTCGCACACTGCTGGAGTTGATACTGCTCCCGACATTTTCTTTGCAAATGACAACGATTCAATAGCATTTTCTGGAATATACAGGGCCAAGGGGAACGAAGCTGCTATGGTTTATATCGTCAATGCTCAAGTCTGCTTTGACTCTTCGTTTGATCTTGCAAAATTGCGAAATCAACTTTTTACAGCAATTACTCGTAGTAAGGCTTGGGTACGTGTCCTTGGGGTAGGAAAATCTATGGAAGGATTAATAGCAGAATACGAACAGGTTAAGGCACATGATTTCAAATTAGATTTTATTTACCCGACTCAAAGCCAACGCGACCATATGAACATTGTAAATCGGGACATGAGTGAATCAGAAAAATCTCGTATAAAGAAAAGCCAAGGAAGCATGGCTGCCCTAATAGCAGATTTGGAAAGCGGACAAATTTTCCTTGAAGATTTAGGGGAAGATCAGGTGTCCCGCCTTCGTTCCCTCCTTGAGGGGAAGGAGGAATAGCATGCTAACCCCCAAAGGCATATATACTCAAATTACGAGGTTAACTACTGATTTAATTGAATCCAGCCTATGCGATGCACAAAATTTCCCGTCAATTACGGATTTACCTGAAAATACGACAGAAATAGGGATTACTCACAGCGATAATTCAATTTTTCTGAAAAGCATACCATACGCTGAAATGTATCAAGAAGTTTTAAAGCGGAATTCTTACAACATCAAAATGATAGACGGTGCGCTATTGACACTTTTGTATAGATTTAAGAATAACGAAATAGTAGCGCATCGCCTATCATATTTCCCGGCACCCGATTTAGTGGCTTTTCAGAATGAGCCAGAAATATACATGGAAGACGAAATATACTTAGATATACTAGATAAGCGAATTGTGACCGTTCCTCTTCGATTTGATTTTGATAACGATGAAAAGACTTATCAACCTATTGAGCATCCCATTTCACATTTGACCCTTGGCCAATATGAAAATTGCCGAATCCCAGTTTCATCGGCTTTGACTCCATACCAATTTATAACTTTTATAACAGTTAATTTCTACCATACTGCACACAGCAAAAGCCGTCTTAGTATCTATAAAGAGAAATTTAAAGATAGCATATTCCCAGAAGAACGGGAATTTCTACACATTAATGCCCCAATATATCGAAATTAGCTAAGTTGACTCGGATGGCTCACTTTTATATCCCTGCTGCCACTTCCGAAACCGCCCAGGTTTTTGCTCATCCCCATTCGCAAAAACCTGCCCGTTTTCCTGTCGGGCAAAGTGAGCGTTTCCATCCGGCGAAACCCTCATTTTACCCGCCAGACGTGACAGCAGGTATAACACACTATACTTTGCAAGCAAAGCCGTGTGCCAAAGGGTTCTCCCTTTGGAAACCCCTGTTTTGCCGGGAAACCGGTGCGACCCACAAAATCGCGGCTGCACCCCATCCCTCCAAAACACAAGCAGGCGGCATAGGCCAGCCCGTCCCCGGTGCTGATCTATGCCGCCTGCTTGCCTATATGGGCGCTTACTGTATCGCCCATATTAACCGTTCTAATTTATCACTTCCATATGCACCGTGGACTTGCTGATGCCGAACCTCTGGGCCGCGCCGCGCACCGTCGCCTTGTTCTCTATGATGTAGAGCGCCAGCTGGCAGGCGCGCTCCTCGATGTTCCCTTTCACACAGCAACACTCCCCCGAATTTGTTCTCTCGGGGGATGTATATGCGCCGGCCGGGGCGGTTATGAAAAAGCTGCGGCGGAGGGCATCGGCCCCCGCCGCAGCTTTTTTTGCGCGGATATGGTTCAGGAACGGCGATTGGGGCTTACACATTAAATCGGAACAGGACAATGTCGCCGTCCAGCCCCACTCAACTGCGTTCCGCGGGGGCCCCAGATTTCAACTCAGCCAGGGCGGAGTGAATCCGCCCTGGCCCAAGGTTTTGGCCGGGGCCAAAACGCTTGTACGCGCAAGGCGCGTCCCGCCTTCGGCGGGTTCCCCATGAAGGAAGGCGATCAGGTCTTACACGTTGAACCGGAACAGCACGATGTCGCCGTCCTTCATGACATATTCCTTGCCCTCGGAGCGGACTAACCCCTTCTCCTTGGCGGCGGCCATGGAGCCGCAGGCCATGAGGTCGTCGAAGCTGACCACCTCGGCCCGGATGAAGCCCCGCTCAAAGTCGGTGTGGATCTTGCCGGCGGCCTGGGGGGCCTTGGTGCCGTTGGTGATCGTCCAGGCGCGGCACTCGTCCTCGCCGGAAGTGAGGAAGGAGATCAGGCCCAGCAGGGCGTAGCTGGCCTTGATGAGCCGGTCCAGGCCGGACTCGGCGATGCCCAGGTCGTCCAGGAACATCTTCTTCTCCTCCGGCTCCAGCTCGGCGATCTCCGCCTCCAGCTTGGCGCACACGGGGATCACCTGGGCCCCCTCCCGGGCGGCCAGGTCGGCCACCTGCTGATAGTAGGCGTTGTCGGCGTAGGCGGCGAAGCCGTCCTCGTCCAGGTTGGCGGCGTAGATGATGGGCTTGAGGCTCAAGAGCTCCGAGGTGGCGATGAGGGCGGCGTCGTCCTCATCGCACTGGAAGGAGCGGGCGGAGTTGCCGTCGTTGAGCCAGTCCTTCAGGGCGGAGAACACCTCCACCTCGTGGAGGAACTTCTTGTCCCCCTTGGCGGCCTTCTGGGCCTTGTCGATGCGGCGCTCCACCATCTCCACGTCGGCCATGATCAGCTCGATGTCGATGACCCCGATGTCCCCCACCGGATCCACCGGCACGTTGGTGCTGGTGTCGGCCACCACGTGCATGATGTTCTCGTCGTCAAAGCAGCGCACCACGTGGACAATGGCGGCGCACTCCCGGATGTTGGCCAGGAACTTGTTGCCCAGGCCCTGGCCCT
>ERZ1643251.2430-NODE-2430-length-19005-cov-6.859578_pt1 | contig 19005 bp, 17 predicted proteins | sample MGYA00579261_ERZ1643251 | MGnify/ENA primary metagenome ERZ1643251 (study PRJEB29033, sample SAMEA4952267) | chicken gut metagenome | biome: Broiler Chicken; feature: Gastrointestinal Tract; material: Caecum | place: Ireland | collected 2018 | study: Broiler...
CTAAATTCAGCATTATCTTCTAAATCAGTATTAGCTAAATCTTGAAGTAAACTTTTTTGTTTTCTATCAAGTTTAGTAGGAATAATTATATTGACAACAGCATACATGTTACCTCGTCCAAAAGAGTTCGGAGTTTTTATTCCTTTGCCTTTTAATTTTAACTTCGTATAATTTTGAGTTCCTGGTTTTATATCCAAAATTACATTACCCGTAAGAGTAGGAATTTCTTTCTTACATCCCAATGCTGCATCAGTAATAGTAACTGGCACTTCTAAATAGATATCTGCACCATCTCTTTCAAATAATGGATGTTCTTTTATCTTAAATTCAATAAACACATCTCCATTAGATCCACCATTTACCCCAGCATTACCTTTGCCACTAAGGCGAAGTTGAAAACCTTCATCTACACCTTCCGGAATTGTAACAGTAAGAGTCTTAGTTTTATTGACTACACCTTTACCACGGCATTCATCGCAAATAGTTTCAAAACTTTTACCGACCCCTCGACAATCTGGGCAAGTCTTTTGTGTTTGCATGTAACCAAATATCGTTTGTTGTTGTTCAAGTACTCTTCCAGCACCACCACAAGTCTTACATGTTTTTTCACCAAAACCACCTTTTCCATGACAGCGCGAACATTCTGCTGTTAAATCTAATTTAATATCTTTTTCACACCCAAATGCTGCTTCTTCAAAGGTTAAGTTTAGTACTACTCTTATATCTTTACCACGAGAAGCTCTAGTTCCGCTACTACTTCTAGAACGACTTCCTCCAAAGCCAAATCCTCCAAAAGCCCCACCGAATAAATCACTTAAAATATCATCTAAATTAATATCTCCAGCATCAAATCCAGAGAAACCGCCAGAAGCTCCACCACCATTTTGGAAAGCTGCATGACCAAATTGATCATATTGTTTTCTCTTTTGAGGATCGGACAAAACTGCATAAGCTTCTCCGATTTCTTTGAACTTTTCTTCAGCACCAGGTTCTTTATTTATATCTGGGTGATATTGTTTAGCCAGTTTACGAAATGCTCTTTTTATTTCTTCGTCAGTAGCACTTTTGCTAACACCCAAGACTTCATAATAATCTTTTTTATTCATCTTTTAACACATCCTTATTTATTAATGATTCCAACTGTTCTAATTTATCTTCAATTAGTTTGAATGCTTTTCTTATTGTTACAGAATCACTTATATCAATTCCAACTTCAGCAAGAATATTTAATGGATAATCACTTGCTCCCGACTTTAAAAACTTCAAATATTTTTCTTTAGCACCAGGAACGTTATTCAAAATATCACTTGCTATAATTAAAGCCACAATTAGACCAGTTGCATATTTGTAGACATAAAACGGTGTATAAAAATGCGGAATTCTAGCCCATTCATATTTGATGTTTTCATCAATCACAACATTTTTACCAAAATATAATTTATTTAAATCATAATATGTATCACATAAATACTTAGCAGTTATTGGTGTATTTTTTTGATATTCATCATGAACAATACTCTCAAATTCTGCAAACATCGTTTGGCGATAAATAGTTGCTCTTACTTTATCTAAAAAGTTTGATAGATAAACTATTCTTTCTTCATCACTAGTTGCCTTATTATAAAAATAATTATCAATTAATACTTCGTTAACTGTTGAGGCAATTTCAGCAAGAAAAATAGGATATTGGGCCATATGATAGTCATTTGATTTATCAGAGTAATAACTATGCATTGCATGACCTAGTTCATGCGCAAGCGTTGAGACAGAATCATAATTATCTTCATAATTTAAAGATACATAAGGATGAATTTTATATACTCCCCATTGATATGCTCCACTTCTTTTATGTTCATTATTATAAACATCAACCCAACCATCAGCGAATGCTTGTTTTAACTCTTTGATATATTCTTCCCCTAAAGGAGATAAAGCCGCAATAACATGTTTAACGCCTTCATCATAAGGAATTTTAGCAGCTGGCAACTCTCCTAAATCGGTATATATATCGTATAAATGACTTTTTATACCTAAATACTTATTACGAACTTTAAAATAACGATACATTAAAGGAAGAAAATGATGAACTTCTTCTATTAATTTTTCATATATAGAAGTATTAATATTATCACTATATAAACTTTGTTCTAATGGATTATTAAATTTTCGAACACGACTTGAAAAGAAATCTTCTTTAATTACTCCTTTATATGTCGCCGCCAAAGTATTTATTAAACCACCAAAAAACTTATACATTTTATTAAATGCTTGTTTTCTAACATTACGATTTTTACTACTCATAAATTTAATATAATTAGAATTAGTAAGTTCAACTAATTTATTAGATTCATCCTTTATTTTACCTAAATTTATATCGACATTATCAATACAACTAAATACTTCATCTGGAGTACCAAATGCATTACCGGCCTCAGCAATAATTTGTTCTTCTTTAGTACTTAAAGTATGACTTTGATATCTAAATATTTTTTCTAAAGTAAAAGCATATTTTTCCAAATCTTTATTTTCTTTTAAATATTCTTTTACCTTTTCATACGGTATACTTAATAATTCACTTCTGGTAAATGACGTTTTAATACTTGCCTCTTCCACCAATTTATCTGCTTTATTTTTGTATTTCAACCCTAATTCACAAGACATATCTTGATAATGATAAAGATAAGAATAAACATATATTTTTTCAAGCAAATAATCACAACGCATAGAAGTTTCCAAATATTTTTGTAAGTTTTCGGCATTACTTACAATCATACCTTGCATATTAGCAATCTTATCTAAAAGCATTTTTACTTCAGTATATATTTTTTCATACTCTTCTTCATTACTTATAATATCTTCAATATGCCATTTATATTGAGCATCTATTTCGCATCTTTTTACCATTTTGTCTCTCCAATTCCAATAAAGGTTCTATTGCTAGAACCTTTATTACCTTTCATTCATTATTTTTCTTCATAAGTTGCATCTTCGACTTTTTCATGATCATCATCGTTGTTATTGTTATCGTCTGATGCGCTATTTGCTTGGGCTTCTTTAGCAGCTTGTTCATATACTTTACCTGCTAAATCCATAGCAACTTTATTTAATTCTTCAGTCTTCTTCTTGATTTCATCAGTATCAGTACCTTCAAGAGCTTTCTTAACTTCTTCAATCAAGCCTTCAGCTTTTTCTTTATCTTTATTATCTACTTTATCTCCAAGATCATTCAAAGCCTTTTCGCAAGCAAATACACTTGAATCTGCTTCATTTCTAATTTCTGCTTCTTCTTTACGTTTTTCATCAGCTTCCTTATTAGCTTCAGCTTCTTTAACCATCTTATCGATTTCTTCATCACTAAGGTTAGTAGATGATGTAATTGTAATTGATTGTTCTTTATTTGTACCTAAATCTTTAGCAGTTACATTAACTATACCATTAGCATCGATATCAAATTTAACTTCAATTTGAGGTACTCCACGTCTTGCTGGTGGAATATTTGTAAGTTGGAAGTTTCCAAGAGTCTTATTATCACTAGCCATTGGTCTTTCACCTTGTAATACATGAATATCAACAGCTGGTTGATTATCTACAGCAGTACTAAATACTTGCGATTTACTTGTTGGAATTGTTGTATTTCTTGGAATTAATACTGTCATTACATTACCAAGTGTTTCAATACCAAGTGAAAGTGGTGTAACATCTAGTAAGACAATGTCATCAACTTCACCAGTTAAAACTCCACCTTGAATTGCAGCACCCATAGCAACAACTTCATCTGGATTAACACTCTTATTAGGTTCTTGACCAAGTTCTTTCTTAACTAATTCTTGAATATAAGGAATACGTGTTGAACCACCAACTAATATTACTTTATCGATATCACTTGCTTTTAATTTAGCATCTTTTAAGGCTTTTCTTACTGGTTCAAGTGTTGAATCAAACAAGTCACGACATAAGTCTTCAAATTTAGCCTTAGATAATGTTACATCCATATGAACTGGACCATCATCATTTTGGGCAATGAATGGTAAACTGATGCTAGCATTAGTCATACTTGATAAGTCTTTCTTAGCCTTTTCAGCAGCATCCTTAATTCTTTGCATTGCCATCTTATCTTTAGATAAATCGATACCATTTTCTTTCTTGAATTCATCAACTAAATAATCAACTATTCTTTGATCGAAATCATCTCCACCAAGACGGTTATTACCACTTGTTGCTTTTACTTCAAATACACCATCACCCAATTCAAGGATAGATACGTCGAATGTACCACCACCAAGGTCATATACTAAAATAGTTTGCAATTTATCTTGTTTATCAAGTCCATATGCTAAAGCAGCAGCAGTTGGTTCATTGATAATTCTTTCTACTTCAAGTCCAGCAATCTTACCAGCATTCTTAGTTGCTTGTCTTTCAGCATCATTAAAGTATGCCGGAACTGTTATAACAGCCTTTGTTACTTTTTCTCCTAAGTAGCTTTCCGCATCTTTTTTAAGTTTAGCAAGAATCTTGGCACTAATTTCTTCTGGTGTCCACTTCTTACCATTGGCTTCTACCTTTTCACTAGTACCCATTTTTCTTTTAATTGAAGAAATTGTATTTTTAACATTAGTTACTGCTTGTCTTTTAGCAACTTCTCCAACTAATTCTTCATCACCTTTAAAGGCTACTACTGATGGAGTTGTACGATTTCCTTCAGCATTAGGAATAACCTTTGGTTCTCCTCCTTCTAGAACTGCTACACATGAGTTAGTAGTTCCTAAGTCAATACCTATTATTTTACTCATATTTAATCATCCTTCCTTTTATTATCTGGCAAATTATTTGCCCACTCATAGAGTATTTTATTATATTTTCTAATCTCTTCTTTAATCAAAGAGATTTCTCTTCTTTTTAAGTTACTATCATAATACTCGATATTATGTCTCAAAGTATTATCTTCAAACTTAAATCCTTCCGGAATATTTGGTAACTCATAATCATCAGCAAATACTACATATACCGAAGTACCAAATACTTCCGCCCAATAATCAAATGTATCATCATTGATATTTTTGATTATTGCCCGAGGATCATCTTTAAATTCATCTAAATATGCAATATCAACTTCATCTATATCGACGAACTTAATATCATGATGTCCTTCACAACTAGAACTAGTTATATATCCCTTTTTATTCAACATACAAATTGTTTTAGCTATTCCTTTATCTACTGGAATAAAACCATCCGGACTATCACATATTTCCCATGAACTTATATTAATATACTTTGTATTATTCATTTACTTTTACCATAGCAACCCGAATAACTTTATCTTTATATGTATATCCTTTTTGTAATACTTCTAATACTACATTTGCAGGTAGATTTTCATCTTTTTCCGTTAAAACTGCTTCCATCTTATTTGGATCAAATTCTAACCCTTGACAATCTATAACTTTCACTTCCATACTATCAAGTATATTAAGTAAATTTGTATAAATCATTTTAAATCCACTCAAGAACTTAGATAACTCATCAGTTAAATCCCGATCATCAAGTTTTATTGCTCGTTCAAAATTATCGACGATTGCTAGTAACTTGACTATTAATTCTTCCCCTTCATACTTGTAGATATTACTTATTTCTTCTTCATATCTACGACGCATATTTTGCATTTCTGCACTAATTCTTAATACTTTTTCATTAAGATTTGTATTTTCTTCTCTTAACTTTTTCTCTATTTCACTTTCTTTATTTATTTTCTTTTTTTCTGTTTTTTTCTTTTCTTTTATATTTTTAACTTTAACTTTTTCTTCAGTCTTTTCCATCTTTTTCCTTTCTGCTATCTAACTTTTCATCGACATATTCGAGCAAACTTACAATTCTTCCATAATCCATTCTTTTTGGACCGATTACTGCAATTGTACCATCTTCACCATTAATGTGATATTTCTTTCTAATAATAGTTACATTTGGGTCAAATTCTGATTCATCACCAATATATATCTTAATTTCATTTTCATCGTCATCACCTTGACTAACTTTTTCAATGAAATCAATATCTTCTAATTTATTAGCAAGTCTTTTAAGTTCTGCAACATCATTATATTCTGGCTGTTCAAATATTTTAGCTCGCCCATTTACATGAATATTACTATTATTACTTACAAAATCACTAAAAGCATCATAGAAGATATTATACACTGTTTCATACTGCCGGATTTGTCTTTTAATAACAGGTTTAACTTCCGTTTCTAATCTATCACTCACTTCATTAATCGGAGTACCAACTAGCATTTTATTAATTATTTCACTAGTTTTAATTACTTCATTAACATTAATATTACCTGGAAGATTAAACATCTTATTTTCAACATTACCCTTATCAGTACAAACAACTGCAACTACTTGAGAATCACTTAAAGCTATAATATTTACTTGTAACAAATTATTATCAGCACTACTCTTACCAAGAACTATACTTGTATAATTAGTTATATCACTAATTATTTCCATACATTTAGTAATAGCATCGCTAAGTTCTAATTCATTATTAGCAAATATTTGCTGTAACTTTAACATATCACTACCAGTAATCTTTTCCGCTTCCATCAAATGTTCGACATAATAGCGATAGCCTTTTTCACTTGGCACTCTTCCTGAAGAAATATGATTTTTTTCAATATAGCCTAAATCTTCAAGAACAGCCATTTCATTTCTGATTGTTGCACTAGAACAATCAAATTTGCTACATAAGGCTTTTGACCCTACCGGTTTGGCAGTTTTAATGTAAGTTTCCACAATCTCTTTTAATAGATTATTTCTTCTTTCATCCATAATCTTACCTCTTTAGCACTTGTTCTTTCACAGTGCTAAATACATTATAATATTATGCTTAGCACTTGTCAATATATAACTGCTAATTTTTCAAAAAATTGACAAACGCCATTGAAAATGTTAAAATAGCACACAAAAAAAGGGGGGAATCATTTATGGGAAAAGAAAAATATCAAGAATTTTATTTTAAAGTTCCCGCTCAAAAAGTTGACGGTAACTTATTAGTTGGCGCCCAATCCATATTAAATGTTATAGATGGTCTTGACAAAACAGAAACTAAACAAGAAAGTGCTACTAGTATCTTTAAAGATAAAGTTAAAAGTATCTGGAGCGATTGCCTAGCCCACGGCCCTAAACCCTGGGAAAACAAAGATAACATCATTGGTGAAGCTTTAATGGTCGACTACCCATTTGATAAGGAAAAATTGGCAATACACGCTGAAGAAATATATAATCTTATTTCTTTAGTCCATACTGCTACCACTTATGAAGAATTGAAATTTTTAGACAATGGCAAAAAATGGAGCGAACTCCGCCAACCAGTAAGTTTTCTAATGGCTCTAGGTAATGCCCTAAAACTAATCGACTTCAAAAACGACCGAACAACCTGGAACGAAGAAGAAAGCAAAAATCCAGAAGTTACATTTACACTAAAATAAGCCGCAGATTGCGACTTATTTTTTATCTGTTGATAACTCGGCGGCCTCCGGGCGGATTGAGAGCCGCCGGCGGAGGCTTAAAGGTTTTCACACTGCAAGGATAAATGGATCACTTGAAGTTCCACTTCCTCCTTGTAATGCTACATTAGATTTCAGATAAAAGACCGGTCTAGCGGCATACCCGAGGCTCGCGGCGTGGTAGTGCAGAATGCCGTAGTAGAACGCATTAAACACGTAGCGACTGCTCGACGAATACGGAATAATTGTCCATTCTGATAAGCCCATATACATCCAATTATTTGCTGTTATTGTTGAATTGTCATAATCATATAAATCCGTTGCCCACGCATCGGGATTTGCGGCATAGCCATAATCGCTTGGATACATTAATCCTATTTCATCTGTATATGTTGTTGGATTACTGCCATATCCTGCATTATTTCTTTCCCCATCATAAAATGCTTTGGCTGTATTATTATATGATGTCATTCCTCCTAAATGCCAAGTTGTTTCTGCTATTAAGTTTTGCCATGTTGCACCTAAATAATTCCAATAATTGGTATTTAAATTTACCCTATTAAATTCACTTGTTGTCCAGTTATTTGATCCATACGTACTTACACTTGTGTCATAATTCCATCTATATGCTGTTATTGTGCCTTCATCCATACTTCCTTGATAATATGAAGTTGGTTGATCATATGTACCATAGTAATCTCGTCCATCTGTTCCTAACATTACATTAGTTACATAATCGGCTTTTATTAATTTTATTTGATAGTTTGTATCTTTATCATCATCAAATATTCCTATTATACGATATAAATTTTCTTCTGGACATGGACTTTCAGTTGAACCAAAACACACATAATTATTTGGATTTGCTCCTGCATATCTATATGAATTATCTCCAGCTTCTTGATCGGCATTGGTATAACTTCCTACTCCATCATGATAATATAAACCGTTTTCACCATCTGTTGTATATTGATTTTGAATGAATCCTGCCAATGTATATCTTTCATCTTTACTTAATATTATTTCAGCATCTAATGTACTTCCGCCATTTGCTGCTTGGTTAGTTGTAAGATTAATAAATGTTACTGTAAATATCCAATCTTGTTCTGTTGCTTGTGTACTTGAACTTGATGTTATTTCATAATTACTTGCTATATTAAATAATCCACTTTGGGTCGTTATATCAAATCCACTTACTGTAGTTCCATCGGCATTTTGAGCTGTTACATATTTAAGTCCATCAACAGATGTAACAGGTTGATCTGTTGGATCTGTTATTGTTAATACTATTTCTGGTTTTTGATCTTCTGTTGTATATATATATTCATTTGTATTTATTTGAAAATATACATAATAATCAAATGTTGCGCTCTTATTTGTTGAATTAGCAAGTAGTGATGCAGTTCCTGTTGCTGTATCTGAATGTCCTCCGCCACCTTTAACTACATTAAATTGAGTTGGGTTTAGAGTTATATCCTTATCAATATTAAATTGTAAGTTATCTGTTGTGTCTGCTGTTATATTAGCATTACCTATTACCCCTCCGGATATTTGGGCTACTATAAAAGCAAAAGATATACCTATAAATACTACAAGTACACTTACTATAATAACCATTCTTTTTTTCTTATCATCCATTTCTTTAAATCTTAACATAAAATAAACCTCCAACTAAAGTATAACAAATAAAAATTACAAATTATGCCGAACGATGTCTAAACCTAAAAAGTTGAATGACGCCTCTAGGCTATATAAATATTATAGAAAAAATATTTTTAAAAAACAATATGCAAATTTTGTCTAAGATTTATTTTATATTAAAAGAAGAAGAACTAATTCTTCTCTAAATTCTCAATGGCTTTAATTACTCCTATCTTACCATATTCATAGGTAAGTCCTCCTTGTAAATAAGCTACATATGGTGGACGTATTGGTCCATCACAAGAAAGTTCAATTGATGAACCTTGGGTAAATGAACCAGATGCCATAATTATTTTATCATCATATCCTGGCATATCAGAGGCTTGTGCTAAAGCATTAGCATCAATTGCACTACCTTTTTGAATACCTTGCACAAATTTTATTAATTTATCAGGATCATTAAATATTATAGTTTGAACAATATCTGCCCTTTCTTCATTCCATTTAGGGCTTACTTGATAAGCTAATTCTTCAAGTAAACATGCTGCAAGCACTGCAGTCTTTAGACTACTTGCAACAACTGATGGCGCCATATAAAGACCTTGAAAAAAACTTTTAGTAGCCCCCAAACTAGGACCTACTTCTTTGGCTTCTCCAGCAACATTTAATCTTTCACTACATAAATAAATTAAATCACTTCTACCTACTATATAAGCGCCATTCGATGCAATTCCTCCCCCTAAATTTTTAATAAGAGAACCAACACAAATATCAGCTCCCACTTCTACTGGTTCTTTTTTAGAAACAAATTCACAATAACAATTATCTACCATAATAATTACATCTTTATTTACTTCTCTTATTGTTTTTATTACTTTTTCTAATACATCAATACTTATGCTCTTACGAAGAGAATAACCAATAGATCTTTGAATTTCAATTACTTTAATATCATTTTTAGCAACTCTACTCTTAATACTTTCATAATCAAAATCATTATCTATTAAATCTATTTGTTCATACTTTATACCAAATGATTTTAAACTACTAGCATTATCATTAAAACCAATAATAGAATCTAAAGTATCATATGGCTTACCTGTTATTGACAAAAGTGTATCTCCAGGTCTAAGAAGAGCAAAAAATGCTGTACTTAATGCATGAGTACCAGATATAAATTGATTACGAACTAAAGCATCTTCTGATTTAAATATCCTAGCATATACTCTTTCTAAAGCATCCCTACCTAAATCTCCATAACCATAACCAGTAGTTCCATTAAAATGAATTTCACTTATATTCTCTCTCCAAAAAGCATTAAGTACTTTTTTACTATTAAAATAAGCAATATCTTCGATATTCTTAAAAACATTTTGAACTTTTTCTTCCGTCTTATTAACTAATTCATCATACACACTTACCACCATCCACTCTAATTATTGAATCATTTATATAACTTGCATCACTACTTGCTAAAAAGAAAACCACTTTAGCCACTTCTTCAGGATCAGCAAATCTTTTTAAAAGTATTTTATCTATTTCATTTTTTTTAAACTCTGGATTTAAATTACTTGTCATATCAGTATTAATCCATCCTGGAGCAACAGCATTAACACGTATATCTGGTGCTAATACTCGTGCAAAATCATGCGTCAAAGCAATAACTCCTGCTTTCGATGCATCATAATCGATTGATTCAATATATCCGGTATCAATACCATTTGTACTAGCAACATTGATAATAGAACCTGTATCAAATAAATCTAATGAATATTTAGTAACCAAATAAGTCCCCAATAAATTTACATCTAAAACCCGCTTAAATTCTAAAGCATCTTTATTATCTAAATCATTATCTAATGCAATACTAGCATTATTTACTAATACATCTATTTTAGGATATTTTTGTATTATATTTTGAAACATCTCTTTTACTTCTTCTTCAACTGATATATCTGTCTTAACTAATAAAACATCTACATTATAACTACTTTCTAACTCTTCTTTTAAATTAACAGCATTAATATCTCTTTCCTTATAATTTATTATAATATTATAATTATTTTGAGCAAAAATCCTACTGATAGATGCTCCAAGACCTCGAGAACCCCCAGTAATCAAAACTGTTTTACGCATTAAAATCACCATCACTAATATAGCATTTTTTTTAGTTAAAAAAAAGAACAACTTACGTTATTCACTAATAATTATACCATTTTCATCAAATCGATAATGTGGCATTGTAAATTCTTCTTTTTTAGGTTCCTCTGAAATCATTTGTAATGGTTCAATAGTTTCATCTTCATTTGAATTTTTTACATCTTCTTCAGTAGAAAAGAAATTAGTATTATTATCAAATAATTTATTTACCTCAGCATTTGTTTTAGCAACAATATCATCATCTAAATTTTCTGTTTCTACTGTAGCAAATATTGAAACATTATTATTAGGACTATCTTCCACTATTTCAAGAATATCATCGTTATTTTTTCTTATATCCAAAGAACTATTTTCTTCGGAAATTTCTTCTATACCATCATTTAAGAATTTTTTCTTCATAGCTACAAATTTTTCATTTTCAAATCCTTTAAATACACAATTAGCAATATCATCATGATTAAAAGAAATAAAATCATTCTTTAAAAGTAACCCTTCCGGATATAAACATCCTAAATAATCATATATTTCAACCATATCATTATATTCCACTGAATAATATCCAGCAATCATAATTTCATTATCATTATTTTTTAATTTAACAATCGAACCAATAGGTAAATATTTTTCTTCCATTTTCTCTCCCTCTTTATTTTTTTATTACTAAAACAATTTTAATATATAAGTAATTGGTTGTCAACCACAACTAAAGAGCTTTTATTTCTCTTTTAGTCTTATTTATTTTATTTTCGATATTTACTCTTTGAACAATAAAGAGCATAACTATAACATTTACTGTGAAACTTCCTCCATAACTAAGAAGTGGTAATGGTACACCCGTCAATGGAATAAGAGCCAAAATTCCCAATAAATTAATAAGGATATGAAGTGTCAAAAACCAAAATGTACCATAAGCTAAAACTGAACAACGCAAATTTTCTGATTCCTTAGCAATTTTTAAAATTCTAAATAACATAAAAACATAACATAGTATTAAAAATATACCAAATAATAAACCAAGTTCTTCAACGATAATTGGAAATATAAAGTCAGTATGACTTTCTGGTAGATACAAATATTTTTGAGTTGAATTACCTAAACCTACTCCAAACAAGCCACCATTATTTATGGCAATAAAGCCATTACACACTTGATAGCCTGTTGTTTCAGTATATCTCGAACAAGGATTTTGAAATGTAAGACGATCCATTTGCATGCTATTAAGTAAATCAGTACCAGAATATAAAACAACTATTACAGCAATAACTAACCCTACTGCTAAAACTTTGATTACCCTAATCATATTATTTTGAACCATCGGGACACTAATAAATGTTAAAAATACTATACCTGCAATTATAGCAGCACTTCCCAAATCTGGTTGCATAGCAACAAGCCCCGCCACAATTGCTCCAAATGCTAAAGGAACTAAGTAAGCATAAATATTTTTTACTTTTCGATAATGGAGTTTATTATAATATATTGCGGAAAATACAATCAAAACTGATTTAGCAAATTCACTAGGTTGTAAACTAAAAAAACCTAAATCATACCAACTTACAGCATTATTAGTCATCTTCCCATTGATAAATAAAAACGCCAAAGCCAAAATAATAGCAATTAATGCTGGCCAGGCTAAGAACTGATAAGTTCTAGTTGGTAATTTTATAATTAAAGTTATGCCAAAAATTAAAGACACACCTACAAATATTGCTTGTCTAACAAAAAAATGGTATGGCGCATAACCATATCTAACAACACTAGATACACTAGATGCACTGTAAATCATAACTAAACCTACCACAATAAAAAAAATAGTTAATATTAAAAGTGGTATATCCATTTTTGAAAATAACTTACGCATAAATATTCTCCTAACCTAATTTTAACACAATATCTAGAAATTTCATTAAATTTTTAAATTTTTAGGTAATTTTAATGTCAAAAAATGACCATTAATAATAAATTATAATAGATAAGGAGGTATATATATGTATTATTATGGAAATAACGGATACTATGGTGGAGGTTACGGCGGATACGGATACCAAAATCCATGCTGTGGCTCTTATGCTGGTTATACTAGCGGCTATGGTATCGGTGCTGCTATTTGGATTGTATTATTTATTTTACTAGTTATCATTTTAGGGGCTGGATGGTCTTGGAATAATAACAACAATTAATAAACTCTAGGAGCATAGCTCCTTTTTTTTGCATTTTTTGTCGGAATTTGGTAAAATAACTCCAGGTGATGCAAATGAAACTACCAAATATTAAAATATTAGATGAAAAACATAAAATATTACATCAAAAAAGTAATGATGTAACATTTCCAGTAAGTAAAGAAGATAGAAGACTTGCTGAAGATACAATAAAATATTTAGAAATGAGTCAAGATGAAAAAATCGCTGAAAAATATGATTTACGAGCTGGCATGGGTATGGCTTTCGTTCAACTAGGAAAATTAAAAAGAATATTTGTTATTGCTAATGAACGTGAAGACCATACTTTTGAAGAATATATTATAATTAACCCAAAAATTATTAGTCAAAGTGAAGAATTAATTTATGTCGGCGAAGGCGAAGGTTGTTTGAGTGTCAACCGACCAGTTGAGGGAATTGTCCCAAGGCACGCCAGAGTAACTGTCGAATATTACGATTATGAAGGAAACAAAAAAACTATCAGAGTGCGTGAAGATTTAGCAGTAGCCTTCCAACATGAAATTGACCACCTAGATGGCATCTTATTTACTGATAAGATTGACCCTAAAAATCCCTATAAAAATAAAGAAAAAATGCGGGAAATTTAAAACTACTGATTGAGTTTCAATCAGTAGTTTTTTAGTCTTCTAATTTAGCACTAACTATTTTACTTACTCCAGATTCTTGCATGGTTATACCATATAATGAATCAGCATATTCCATCATTCTTTTTTTATGCGTTATGACAATAAACTGGCTATTTGCTTTTTCATGTGATAAGTATTTACCAAACATATCGACATTTACCTCATCTAGGGCCGCTTCAGCTTCATCTAGAATTACAAATGGTGAAGGTTTAACACGAAGCATTGCAAATAATAAACATATTGCTGTAAGAGCCTTTTCTCCCCCACTTAAAGATACTGGTGAATTAATTTTCTTTCCTGGAGGAATAGCTATAATATCAATTCCTGTATTAAGCAAATCGCCTGGATCACTAAGTTTTAATTCTCCTCTACCTCCCTTAAACATAAGTTTAAAAATATCAGTAAATGAAGTACTAATTTCATTAAATGACTTTTGGAACTTTTCAACCAAAATATCATCCATTTGATGAATAATATCTTTAAGTTCTGTACTAGAATTTTCTAAATCACTCTTTTGATTTTCTAGAAAATCATATCTCTTACTTAACCTTTCATATTCATCAATTGAACCTAAATTGACATCTCCTAGACTACTTAATTCCTTCTTTAAAGATATAACTTTCTCACGTGCCAAATCAGCATCCATATCTAAAGTATAAGAAACACTAGCATAATCAAATGTAAGATTGTATTCATCATTTAAAGTATCTAGTAAATTATCAAGTTTTACTTCTAATTTACCACTTAAGACTTCTTTATTCTTAAGTTCATTATTTACAGTATTATAATTGCTATTTGCTTCTCTAATACTTTTTTCCATAGCATTAATTTCATCACTAACTTCATCTTTTTCTCTTTTTAGATTTTTAATATCTTTTTCAAGTAATTCTTTATCCTTACTAGTTTTATTAATGCTTTCTAACAATTCAACTAAGTGATCATTTAACTTATTAGATTTTAAATCTTCCATACCTGCTAGTTCACTAGTTAAATTTTTATATTCTTCTGTATATCTACTTAATGTAGTTTTTTTATTAAATAATTCATCATTTAATAAAATAACATATTTATTAAGTACAACTTCTCTTTCTTCAGCATCAGCGATTTCTTTATCTAACTCTTCTAATTCTTTAGTTTGAGTATTTATACTAACATTCAATTTATTAAACTCATCTTTTAATTTATTAAGTTCATTTTTTTCATTTAGCATCGTATTTTTCTTAGAAGTTCCTCCGGTGATTGAACCTCCGGCATGTTGAATTTCGCCATCTAAAGAAACGATTCGATATTTATAATTAATAAGTTTACCTAAAACATTTAATGTATTAGCATTTTCGACAACCAATACTTGTCCTAATTGATTTTCAATAATATTGCGATACTTTTCATCAAATGAAACCATATCTGATAAAACACCTAAAAATCCATGAATATTTTTAATATTATCGATTACATCACTACTAACATAACGTGATTTAATAATATTTATTGGGAAAAATGTTGCTCGTCCTAACTTGCGTTCTTTTAAAAAATCTATAGCATTAATTGCTGATATATCATCATCAACCACAATATAATTTGCAGCATTACCTAAAGCAACATCAACTGCTACAACTAATTTATCAGGTATTTCTATTAGTTTTCCAATCGTATTATGAATTCCATAAAGCCTGGGATTATTTAAAATATTTCTAACAGAAACTGGTGTATTTTCGGCATTCGTTATATTATTTTCTAAAATATCAATTTTATTTTGTAATAAAAATGCTCTTTTATTAGCATCCATTAAAGAATTATTAGCATTACTTCTCTTGACTTTTAATACTAACAATTTATCTTTAACATCTTCGCCTTTCTTACGTTCTTCACTAATACTTGCTTCAATATCTGCAACATCACGAGTAGCAACATCGATATTTTTCTTTAAAGATAATTCTTGTTCCTTTAATTTAAGCAAGTTATCATCAATTCTTTTATTATCGACTTCATATTTTTGTCTTTCTAAAGTTATTTGCTTTTCACTATTTAAACTATTTAAAGTATCACTAACTCGTAATAACTCTTCTCGTTTTTCATTAATTTTATCTTCTAATTCAATATTTTTTAATTTAATTTTTTCTAGTTCAGCATCATTTTCACTAGTCTTTAAAGACATTAAAGATTCTTTTAAATGTTCTATTTCTGTTTTTAACACATTATATTCACTATTTATAGCATTAATATCTTTAACAATTAAAGCAATATCGATATTTTCTAACTCACTTTTAATTTCTTTATATTTCTTCGCAACAATACTTTGTTCTTTTAAAGGAGTAACTGTCTTCGATAATTCTGTGATAATAAGTTTTATTCTTGTTAAATTTTCTTCAGTCTTTTCTAATTTTTTTAAAGATTCTTCTTTTCTTCTTTTATATTTTAAAACTCCAGCAGCACTTTCAAATATAACTCGGCGATCACTAGATTTACTATTTACAATATCTGTTACATTACCTTGAGATATAATATTAAAAGCACTAGAACCTGCTCCCGAATCGATAAAAAGGTCTGTAATATCTTTAAGACGTACTCGTGAGTTATTGATATAATATTCATTTTCTCCCGTCGAATAAACGATTCTTTTAATTTCTACTTCGTTAAAATCACTATGTAAGTACTTATCATTATTATCAAAAGTTAAAGCAACCATAGCCCTTTTTTGCGGTTCGCGAGATTCACTTCCACTAAATATAACATCACTCATCGAATTAGAACCCCGAAGTTGCTTAACAGATTGTTCCCCGAGAACCCAGCGAACAGCATCGACGATATTACTCTTACCACTTCCATTAGGTCCAACAATACCAGTTATCCCTGGATTAATTTCCAAATCAAGTTTATCTGCAAATGATTTAAATCCCTGCGCTCGTATACTTTTTAAATACATAAATCACCTATGACTTTTATTGTAAGCATCTAAAGCCGCCATTTGTTCAGCTTCTTTTTTGCTACTACCCTTTCCTCTTCCATAAATAATATCATCAATTTTGACAACTACTTCAAACACTTTCTTATGGGCTTCCCCGTATTCATTAACTATTTCATATTCTAGTGACTTCTTACCAGTTTGCACTAATTCTTGCAACTTTGTTTTGTAATCGGCATTAAAATCAATATTCTTCTTAATATAAGGAACAATGATTGTATCAATGTAGTTTTTAACCACATCAAATCCTTGATCTAAATAAATCGCTCCTACTACTGCTTCAAAAACATCAGCAATAATCGTATCATTTAGATTGTGCATTTGGCCATGTCCCAGTTTAATTTCCTTATCAATACCAATTTCTTTAGCATAGGTTGCCAAGGCTTTCTCACAAACATAACTTGCTCTAAGCTTAGTCATTTGTCCTTCCTTATAGTCGGTATGCAAATAAAAATACTCACTTGTGACAACCTCTAAAACGGCATCTCCTAAAAATTCTAACCGTTCATAGTTCTCACAACCGTTATGTTCATTGGCATAACTACTATGAGTAAGAGCAACACTAAGAAGTTTCTTATTTTTAAATTTAATATTAAATTTTTCTAAAAAATTCATCCTACCAAATCCAATCCTAATTAATTATAGCAAATTTTTACGCATTTGAAAACATTTACAAAACACTATTTTTATAGTAAAATCTTTATGGGTGATGTTTCCCTGAAAAAAATATGTATTTATTTGATAAGAGCGTATCAAGTTACTCCCCTTCATGCTCATAGCATGTGTCGTTTTACACCTACTTGTAGTGAATATACGATTGAAGCAATCGAAGAATATGGAGTAATAAAAGGAATAAAATTGGGGATTAAAAGAATCTTAAGATGCCGTCCTCATGGTGGATTTGGATTCGATCCTGTAGTAAGAAAGGAAAATAATATTAAATGAATTTAATTAAAAAAGGATTTTTGCTTATACTAGCAATTTTTTTAACCACCGGCTGTAGCCTAACTAAAGATAGTTTAGAAGATGCTACTATTTATACAACTGTCTATCCTATCGAATATTTGACGGAGTTCTTATACAGTGACTATGCCGAAGTTGATAGCATCTACCCTAATGGTGCTGATGTTTCAAATTATGAACTAACTGAAAAACAATTGCGAGAATATGCTAAAAGTGATTTATTTATCTATAATGGATTAGGCAATGAAAAAAATATTGCTAAAGATATGATAAATATCAATGATAACTTACTTATAATCGATGTTTCAAATGGTCTTAATTACACTTATGGCATTGAAGAATTATGGATGAGTCCTAATAACTACTTAATGCTTGCTAAAAACATTAAAGATTATCTAATTGAATACTTAGAAAGTACAACAATCATCGATTATGTCAAAGGCAAATACGATGAACTAGCGGAAATATTATCACTTAAAGATGCTGACTTAAGAGCAATTGGAAAAGAAGCCAGAGAAAATGGAACTAATACCTTAATAGTAAGTAATGATGTATTCAAATATTTAGAAAATTATGGGTTTGAAGTTATATCTTTAGATGAAGAAACAGTTACAGAAAGCACACTTAACTCAGTTCGTGATGAATTTGATGAAGGAACATATGATACAATAATTGTCCTTGATGATAATTATACTGATAGTATTAATAGTATAATTGAAGATTATGAGGCTAATACTATTGATGTAGGTTCTATGGCTAGTTTCGTTGAAGGTAGTAGTGATTATATAACTGTTATGCAACAATTTATCGATGATCTTCGAAACTTAAGTTTAACTGATTGACAATAAACTGCTTTTATATTAAAATATAGAAGTAGCGTTTGGAGTAGTACTCAAGAGGCTGAAGAGGCGCCCCTGCTAAGGGTGTAGGTC